>JAAUYB010178448.1_pt1 | contig 36615 bp, 37 predicted proteins | sample 7278071 | NCBI WGS metagenome assembly JAAUYB01 (sample SAMN14350121, study PRJNA611818) | marine sediment metagenome | isolation source: surface marine sediment (1.8m) | place: French Polynesia: Moorea | collected 2018-08 | reverse complement strand
TTATTGAGAGTAGTAGCTTCACCAACGCGATGGTCAACTTCCCTCGTAATGGGTAAAGCTTGTTGATAGTAGTCTAATGCTTGGCTGGGTTGGCCAATCTTGTAGTAAACTACACCAATATCATTGAGAGTTCTAGCTTCACCAGAGCGATCACCCACTTCCTCAAAGATAGGTAATGCTTGCTTCAAGTAGTCTAATGCTTGGGCCGGTTGGCCTATACTGCGGTAAACTACAGCAATATCATTGAGAGTTCTAGCTTCACCAGAGCGATCGCCCACTTCCCTCCTGATAGGTAATGCTTGTTGATAGTAGTCTAAAGCTTCTGTGGGCTTACCTATACTGCGGTAAACTCCACCAATACTATTGAGAGTAATAGCTTCACCAGAGCGATCGCCCACTTCCCTCCTGATAGGTAATGCTTGCTTCAAGTAATCTAATGCTTGGCTGGGTTGGCCAATCTTGTAGTAAACTACACCAATATTATTGAGAGTAGTAGCTTCACCAACGCGATGGTCAACTTCCCTCGTAATGGGTAAAGCTTGTTGATAGTAGTCTAATGCTTGGCTGGGTTTGCCTATGTTGTCGTAAACTAAACCAATATTATTGAGAGTAGTAGCTTCACCAGAGCGATCGCCCACTTCCCTCGTGATGGGTAAAGCTTGTTGATAGTAGTCTAATGCTTGGCTGGGTTTGCCTATGTTGTCATAAACTCCACCAATATTATTGAGAGTAGTAGCTTCACCAGAGCGATCGGCCACTTCCCTCATGATAGGTAAAGCTTGTTGAAAGTAGTCTAATAGACATCTCCAATAATCAACATTTGACCCTGATGATATAAAGGTTTGAGGTTAATTTCTGGAGATGTCTAATGCTTGGCTGGATTGGCCGATACTGCGGTAAACTGCACCAATATTATTGAGAGTAGTAGCTTCACCAACGCGATAGTCAACTTCCCTGATGATAGGTAAAGCTTGTTGAAAGTAGTCTAATGCTTGGCTGGGTTTGCCTATGTTGTCATAAACTCCACCAATATTATTGAGAGTAGCAGCTTCCCCTGAGCGATCGCCTACTTCCTTCATGATAGGTAATGCTTGTTGATAGTAGTCTAAAGCTTCTGTGGGCTTACCTATGTTGTCGTAAACTAAGCCAATATTATTGAGAGTAACAGCTTCTCCAGAGCGATCTTTAATATCCCGAAAGATCAACAATGCCTGATTATATTCTTCTAAAGCTTGCTGACGTTGCCCAATATTATAGTAATTAAACCCCAAACCTAACAAAGAAAACGCTTGTAACTCCCTACTTTGCTGTTGTTGCGCAATGGTAAGTAACTGTTTAAAGGTTTCTATGGACTTGAAGGGTTTTCCTTGTCTTGATTGCTGTATCGCTTGTTGTCGTAGTTGTTCTATTTGTTCTGATAAATTTTCAGTTTGTGCTGTTGCAGGTTGAAGCGTCAGGATATGTGTAATGGGAGTGAGACAAATACCCAAGGTTATGAGACTACTAAATATTGCTTTCATTGTTAAATCAGTTATCAGTTATGATTCGTTAATATTCGTTACTATATCAAAATCTTTTTTATCCGTTTTCTGGGAAATCGTCAAGACTATGACAAAATTGATGCAACTACAATTTAGGGAGGTTAATAATGAAAATTAAACCCATTAAAAATGAAGCAGACTATCAAGAAGCATTACAGGAAATTGAATCTTTATTTGATGCGTCCCTAAATACTCCAGATGGCCAAAAACTAGAGATTTTAACCACCCTAGTAGAAGTTTATGAACAACAACATTATCCCATTGAACCGCCATCACCAATAGAAGCGATTTTATATCATTTAGAAAGTCGTCATCAAGGGGTTTCTGTATTTATTGAAGGGTTAAAACGTCGGGGAGTTAATGATATGGTTACAGAATATCGCAAACAAAGCCCACCGCTTTTAAGGGTGGGACAAATTGAATGACTAAACCTAACCTATCTTTTGTTAGGTTTAGTGATTATTGCGACGACGGAAAGAATCACCTAATAAGAATAGTCCACCCATAACCATTAAACCAGTGGTTGTGGATGATTCAGGGACAGACACCGCAGTAATAGTGACACGAGCAATGCCATTAGGATACAGAGAAGTATTGTTGAAATCTAGGTTAGGAAAGTTGGTTAAAAAATCTTCGGGATCTCCGGGTGTATTCAATTACCATCTTCAGCTAATAATTCTAAACCAAGTTGATTAGATAATCCACCATTGTAGCTATCAAAACTACCATCATGGAACCCTACCCAAACCGGAGTGATAGCAACACCACCTGTAGGACCAATGTTTTCTATTTCTACCCTAAATAGGGTGTTAGCTTGAACTGCTGATGCTGTGGTAGCAAGGGAAGTCAGGGTCAAAAGCGTTGTTAAAGCTTTGTTATTTTTGAATGGATTAATCATAGCAGGATGCAAAATTTGCTAGCTTTATTCTTGGTCAAACTGTAAAGAGTTTGAATGAGAACTTACTGAATAAAGGGGAAATTTTTTCTCATCAAAAGTTTACAAGCTACTAATTTTATTTTGCTCTACCCAATTATGTAAGGTTTTAACCACATCTGTAAGCTCAATTTCTTGGGATTTCTTGCTACTTCTTTCTACTACTTCAACTTTACCAGATTTAAGCGATCGCCCGGTAACAATACGGTAAGGAATGCCAATTAAATCAGCATCTTTAAACTTAACTCCTGCCCGTTCATTGCGATCATCTAAGATAGTTTCTACGCCTATTTTATTTAATTCATTGTAGATATTTTCTGCCACTTGGACTTGTTCTTGATCATTAATATTAGGAACAATAACAACCACATGATAAGGGGCGATCGCCACAGGCCAAATAATGCCATCTTTATCATAAGATTGTTCTACCGCAGCTTGCGCTAGACGGGAAACACCGACCCCATAACATCCCATTACTATCGGCTTTTCTTCTCCATTTTCATCGGTAAATGTTGCCCCCATAGCTTGAGAATATTTAGTGCCTAATTGGAAAATATGCCCCACTTCAATACCCCTTGCACTAGCTAATATTTGACTGCTATCATGAATAGCGCGATCGCCCACCATAGCAGTTCTAATATCACAAACCTTAGCAGGTAATTTAAACTCTTTACCCCAGTTTGCTCCTATAACATGATAATTCGTTTCATTGGCTCCAGTGACAAAGTTTTCTAAGTCAATGGCGGTTTTATCAACAATTCTTAAAAACTTAGGTGTAATATATTCCTGAGACTGAATATAATCATCTTCTAAACTAGGAGAAATATAGCCCATTGGTAAGAATTCATTTGCCCATTTTTTCTGAGCACTTTCATCAGGTACACTTAACAATAATAAGGTGCTTGCTTGATACTGAGAAGCAAGTTTAACTAACTCATTATTGAGCTTGACTTCATTAACCTCTTGATCTCCCCGAATACTAACTAAAACTAACAGGGTTTTTCCATTATCATAAACCGCTTCATAGAGAACATTTTTAACAATATTACTGGGAGAACATTCTAAGAATGTACATAATTTTTCAATGGTATTACAGTCAGGAGTTTCTCGTTTTTCGTAAGTTGTAAAGGGTGATTTTTCAGCATCAGCAGGAAGGGACACAGCCTTTTCCACATTAGCTGCATACTTACCATCTTCTGTATATAAAACCTCATCTTCTCCTGCTTCTGCGAGGATCATAAATTCTTGCGAAGCCGAGCCGCCAATAGCCCCAGAGTCGGCTTCTACGGCACGAAAAGCTAACCCGCAACGACTAATAATATTGCGGTAAGCTTGATCCATTGCCTCGTAACTTTTTTGTAAACTAGCTTCATCTTCATTGAAAGAATAAGCATCTTTCATAATAAATTCTCGACCCCGCATTAAGCCAAAGCGAGGACGAATTTCATCCCGAAATTTTGTTTGAATTTGATATAAATTAACTGGTAATTGTCGATAGGAACGGATCATATCTTTGGCCACTGTTGTAATAACTTCTTCGTGAGTTGGCCCTAACCCTAACTCCCTTTCCTGTCGATCTCTTAAGGAAAACATGATCCCTTCTGCTTTAGTATAGGTTTCCCAGCGTCCTGACTCTTTCCACAACTCCGAGGGTTGCAACTGAGGTAATAGACATTCTTGCGCCCCAGCAGCATTCATTTCTTCCCGTACAATTTGGGAAACCTTCTGTAACACTCGCCACATTAGGGGTAAATAAGCATAAATACCGCTACCAATACGACGAATATAACCCGCCCTTAACAGCAGTTTATGACTGGGAATTTCTGCTTCGGCAGGATCTTCCCGTAGGGTGACAAAGAGCATCTCAGACAGTCGCATTCGGGGTTTCCTCGCAATTACCGGATAGCTATTATCGCACTTTTTGGGGGTTTTTACCAAGTTTATTGAGAATTGTACCCGAAAATATACTCAATAATAGGGATAAATTGACAGTTTATATAAAGTTTATATAAACTTTTTTAAAGATTTAATAAAGTTACTTTTCTTGAAAAAATAGTCGACATTTTTATAAATTATGCGTATAATAATGGAAAATATAAAACAATAAAAATATTAGGATCAGTATTTTTTCCCTCCCCGGCTGCTCCTAAAATTATTACCACTGTAATTTTGATTCTACATAACTTTACTGGTGGGTTATTGTTTTTTGCTTAGTTTATATTTTGAGGATTTAGCAGTGAATTACCCGTTAGATAATCTAGCTAAAATTCATGTCAATATCATGGAAATTTTAGTCAAAGAAGAAATTGAAAAACAACTTAAATTTTATCCCATAAATCTCAGAAACTATATCAATAAAGTTGAAGTAGCAACCTATGCACTTAATCGTTTACCGCCCCTTTACGCATCTAGTACCATAGGAAAAGAGAAGCAAAAGCGCATAGGTAAACAAAAATATAAAACGCACATAAACTTAGCTGTTCATCGGGCTTTAGCTGCCATTGAAAGAGATCCCTTAAGAAAATCAACGCCTCTTATGTCAGAAGATTATGCTCAGTATCAATTAGCAGAAAGTTCCTTAAAAAAACTAGAAAATATCCTTAAACAATATGGGTTTATTTTTAATAATCAAAGGCTTTCTTGGAACAATTTAAACACAGTAATAAAACAGTTATTTGCTAATAAAATAAACCAAACAAATAACTCAGAGTATTTAAACATTCAAGATTTTACTTATATGTCAAATGACATGAATAGTGGCTTCTTGGATATCACTAAAAATCCTTAAGTATCCTATGAATGCTAAGAATTAAAAATTTGACTATGCTAAGTCTAGAAGCTAAAGATAGAAATTATAAATTCTATCTTCTAGCTAAGCCGTTATGTATTTAAACCGCTTATTGCTGAAATTAATGAAAAAGCTACAATGCGCTCCCCTTTTGCCTTTTGCCTTTTGCCTTGCTAAAAAGCATTTTAAATGCTTTTTAGCTTACCAGTCAACTTAGAACGGTCTCAAAAATTCTCCATATTTTCTTAAGTTGAAGATATTAGCAAAAATGTTAATCTTAAACCAAAGAGAATTATAGAAGTAGACTGGGTTATATATTAAGTGTTACAACTTATTTACACTCTCATACATATTATCCAACCATGGCTCATTCTTTTATGTTTTATAACTGCTTGGGCGTTTATTTTAATATTAGCGGGAACCTTATGGGGTGTAGTTATAGATACAACGAAACGAGCAAAAAAAATGCACCAAATACCATGTAGTACCTGTCAATATTTTACAAATGATTATCGCTTAAAATGTCCAGTATATCCTCTGAAAGCTAATACAGAAGAAGCAATCAATTGTCAAGATTATCATGTTAGAGAAAGCTATTAATGAAAATTGGTATCATTGGATTAGGATTAATTGGAGGTTCCCTAGGATTGGATTTACGCGATCGCGGACATATTGTCTTTGGTGTATCCCGAAAAGAAAGCACTTGTCAACGAGCAATAGAAAAGGGGATTGTTGAGCAAGCAAGTATTAACATAAGTTCTCTTGCAAATGTTGATATTATCTTTATTTGTACCCCCATTGGTTTAATTTACTCTACATTAAAACAGTTAGTTACTGATTTAAACCCAGAAGTAATTGTCACAGATGTCGGATCAGTAAAAACCCCTATAGTGCAGCAATGTTCAGCATTGTGGGATAATTTTGTGGGAGGTCATCCCATGGCAGGAACCGCAGAACAAGGGATAGAAGCAGCACAAAAAAACCTCTTTAAAAATGCTCCTTATGTCATTACCCCCACAGAAAAAACACCCAAAAATAGTATTAAAATCTTAGAAAATTTAGCGCAATCATTAGGCTCAACTATTTATAATTGTTCCCCTGAAAGTCATGATCAAGCGGTTGCTTGGATCTCCCATTTACCCGTTATAATTAGTGCCAGTTTAATTGCATCTTGTCTAGGAGAAACTGAGGAAATTGTCTTAAAATTAGCTCAACAATTAGCAAGTTCTGGGTTTAGGGATACCAGTCGTGTTGGGGGAGGAAACCCCGAATTAGGGGTGATGATGGCTAAATATAATAAAACTGCCCTATTGCACGCTTTACAGGGTTATCGTCAGCAATTAGAGCAGATTATGGACAAGATTGACAAAGAACAATGGGACTCTCTAGAAGAATTACTGACTATGACACAGGAAAGGCGATCACTATTTATCTCACCTCCGCAGTAATTATAATTTTTTTCTGGAGAATTCCCGCAAAAATACTTAATTGCATATATAATCGGGGAAATTTTATAAATGGTTTTAACATCCATGAAAAAGAACACAACCATTCACCCAACCCAAAAAGCTTTCCTTAATGTCAGCTTAATCTTGTTGGGAATTTGTGCCAATGGAACCTTTTTCTCTGCTATGATAACCCTTTTATTAGGAACAGTCGTTCTTGGATGTTTAAGAACTCAAACACAACGATTCCTGTTGACTCCCTCTCAAAGTACCCAAACAGCAGAAAAATTACCCGTAACTCGTTTTTAATTTCGTAGTTATTATTAATTGCTTCTTAACCCCTTCTAAACCCTTTGTTCCCTGCGATACAATACCCATAGGGTTAACACCACCCACCCCCCCCCGATATGTAGTGTATTTTTTGTTTTAAATATTAAAGATCATACCCTCGGTGCAGTTGTTCAAGGTTCTCTCTCACAAGGGTTAGAAGTTCGCTTACATTCTGATGTCTCTGTCGAACAGATGCGGGTGGGAAAATTTTTGGTTGTGCAAGGGGTGCGATCGCGTTTTTTCTGTCTCTTAACTGATGTTTCTTTGGGAACTGCAAATCCGCGTATTCTTGCTAACCCTCCCAGTTTTCAGGATACTTTTATGCGGGATGTTTTAGCGGGAACTGCGACTTATGGAAACATAGAACTTGCACCCATGTTGATGTTTACTCCCACAGAAGGGGAGAAAAAAAACAATTCTCAAACCGAAGATACTTCTTTAGGATCGTTTCAAGCACAAACAAATGCTGATTTAGAATTGCTTCCGGTGAAGACGATTCCCACTCATTTTAGTCAAGTTTATGAAGCATCAGAGCAAGATTTTAGGGCAGTTTTTGGCTGGGAAGATGATCCCACTCGTCGTAATTTTGCCATTGGTACACCTTTAGATATGGATGTAGCGATTTGTATTGATTTAGATAGGTTTGTTGAAAGAAGTAATGGCGTTTTTGGGAAGTCAGGAACAGGAAAATCTTTTTTAACCAGGTTATTAATTTCAGGAATTATTCGTAAGCAAGCTGCAGTTAATTTAATGTTTGATATGCACTCAGAATATGGGTGGGAAGCGATGAAAGAAGGGAAAGAAGTTTCCACGGTTAAAGGGTTACGTCAATTGTTTTCTGGACAGGTAGAAATTTATACCTTAGATCCTGAGTCTACGAAAAGAAGAGGGGTTAGAGATGCTCAAGAATTATACTTAAGTTATGACCAAATTGACATTGAAGATATCCGTTTAGTGGGACATGAATTGGGTATTTCTGAAGCAAGTTTAGATAATGCAAATATCCTAGAAGCTGAATATGGGAAATCTTGGATTATGCAGCTAATCAACATGACCAATGAAGATATTAAACTCTTTTGTCAAGAAAAACAAGGTCATGCAGGATCAATTATGTCCTTACAACGGAAGTTAATGCGTTTAGATAATTTAAAATATTTACGCACTGCTTGTCCTCACAATTATATTAATCAGGTGTTAGAATCTTTGGATGCAGGTAAGCACGTTGTTATTGAATTTGGATCACAATCTAATATGCTTTCTTATATGTTAGCTACGAATATGATTACCCGACGTATTCATGGCAGTTATGTTAAAAAAGCTGAGAGATTTCTCCAAACAAAAAGTCCGGTTGATCGTCCGAGACAGTTAGTAATTACCATTGAGGAAGCACACCGTTTTTTAGATTCTAAAATTGTCCATCAAACTATCTTTGGAACCATTGCTAGGGAGATGAGAAAATACTTTGTTACCCTGTTAATTGTGGACCAAAGACCATCAGGAATTGATAATGAAGTCATGTCTCAAGTGGGAACAAGAATCACTTGTTTACTAAATGATGAAAAGGATATTGATGCAATTTTTACGGGAGTTTCCGGGGGACAAAATTTACGGTCAGTATTAGCAAAGTTGGACTCAAAACAACAAGCATTAATATTAGGTCATGCAGTTCCTATGCCTGTTGTTATCAGAACTCGTGCTTATGATCAACAATTCTATTCAGAAATTGGCGAAACTGATTGGTCAGAATTATCAGATGAAGCAGTTTTTGCAGCAGCAGAAACTGCAAGATCAGAGTTAGGATTTTAACTTTTTAACAACAATAATTAAATCATAAAAGGGGTCAAAGACTAAGATTTGATGCTCTTAATTGTCCACAAGCTGCATTCGCTTCAAGTCCCCGTGAATAACGAACACTCACTGCAATTTTATAGTCTTCAAGGGTGTTACTAAATAGTTTAATACTTTGAGGATTAGGCCGTTGATAGTCTGCTTCTTGAATAGGGTTATAGGGAATTAAATTGACATGACTTTGAAATCCTTTCAGACAGTTTGCTAATTCTATTGCTTGTTCTGGTAAATCATTAACTCCCCCCAATAAAACATATTCAAAGGTTACTCGTCTTCCTGTAATTTCCACATATTTGCGACAGTCTGCTAATAGTTTGGGAAGGGGGTAATATTTAGCACTGGGAATTAATTGTTCTCGCAATGTTTGGTTAGAAGCATGAAGACTAACAGCAAAGGTAACTTGCAATTGATGATGAGCAAGTTCTAATATTTTCTTAGGAATTCCTACTGTCGAAATAGTAAGCGATCGCTGTCCAATTCCCACATCTTGATTGAGAATTTTGACTGCTTTAACTACTTCTTTGGTATTTAATAAAGGTTCTCCCATTCCCATAAATACCACATGACTTACTCTCTGTTGAAAGTCCTCTTGAACTGTTAGCACTTGATCGACAATTTCTGCACAAGTTAAATCTCTTGTATATCCTCCTTTTCCGGTGGCACAAAAATCACAATTCATGGGACACCCTACTTGAGAAGAAACACAAACGGTTAAGCGTTTAGAGGTGGGAATACCAACAGTTTCTATAATTAAGCCATCGGCTAAACTTAAAAGATATTTTCTGGTTTTGTCTTGGGCAATAGTGCGATAATGAATATGAGAACGACCGATAGGATACTCTGTTAACTGTTCTCGCCAAGCTTTGGGAAATACGGAAATTTCTGTTAGTGATCTTGCTCCTTTTTGGTATAACCATTGGTGGAGTTGTTTTCCTCGATAAGCGGGTTGTCCTTGTTGTTTTACCCACTGGGTTAATTGGTCCACAGATTTCCCTAATAAGGTTTCTTGGGTTAATGACATGGGGATACTTGATAAAAAATAATTGTTTTAATTTATAACAACTTCTTTCATTTTAGCTCATGCTTATAATTTTACCCATAAATTAAGCTGTTGTGCATTTAAACTGCTTATTGGTTAAATTAAATAAAAAAGCTACAACCCTCTTCTCTTTTGCCTTTTGCATGAGTGCCTTTTGCCTTGCTAAAAAGCATTTTAAATGCTTTTTAGCTTAGCTAACTTCAAGTAATATTAAGTTACTATTTATTTTATATTTATTCACTATCAGTTATCAAGGTAAATATTTTTGCACCACATTCCAACCACTTAAAGTAACCAATATAAAGCTTACTAAGAGAACAATATTAGTGCCAATATGTAGCAATCGCATTCTTGGTTTTTCGGGACTAATTTGTGTGGCTGCTGTAGCAGAAATTAACACAAAAATTACCGTTAATAATCCAGCAATTAAATGAGAAGAATGACCTAAACTTCCGTAATGTCCTAAGGTACCAACTAAGCCAATTATTAATAATAATAAAACTAACATTACCATAATTGCTCCCATAATATAATGGAAGGGACGCAACCATAATGGAGGAGAAAATTGAGTATTACGACGATAAAACATCCATCCTCCTGATAATCCTAATAAAACATAGGCAAATAAAGATAAACCCATTGACCAAGCGGCAATTTTCCAAAGCCATAAAAAAGAGGGTAAATTCATAGTTAATAGTTGATGATTAGGAGGAATTTAAGACTCAGTATGATCATATTATATTCCTATTCAAAAAAAAAGCCCCAATGTGGGGCAGTCTCAGCTAGATTTTGTCAATGATGAATTTTCGTTATTAGATGTTCTAAACTAATGCAGGTTTTAAAGCAGAGAATTGGTGATTTTGTTTATCACTCGCTTGTATGGTTTGTTTTTTATTAGTAGAAGCAGAAACAGAAACAACTTCTTCTTCCATTTCTTCTTCTCTTCCGTCGTTTATACAAAGACGTTCACAAGGAATTGTATCTGAGAGAATAGCACTAGCCATCATTCCTGTATGAATTTCTAATTGTGCCTTGGATAAGGCTTCAAAGACAAGGCGTTGTCCAGGAAATACAACTCGCTCAAAATACCAATTTTCTATGTTAGTAATCCGAGCAACTTGAATCTGATTCGTCGCGTTTACATAGCAGCAAAGTAGTGCGTTTCTTTGCCCAGTTGGAATGGGATCAAGGATCTGAGCCATAATAATTGAGGCAATTTAGTTTTTGATTGTTCATTTCCTCTTCACCGTAACACTCAGCGATCCCCGCTATCTGTAATCAATATTACATTCAATATTTTTCTTACAGACTATGGCATACTACTACTGTAGTATGGTACGATGGATGCTCAGCAAATTAAAAGAAGTTGTTAGCAGTATTCTAGCCTAGGTAAAAAGCCTTAATCAAGCTACTGTCAAGGGATCTTTTCTTCAGTGAGAAACTTGCTAGGTGTCTAAAATATAGTTAAAGTTAAGATATATTACAATCAGATAGCTGAGAAAAGAAACATAAGTTTACAAAAGCGGGGATCGCCCGCTACGCAATAGACATAACAATAAAAAGATAACCATGACGAAGACACAACGTATTCTCTACTGTCGCCTTCCCTGTAACCCCATTTTCCCCATTGGTGTTGTTTATCTATCGGATCATGTTCATAAGCTATTTCCCGATATTGAGCAGAAAATCTTTGATTTAGGGACAGTTCCCCCGTTAGATTTCAAGAAAGCCTTAGATAACTGTATTGATGATTTTAAACCCACTTTACTGGTTTTTTCTTGGCGGGATATTCAGATTTATGCCCCAGTGGGAGGAAGAGGTGGCAACCCTTTACAGAATGCCTTTGAATTTTACTATGCTAAGAACCCTTTGATCCGTCTCAGAGGGGCTTTAGGGGGGTTGAAGGTAACAACGGCTTATTACAGTGAGTTGTGGCGTAATTTAGGGTTAATTAAACGGGGTTTACAAAGGGCGCAACAATATCATCCAGAGGCCCGTTTAGTGGTTGGTGGTGGGGCTGTGAGTGTGTTTTATGAACAGTTAAAAACTCAGCTTCCTGACAAGACTATTGTCTCAGTGGGAGAAGGGGAAACTTTACTGGAAAAATTATTGCGGTATCAAGATTTTTCTGATGAAAGGTGTTATGTTGTCGGAGGAAATGAACCCCGTAAACGGTTAATTCATGAGTCTCCAACGCCTTTAGAAAAGACTGCCTGCAATTATGATTATATAGGCAAAATTTGGACTGATTTTGACTATTATTTCCAAGAAGATGACTTTTATATCGGGGTACAAACGAAGCGTGGTTGTCCTCATAATTGTTGTTATTGTGTTTATACTGTTGTTGAGGGGAAACAAGTTCGTATTAACCCTGCTGATGAAGTTGTTAAGGAAATGCGGCAACTTTACGATAGGGGAATTCGCAATTTTTGGTTTACAGATGCACAGTTTATTCCAGCTCGTAAGTTTATTAAAGATGCCGAGGAATTATTAGAAAAAATCCTTGAGTCTGGGATGAAAGATATTCATTGGGCTGCTTATATTCGGGCAGATAATTTAACCCCAAACTTGTCTGAGTTGATGGCAAAAACTGGGATGAATTATTTTGAAATTGGTATTACTAGCGGTTCCCAAGAATTAGTGCGTAAGATGCGAATGGGTTACAATTTACGGACTGTTTTGCAAAATTGTCGAGACTTAAAAGCAGCAGGGTTTAATGATTTAGTTTCGGTTAATTATTCCTTTAATGTCATCGATGAAACCTTTGACACCATTCGTCAAACCATTACTTATCATCGAGAGTTAGAGAAGATTTTTGGTGTAGATAAAGTAGAACCTGCTATCTTTTTTATTGGCTTACAACCTCATACTCATTTAGAGGAATATGCCTTTGAACATAACATTCTTAAACCAGGATATGATCCCATGAGTTTAATGCCTTGGACAGCGAAAAAATTATTATGGAACCCTGAACCCTTGGGATCATTTTTTGGGGAAGTTTGCTTGCAAGCATGGCAAGAAAACCCCAATGATTTTGGACGGGAAGTTATGAAAATTCTCGAAGAAAGGTTAGGAAAAGCAGACTTAGAGGAAGCGTTAACTGCACCCATTGAGGAGAAGAAAAAGCAGTTAGCCTTAGCCTAACTCATCGGGTGGGAATTGCCCACCTTAATATCAAATATTAGATAAAAATTTTTCCATTATGAATCATTAATAAACTTGACCGCGAGACGCAATGAGTAAAATTGTCACCTCGGTGAGTGCCTCGGAGGGAACTTTCTAACGGGGAACGGGGAACAGTCTATTTCTGTTCCCTTAATACTGGATGCTAATTTTTTACCTAATTCCTTATAGAAACTTAGAGGCGATCGCCAATGCACTGGCTGAACTAAAATAAAATCAGTTACAACTAAAAAAGGGTGCGCCTTCTTAACTTTCCTGATCCCCAAGAAACCGAGAACCCTTAAAGCATCATTAAAATTTCCACAAAACTTAACGATAGCCTAACCGAAATGAGAGAAGAACCGATAAAATGATGGGGGTTGCTAGGCAATGTTGAACTGCATAATGTCCCTCCTGATTGCTCTTACTTATTCAGTTACTGCCATTTCAATCGTAAAAAGTCCCTTGAGGTTGCTATGAGTCCACTTCTTGAATCATTACAGTCGACAGTTGAAGATGTAAATATTTTCTCTACTTCCGATCTCTTTTTACGTCATCGTCTCAAATTAGTCGAAAGTTTATGGGAATCAGTATTAAAGGCTGAATGTGGTCAAGAATTAGTCGATCTACTCAAAAATTTACGGAAAATATGTTCACCAGAAGGACAACTAACCGATAAGCCGAAAACATCCATCAATGAACTCATAGAAGGGTTAGAACTCAATGAAGCCATTCGTGCAGCTAGGGCCTTTGCTCTCTATTTTCAATTAATCAACATCGTTGAACAACACTACGAACAACGAGATCAACAACTCAACCGACGAGCAACCTATCAAGAACCAGAAAAGAAAGAAAAAACCCTCGAAAAAGCCCGCCAAGAGTCTCTAGGGGCAGATTTGCTCGAAAAAGCCTTGGTGGGAAGAACCGAAGCTCAAGAACAAGGCGGGACATTCCACTGGTTATTTCCCCAGCTAAAGCGATTAAATGTTCCCCCTCAACAAATTGAACGGTTATTAGCTCAACTCGATATCCGTCTCGTCTTCACTGCACATCCCACAGAAATTGTCCGTCATACCATTCGACTCAAACAAAGACGCATTGCTAGTCTTCTCAGACGCTTAGACCAAGCGGAAGAAGCCTTTAGAGGTATGGGTTTAAGTAGTTCTTGGGAAGCTGATTCTATTATTGAACAACTCACCGAAGAAGTTCGTCTTTGGTGGCGCACCGATGAACTACACCAATTTAAACCCAGTGTTCTCGATGAAGTAGACTATACCCTGCACTACTTCGATGAAGTATTATGTGATGCCCTACCCCAACTCTCTCAAAGACTACAACAGGCATTAAAAGCCAATTTTCCCTGGATCAAACCGCCCCATAATACCTTCTGTAGTTTTGGCTCTTGGGTAGGGGGTGATCGCGACGGCAACCCCTTTGTTACCACTGAAGTAACTTGGCGCACCGCTTGTTATCAACGGAATTTAATCTTAGAAAAGTATTTATCAGCAGTAGAAGACTTAACAGAGATTTTAAGCTCTTCTCTGCACTGGAGTAACGTTTCCCAAGATCTTCTTGATTCTTTAGAACGCGATCGCGTGGCCATGCCCGAAATTTATGATGACTTAGCTATCCGTTATCGTCAAGAACCCTATCGTCTCAAATTAGCTTATATTGAAAAACGTCTCGAAAATACCCGCGATCGCAATAACAACTTAGCAAACCCCCAACAAAAACAGCTACTAGCAGAAGATCCCAAACACAATATATACGCATCAGGCAGAGAATTTGAGGCAGAATTACAACTCATTAAACGTAACTTAGAAGAAACCAGGCTAAAATGCCAAGCATTAGAAAATCTCATTTTCCAAGCAGAAATGTTTGGCTTCACCCTCACTCAATTAGATTTTCGTCAAGAGTCTTCCCGTCACTCCGAAACCATCGAAGAAATTGCTAGTTATTTGAACGTATTACCCCGTCCCTATGGAGAACTGTCCGAAGCAGAAAAGGTGAAATGGTTAGTAGGAGAACTGCAAACCCGTCGCCCCCTCATTCCCATGGAAATGCCCTTTGAGGCCAAAACCATCGAAACCATAGAAACCATGCGGATGTTGCGTTACTTACAACAGGAGTTTGGCATCGAAATTTGTCAAACCTACATCATCAGTATGACCAATGATGTTAGTGATGTCTTGGAAGTGCTGTTATTAGCCAAAGAAGCGGGACTTTATGATCCAGGGACCAGTACCACAACCATTCGCATTGTTCCCCTGTTTGAAACCGTAGATGACTTAAAACGGGCCCCAGAAGTCATGGGTGCTTTATTTAATTTACCCTTATATCGCGCAGCTTTGGCCGGGGGTTATGAATACTTAAATGAGTCGCAAACAGAGGGTTTAACTCCCCCTCAGCTACAACCAGTTAACCTCCAAGAAATCATGGTAGGGTATTCTGACAGTAATAAAGATTCTGGCTTCCTGAGTAGTAACTGGGAAATTCACAAAGCCCAAAAATTCCTCCAAAAAGTCGCAGAACCCTATAATCTCAACTTAAGACTGTTTCATGGCCGCGGGGGTTCGGTGGGACGAGGGGGTGGCCCTGCTTATGCGGCTATTCTAGCCCAACCGACAGCCACCATTAATGGACGCATTAAAATTACGGAACAAGGAGAGGTATTAGCTTCTAAATATTCTTTACCGGAACTGGCCTTATATAATCTGGAAACCGCTACCACTGCGGTTATTCAAGCCAGTTTATTGGGGAGTGGTTTTGATGATATTGCTCCTTGGAACGATATCATGGAAGGGTTAGCCATTAGTGCGCGTAAAGCCTATCGTAGTTTAATTTATGAGCAACCGGACTTCCTAGATTTCTTTTTGTCCGTGACTCCTATTCCTGAAATTAGCCAATTACAGATTAGTTCTCGTCCCGCACGACGTAAAAGTGGTAAAAAAGATTTAAGTACCTTACGGGCTATTCCTTGGGTGTTTAGTTGGACTCAAAGTCGTTTTCTCTTACCTGCTTGGTATGGGGTAGGCACGGCATTGCAGGGCTTTTTAGAACAAGAACCCGATGAAAATTTGAAATTACTCAAGTATTTTTACTTGAAATGGCCGTTCTTTAAAATGGTAATTTCTAAAGTAGAAATGACCCTTTCTAAAGTAGATTTAGAAATTGCTCATCACTATGTCAGAGAACTCTCTCAACCAGAAGATTTAGAAAGGTTTGAAAAGGTATTTGAGCAAATTTCCCAAGAATATCATCGCACCCGTGATCTGGTTCTAAGCATTAACGAACAACCTAAATTATTAGAAGGGGATGGTAATTTACAGCGTTCAGTTCAATTAAGAAATGGCACCATTGTTCCCCTTGGTTTCTTACAAGTTTCTCTCCTAAAACGGTTACGTCAATATACTCGTCAAGCAGAGTCTGGGGTCATACATTTCCGCTATTCTAAAGAAGAATTATTACGGGGTGCATTGTTAACCATTAATGGTATTGCTGCGGGAATGCGGAATACAGGTTGATGGAGTTAATCGTTCTATGGAAAATCGTTTTAAAGTTGTTGAAATTGTTGATCTAATTATCAGACTTTTTCTGATAGGTTTCTTATTAGCTTGGTGTTTTCTTCTCCTACGTCCTTTTATCGGGATTATTCTCTGGGGAATGATTCTAGCGATCGCCATATTTCCCATATTTTTGTGGCTGAAAAATCTCATGGGAGGGAGGGGCAAATTAGCAGGGACGATTATTACTTTACTGGGTGTAGCAGTGATTATTGGCCCAGTCAGTGTCATGGCTACGGTTTTTGTCAGCAATGTTCAGACTTTCGCTGATAGTCTTGCCTCTGGTAATTTAGTTGTTCCCCCTCCCCCCGAAGGTATTGCTACCTGGCCAGTCATTGGAGAGTCTGTCAACAGAATTTGGCAATCAGCATCGGTTAACTTAGGGACAGTATTGGATCAATTTAGACCACAACTGGAACAATTAGCCAAAAACCTCTTGTTTCTCGCCGCTAATATTGGTCTAGTGCTGTTAAAATTCATTGTCTCCATTATTATTGCGGGGATACTAATAATTAATGCAGAAGGGTTAAATCGTCGGGTAAGTCAAGTTTTGTTACGGTTAACACCCCAAAAAAGCCAAGAGTTTTTGCAACTGTCCACCGCCACTATTCGAGGGGTGACAAGGGGTATTATTGGGGTTTCTGTCTTACAAAGTTTTCTGATCGCTATTGGTTTGTTAGTGGCAGGAATACCTTTTGCTGGTTTATTGGCCCTTTTGTGTCTAGTATTAACTATTATTCAAATTGGACCTGGTTTAGTGGTTTTGCCTACCATTATCTTTGCTTGGTCAACCATGGGGACTTTTGCTGCATTACTTTTCACCCTTTGGATGGTTCCCGTCACTCTCATTGATAACATCCTCAAACCTATTTTAATGTCCCAAGGGCTACCTGTCCCCACCATCATCATTTTAATAGGTGTTTTGGGGGGAACCTTAGTACATGGAATTCTGGGTTTATTTATTGGTCCAGTTGTTCTCAGTCTCGGTTATGAGTTAATGGTAGCTTGGGTTAATCAGGATTCTGACACCATCGAGAACCACCCTAACTAGAAGTCATGAATCAAATATCTTAACTTCACCTCCAAAATACCTAAACCTTTAATATATCTAGCTTTAAAGCGATTTTATCTATAAAAACCAACGATTTTTTTCTATGAGTAGAGGGACTTTTTTCTATCGTTTCAAGGTTCTAAGATTAGGCATTATACGCAGTATTATTCTGTTTGTAACAACTATTATTCTAGGGATCACCTGGACACCCGTTGCTGTCGGGCAAATGCCTTGGCTTACCTCATCAGCTAACACAGAGGTAAAAACCCAAACCCCTTGGTGGGAAGCGAATAAAGCAAAAGTCTGTGGACGACTTTGGTGTAGTGATGTTCATTTATTTGGTGGTTTGGATAAAATCTTTACAGTAGCGGTAGATCCGGCGGCTATTGAAGATACTAATAATGCTGCTTTTGCGGTTGAAGAAAGGGCGAGACAAGTAGAGAATATTTATGGTTCTATTTATAATCGAGTTCGTCAGTCTGAACTGATGTTACAAAGCAATAAGATTGACTCTCAAATTGGTGCTATTACCAATTGGAAAGACTTATTCTTTGAGCGAGATAATCTGGGAAAACATCCTGCAACCCCAAAAATAGAAATTGGGATCAAAAACAATCAAACAGTAATTTTTGTGCCACGACAACTTGAATTAGGGTTATCTGGACAAACAATTGTTACCGTTAATAGAGCTGATCGTCTTTATCAAGGAAAATCCATTGAAGACATTGCTAAAGAATGGAGATTGCTCATTCTTGAAAGTATCAATGAAGCACTTTGGGCTTATGAGATCGATTATCATTATCCTGTTGCTAGATGGGGAGTTGTTATAGGTATTGTGCTTATTTTAGCCATTCCTGTGCTTATTTTGTGGCTAATTCGGCACTTACTTAAAATTTGGAATCGTCATCTTAGTCGTCAATTAAGAGAATTAAAAGAAGCCTTAACCATTGATGCAGAAGCTTTATCTTCTGAGGAATTTTCAGCATCAGATAATCTAGATAAAGTCGCGGAATATCAAGGGAATACTCAAGCTATAAAAAAACTCAATAAACAAGAGATATTAGACCTTTTTAAAAAAGCTATAACTCATCCTGATAAAGCTTTAGCTAAAGTCAAAGATATTCTGGAAAATACTATCCAAAATCTCAGTCATAATCTTCCTAATTTATCATTAAAAAGACAGAACGTTATTAAACGACAACAAAACATTGCCCAATTATTATTAGGATTATTGTTTTGGATACAGATTTTTCTGATTTTATTAGCATTAACCTTGATTGTTTTAGTATTTCCTGAAACCCGTCGTTATACTTATTTCTTTTTAGGACAAGCTATTGCTATTCCCTTAATTTGGATGTCTGCTAATATTGCTGATAAACTTAGTAACCTATTGATAGATTATTATCTCAACAAATGGGCGCAAGAGGCACAATTAATTAATCCTAATTCTAATCGTTATACCTTGCGAGTCAGTACCTATTCTAATGCTCTAAAGAGTGGCACAACCTTCCTCTTTATTGTTATTGCTACTGCTATAACTGTTATGGTTTTGGGAATAGATTTAACTGTATTAGCGAGTGTAGGTGGGGTAGCTTTTGTTTTCGCATTTTTATCCCGAAATGTCGTCGAAGATATGCTCAATGGTGTCCTAATTTTATGGACGGATCGTTATGCTATTGGAGATGTTATTCAGGTGGGAGGTGTTGGGGGTTTTGTGGAAAATATGAATATATATATCACACAAATTAGAGGAGCAGAAGGACGTTTAATCACTATTCCTAACAGTAAAATTTCTATTGTTGAAAATCTGACTAAAGATTGGTCACGGGTTGAATTTAAAATAGAAATAGCCTATGATGCTGACGTTAGAAAAGCTTTAAATATTATTAGTCAGCTTAGTGAAGAAATGCAAAATGATCCTAACTGGAAAGATAAAATTATTGAACCTGCGGCCATTTTAGGAGTCGATAATATTTCCCATGAAGGTATTTTAATTCAAGTTTGGATTAAAACACAAGCTATGCAACAATGGGCTGTAGGAAGAGAGTTTCGGTTGCGAGTAAAAGAAGCATTTGAAACAGCAGGAATTAAATTAGGAATTCCTCATCAAGAAATTATGTATCAATCTTCTTTACCGAGTGATTTAATTGCAAACAATATAAACGGAAAATAACTATGATTTTTCATATTACGACCATCGAAAGTTGGCGAAAAGCAGAAGTTACTAAAGAATATAAACCGGAATCTTTGGACATAGAAGGATTTATTCATTGTTCAACTAAATCTCAAGTTATTACAGTTGCTAATACATTTTATCGAGATCACAAGCAACTAATTGTCCTGAAAATAAACCCTGATAAACTATTAGCTAAAATTAAATGGGAAGCTCCCATTCATCCTCATCCTAATCTTGTTAATGATCTTGATAATTCTGAGAAATTCCCTCATGTATATGGAATCATAAATGTTGATGCTGTTGAAGAAATTATCAATCTATATAAAAATGATAGAGATTTATTTGTAGATATTTTCTAAGGTCTAAATTTTCCCCTATCAACCTATTCTTTTCTCTAAAATCATCATGGAACATTTTATATCTATTTTGGGATTAATCAGTTTTGTTGGCTTAGCTTATTTAATATCCTGTGATCGTCTTGCTATTCGCTGGAGGACAGTTTTATGGGGAATAGGTTTACAGTTATTTCTTGGTATATTTATCCTAAAAACGACCCTTGGTTTAGGCATTTTTCAATGGTTAGGAAATGGCGTAAAAACTTTCTTGGATTTTTCTGATGTCGGAGCAGAATTTGTTTTTGGAGAAAATTTTCAAGAACATTTTATTGCTTTTAAAGTCTTACCAACTATAATCTTTTTCGCCTCATTTATTGCCATTTTGTACCATTACGGAATTTTACCTCGTATTGTTAGTCTAATGAGTTGGATAATGATGCGTACCATGAAAACATCTGGAGCAGAAACATTGAGTTGTACCTCTAATATTTTTGTGGGTTGTACTGAAGCACCACTAATGATTAAACCTTATATAAAAACCTTAACTTTGTCAGAATTACACGCTATTATGACCGGAGGATTTGCTACTATTGCTGGAGGTGTCATGGCCGCTTATATTGCTCTGGGAATTTCTCCAACTCATTTAATTTCAGCCTCAGTTATGTCTGCTCCTGCTGCCTTAGCAATCTCTAAAATAATGTACCCCGAAACTAATAAAACTGAAACTAATGGGGAAATTAATATCCCTATAAAAAGTCCCTATAGCAACGCCATTGATGCAGCAACCAACGGCGCATTAGACGGGTTAAAATTAGCCTTAAATGTAGGAGCAATGTTAATTGCTATTTTAGGATTAGTTGCTTTATTAAATGGCATTTTAGGAGCTATTGGTCAACCTTTGGGATTACCAGAACTCTCCTTAGAATTAATCTTTTCCTATTTACTTGCTCCTCTCGCTTGGTTAATGGGAGTACCTTGGGAAGATTGTTTACAAGTGGGCATTTTGTTAGGAAAAAAAACTATTTTAAATGAATTTATTGCTTATCTTGATCTCAAAACATTAATTGCACAAGAAACCATTTCCCCACGAAGTCAAACTATTGCTACCTACGCATTGTGCGGCTTTTCTAATTTAGGTACAATTGGTATTCAAATAGGAGGAATAAGTGCGATCGCCCCCAACCGTCAACAAGATTTAGCTAAACTAGGTCTGAGAACCATGATTGCAGGATCTTTAGCTTGTTTTATGACTGCTTGTATTGCTGGAATTTTATTGTAATATGTATTTTAATTTTCAACAGAATGGAAAGTTACTTAGATCACAGCCATTGTGAATAATTTGTGTTATTCTGTGCCAGAGTCAGTATAGACCTTTTAATTTTAGCTTTTGTATTGTTAGAGGAATAATATTTATGGTTCAAGCTAAGGAAAATAAAAAAAGTAATGTTGCTTCTGTTCCCTTCTCTGTCGCTCATACAGGGGTTGCAGCAACGGAAATGCGTCCTTGGGGTTCATTTACGACCCTAGAGGAAGGTCCTGGTTATAAGATAAAACGTATTGAAGTTAACCCAGGCCATCGTCTGAGCTTACAAATGCACCACCACCGCAGTGAACACTGGATCGTTGTTTCTGGAACAGCTAAAGTGACTTGTGATGGTGAGGAAAAGATTTTAGGGGCCAATCAATCCACCTATGTTCCTCAATGTAACTCCCATCGTCTCGAAAATCCAGGGGTAATTAAACTTATCCTTATTGAAGTTCAAAATGGTGAGTATTTAGGGGAAGATGATATTATTCGTTTTCAAGATGATTATTCCCGTCATAAATAGTAAGTTTGTGTTTTGATTAGTTGTAGTTAACTCTTCTTAAACTGCCTGATTAGATATAATTAATTAGGCAGATTTTTTTTGTCTTGTTTGGTCTAATATATAGTTATATTTATGATTATTTCTCAGAATACTAGATTATCTCAACTGTATGAGCAAGATTTTGTTTTGTGGGTCGATGAAACAGTAAAACACTTATATAATCAAGATTTAGAACAAATTGACTGGCCACATTTAATAGAGGAGATGGAAGGGTTGGGACGAGAACAACGTCACAAAGTTGATAGTTATTTAGTGCAACTCTTAATACACTTATTATTGTATTGTTATTGGGAAACAGAAAAAGAAAGATGTCAACGAGGTTGGGAAAATAAAATTGATAACTTTCGCTTAGACTTAGAACTTTTATTAGAATCAAAAACTCTTTATAATTATTATTTAAAACGAATAGAAGAACTTTATCCAAAAGCGAAAAAACGGGTGATTAAGAAAACAAAGTTACCATCTAATATTTTTCCTGAAACTTGTCCTTTTACTTCAGAACAGTTATTAGATATTGATTTTTTACCATAAAATACATTTAGCATTATGCAAATAGACAGTTTACCTTTATCAGAACTTTATGAACAGGAATACGACCAATGGTTAGAAGAAACTGTAAAACTCTTAAAAAGTCGTCAATTAGAACAATTAGATTATGAGAATTTAATTGAGGAATTAGAAGCATTGGGACGTTCTGAAAAAAATGCAGTTAAAAGTTTACTCTTACAAGTTATTATTCATCTATTATTACTGCAATTTTGGACAAAAGAAAGGGAGAGAAATGCTAATCATTGGTCAGCAGAAATTATAACTTTTCGGGTTCAATTAGAAGATAGATTAACAACCAATCTTAGAAATTATTTAATGAGTAAATTAGATAACATTTATCACAATGCTTGTTTAATTGTTGAGAAGAAAGCCAAGTTACATAATCTACCAGAAAAATGCCCATATTCTTTAGAAGAATTATTACAAAAAGATTGGTTTCCAGAATATAAATTTTAGTCTAATCCAGCTTGAAATGACTCAAAATTATCTTTTAACTATTCTACTGTAATAATTTTGATCAGTCCAGATTATAAAATTGAAAAAATGGGATACTTTAAATATGAGCTAATTACAGTATAGATGAAACCTAAATCAATGAACCAAAATGTTACATTAGAATTAGTCTTAAAACTTGCTAAACAACTTTCTACTGTTGATCAGATTCGTTTAGTTAAAGAAATAACTCCTAGAATTCAAGAAAATAATGAATTTTTAAAGCAAAGTGAAAAAGAAAAAAGAATTGTAGAAGGAACTTATACTATTGATGATTTCAATGAGGAAACACAACAAGCTATTAAAAATATTGAACAACAACAAAATTTAACTATTTGTAAATGTACTAATTAACAACAGCGATCGCGCCTTTCCCTAATCATACCTTAATTCAGCAACGCCGAAAGCCGATTACATTGTTACCCTCAAAGCTAATCATCTCACCTTGTTCTCTGAGGTGAAATAATGGTTTAATGAGAACAAAGCCAAGAATTTTGAGGGAATTGAACACGATTACTTTACCTCCGTCGAGAAGGGTCATCATCGCACCGAAAAACGCTATGTTTGGGCTGTTCCTCTCAAGGCTTTTGGGGGTCTTTATCAACAACAGCAATGGGACGGATTACAAACCATCGTCATCGTTGAACGAATTCGCCATTTGTGGAATGAAACTACTCACGATATTCAGTTTTATTGACCTCTCTTCCACCTGATGCCCAATTTCTCTGCTCTGCTATTCGTACTCATTGGAACATCGAAAATCAGCTTCATTGGACATTAGATGTCACCTTCGCCAAAAAAGGAAGCAAGCTGCTATGAACAATAATTACATGGTGACTGTTCTCAATGCCTTTTGTCAAGCCTGATTGAGATGCTCTTACCCTGCTTTGAAGTATAGTTGTGTTTATAATCTATAATTGTAAAGTTTTATGGTTTTAAAAATAATTGATAAACAAAAATTAATCTATATAACATTACTATTAATATATTTAATATTAGCAATAGTTATTGTTCCCATCATTGTTCCTCTCAAAGAAGAATTTCAATTAAACTTTGATGAAGGGATTGAAACCATGAGGGCTTTATTATATATGAAAGGATTTTTACCCCATAAAGAAATTTGGAGTGATCACCCTTTTTTATTTACTCAGTTTCTTTCAGTCTGGTTTACCATATTTGGAAAATCTATTTTATGGGATCGTCTTTTAACTATTGTTTTTTCGTCTTTATTGGCTTTTTCTGGTTTATTTTTTGCTTTAGCCTTGCAAATTAAATTTTTAACAGTATTTTTAATACCTATTATATTTATATTAATAATAGTAACAAATCAAAAAAAATCTCCGGAGATGCTCAATTAATTCGTAAAATCATCAATCATATATTAATTTGGCTAATATGTTTTGGCATTACATTTTTTATTCTTTCTTTCTTATTCCATGCCCTAAGTTATGAACAGCTTTTAGGGACTCACTTTAGTAATGAAGTCAAAACAGCATTTCCTACTAAAAATGGTTTCCCACTTTTAAAAAAGGTTATTACTAATAAAGATTTTGATTTGTTTTATTTAGCCATTTTAGGAATATTAATCGTTTTTATAAAACGTAAATGGGAGGGTTTATTTCCTGTTGCTTGGTTAGGCGCAGCGACTTTACTCATTATTAATCATCAACCAGTTTGGCCACACCATTATTGTTTAATTGCTATTCCTATGGCTTGGTTGGCAACTTATGCCTCAGTTCCTTGTGTTATTTTGTTCAAAAGACGTAAATATTTACTCAAGCCTCAAAAAATGAAAGTCAGTAATTATATTTTAGGGATTATTTCATTAGGACTAATAATATTTTCCTTAGTTAATCTTGAGCCTAAAGTTTCTAGAGATATTCCCAGTCTTCAAAAAGATTATAGTGAACAATTTGCATTGGTTGATCGTATATCTGAAAATAAAAATTCTACAAAATGGCTATTTACAGATGTTCTTATTTATGGCTTTTATTCTGATGTAGTTGTGCCTCCCGAAATAGCTGTTTTTTCTACTAAACGAATTAAAACCAAACAACTAACTAAAGAGCAAGTGTATGACTTATTAGTCAAGTATCAACCTGAACAAATTGTAATTGGTAGATTTAAGGGATTCTTTTATACATCGAGTGATATTTATTCTTATATCAATAAATTTTATGTTAAAAGTGAGGATATTTCCGTTGCTGATCACTACCTGTTAAAATCATTAATCACGAATCATGGTTCTGTCGCAAATTCTTCAAAATTGGCTTCTATTTTATGATAACGACACCAATAAGAAATTTTAGTATAAGTAGGTTGAGAAGGAAAATTTCTACTCATAAACATTTTGTTTTAATTGACTAGCACTAATAAAACCATTACCATTACTAACAGATGAATCTTCATAGTTAGCCCCCCAGTCTGAGGAAGCTTTACTATCATCAATTTCTCGAATAATCCAAATTCCTTTTTCTTCTGACATAGCTTTTACCCACTAATTATTTTCAGCAATTAACAATTAACAATTAACAATTAACAATTATTCGGTAATTATCTATTATCCATTGTACATTGTCCATTATTGAACGTACAATTAACATGAGAGCAACTATAATAATCTAATCATGATCGAACTGACACCCGCAGCGATACAAGAAATAAAACGAATGCAAAATAGTCGTCAACAACCTAACAGTTACTTTCGTTTAGCAGTTAAGCCAGGAGGTTGTGACGGACTGTACTATAGTTTTGATTTATGTGAGACCAAAGAAAATAGCGATCGCCTTCACACCGTAGAAGACATATCTGTACTCATCGATGAACAAAGTTTAAACTATCTCCCAGACTTACGCTTAGACTATGCAGAAGACTTAATGGGAGGAGGTTTCCGCTTCCATAACCCCTTAATCTCGACTTCCTGTCGTTGTGGTTTGTCCTTCACTATTAAGGAAACTTAAAGCCTACCCCTAGAGACATTGACAGAGCTTAGTATATATTGGTACCATGGCCATTTGTCAGAGATTTTATAAGTAATCGGAAGTTCTGACATCCTTCCCCTATATGAAATTATGCCAACCATTCAACAATTAATTCGGAGTGAACGCTCCAAAGCCAAAAAGAAAACAAAATCTCCTGCTCTCAAGCAGTGTCCCCAACGTCGGGGAGTTTGCACTAGAGTATATACCACCACTCCCAAAAAACCCAACTCAGCCCTGAGGAAAGTGGCTAGGGTTCGTTTAACATCAGGGTTTGAAGTAACCGCTTATATACCAGGAATTGGTCATAACTTACAAGAACACTCTGTCGTCTTAATTCGCGGGGGACGGGTAAAAGACTTACCAGGGGTGCGTTATCATATCATTCGCGGAACCCTAGATGCACAAGGGGTCAAAGATCGTAAACAAGGACGTTCTAAATATGGAGCCAAACGTCCTAAAGGGTAAATAATAAGATTATAATCGCCAGGATTTTAGGAACTTGAGCAAACCCGATCTGGCACAAACCCCAATAATTTTGGGGGTTTAATCAGCAAAACTATCCCATAACCTTAATTTAGTTGAAAGGAAAGAGCTACTATGTCTCGTCGAGGAAATATCAAAAGAAAACCCGTCCCCCCCGATCCCGTTTACAATAGTTGTTTACTCAACATGACCATTCGTCGGGTGATGAAAAGCGGCAAAAAGTCCGTGGCTGCGGGTATTGTCTATGATGCCATGACTATGATTGGGGAACGAACGGGAGAAGAACCCATCGAAGTCTTTGAAAAAGCTATAAAAAACTTAACACCCTTAGTAGAAGTGAAAGCAAGACGGGTGGGAGGAGCAACTTATCAAGTACCCATGGAAGTTCGCCCAGGAAGAGGAACAACCCTAGCCTTACGCTGGTTAATCCGTTATTCTCGTATCAGAGGCGGTCGCACCATGGCAGGTAAATTAGCCAATGAAATTATGGATGCCGCTAATGAAACAGGAGGAGCAATGAAAAAACGGGATGAAACCCACCGTATGGCGGACGCGAACAAAGCTTTTGCTCACTACCGTTACTAACAGCAAGGCGGTTATGGCAAAAGTCAGAAGTCAGTGGTTCGACAAGCTCACCAACCAGTTTAAAGTCAGAAGTAAAACCAGAGATGTCTAATGGGTTGGAACCTCATACACTGTCCCTCACTTGTTAAGAGAAACCCTATCTCTCTTAAATTTGTTCTGATAACTCCTTTTGTCTTACTGGCTAAATGTAAATTTTTCCAAAGAAAAGTATAGAATTGTAAATAGTGTAAACTTATAGACTGTCTCAGGGCTAAAGGCAGAAAAAAAGCCAGGCGAAGCATAAGGAGGTAGCTGTGGCACGGAATATCCCCCTGGAGAGGGTGCGAAATATGGGCATTGCTGCCCATATAGATGCGGGCAAAACAACCACAACAGAACGCATTCTCTTCTACACAGGAATAGCATATAAGCTTGGTGAAGTCCACGAAGGCACTGCCACCATGGACTGGATGGCCCAAGAACAAGAACGGGGCATCACCATTACGGCGGCGGCCATTACCACCAGTTGGTTAGATCACCAGATTAACATCATCGACACCCCTGGCCATGTGGACTTCACCATTGAAGTTGAAAGGTCTATGAGGGTGTTAGATGGGGTAGTGGCAGTATTCTGTTCCGTAGGAGGAGTTCAGCCTCAGTCTGAAACTGTATGGCGACAGGCTAACCGTTATCAAGTGCCACGCATTGCCTTTGTCAACAAGATGGATCGCACTGGGGCTAATTTCTTCAAAGTTTATGAACAAATCAGAGATAGATTGAAAGCCAATGCCGTTCCTATTCAGATACCCATTGGTAGCGAAAGCGACTTTTGCGGCATTGTCGATTTAGTGAAGATGCGAGCTAAAATCTATGAAGATGATTTGGGGGAGAAGATCGAAGATGTGGAAATTCCTCCCGAATACTTAGAACAAGCTCAAGAATACCGTTCTAAACTGATTGAAGCTGTTGCTGAAGCTGATGAAACCTTGTTAGAGAAATATCTCGAAGGGGAAGAATTAAGCGAAGAAGAGATTAAACAGGGATTACGGCAAGGAGCCTTAACCCGTTCTATAATACCTCTTTTGTGCGGCTCTGCCTTTAAAAATAAGGGTGTGCAGCTACTTTTAGATGCAGTGGTAGACTATTTACCCTCTCCCCTAGATGTTCCCCCAATCAAAGGATTACTAGCTGATGGGACAGAAGACAGTCGCCACGCTTCTGATGAGGAACCCTTTGCCGCCTTGGCATTTAAAATTGCTTCAGATCCCTATGGCCGCCTAACCTTTATGCGGGTATATTCAGGGGTGTTAGAAAAAGGCAACTATATTTACAATGCCACAAAAGACCAAAAAGAGAGAATTTCTCGCTTGATAGTTCTCAAATCTAACGATCGCATTGAAGTAGAAGAACTGCGAGCAGGGGACTTAGGGGCAGCCATTGGCTTAAGAAATACCATCACGGGGGATACCCTCTGCGATGAGAAACACCCCATTCTCTTAGAATCTTTGTATATTCCTGAACCGGTTATATCCGTGGCCGTAGAACCCAAAACCAAGCAAGATATGGAAAAACTTTCCAAAGCCTTGCAAGCATTGTCCGACGAAGATCCCACCTTCAAAGTCAGTGTTGATACCGAAAGCAACCAAACCGTGATTGCGGGGATGGGGGAATTACATTTAGAGATTTTGGTGGATCGGATGTTGCGGGAATACAAAGTACAGGCAACCGTTGGTCAACCTCAAGTGGCCTATCGTGAAACCATTTGCAAAGCCAGCAATGCTGAAGGAAAATATATTCGTCAAAGTGGAGGCAAAGGCCAGTATGGTCATGTTGTGGTTCAATTAGAACCAGCAGAACCCGGCAGTGGCTTTGAATTTGTCTCTAAGATTGTTGGGGGTGTCATTCCCAAAGAATTTATTGCCCCGGCTGAACAAGGGATGAAACAAGCCTGCGACTCTGGGATTATTGCCGGATATCCGGTGATTGATCTGAAAGTCACCCTGGTAGATGGCTCTTTTCATGACGTTGACTCCTCAGAAATGGCTTTTAAAATTGCTGGCTCCATGGCCATTCGCAACGCGGTCAAAAAAGCCTCACCAGTTCTCCTCGAACCCATGATGAAAGTTGAAATAGAAGTCCCAGAAGACTTCTTAGGCGATGTCATCGGGGATCTCAACGCTCGTCGAGGTCATATCGAGGGGATGAACGCTGACGACGGACTTGCCAAAGTTTCTGCCAAGGTTCCCCTAGCAGAAATGTTTGGTTACGCGACCGATATCCGGTCAAAAACCCAAGGAAGGGGGATCTTCTCCATGGAATTTAGCCATTATGCAGAAGTCCCTCCCAATGTCGCTGAAGCGATAGTCCTTAAAAACACAGGGAACCCCTACACCTACGACAGTGAATGATTATTATTAGTGATTAGTGCATAGTAAGCCATTGATAGTGGATAATGGACTATTGGTAACTGGTGACTGAAAAACATCACTGCTTAGAATAAAGAAGACAAAAAAGGAACAATTAATTCATGGCACGCGCAAAATTTGAACGGACGAAACCTCACGTTAACATCGGTACTGTTGGTCACGTTGACCATGGTAAGACAACCTTAACCGCCGCTATCACCATGACATTAGCGGCGGCAGGTCAAGCAAAGGCTCGTAACTATGAAGATATTGATGCGGCTCCCGAAGAAAAAGCACGGGGCATTACTATCAATACCGCTCACGTTGAATACGAAACCACCGGCCGTCACTATGCCCACGTTGACTGTCCCGGCCACGCTGACTATGTGAAAAACATGATCACAGGGGCAGCGCAAATGGATGGAGGGATCTTAGTTGTATCTGCGGCTGATGGCCCCATGCCTCAAACCCGTGAACATATCCTCTTAGCTAAACAGGTTGGGGTTCCCAGTCTCGTTGTTTTCTTAAATAAAGAAGACCAAGTCGATGATGAAGAACTCTTAGAACTCGTTGAACTAGAAGTACGGGAACTGCTCAGTGAGTATGATTTTCCTGGAGATGATATTCCTATAGTTACTGGATCCGCTTTGATGGCGGTAGAAGCCCTCAAGGAGAACCCTAATATTGCTCCAGGGGAAAATCCTTGGACTGATAAAATCCTCAAGCTGATGGAAGAAGTAGATGCTTATATTCCTGAGCCGGAACGGGAAATCGATAAGCCTTTCTTAATGGCAGTAGAAGACGTATTCTCTATTTCTGGTCGGGGAACTGTTGCCACCGGACGGATTGAACGGGGTAAAGTTAAGGTGGGTGAAACCATCGAAATCATTGGTATCAGAGACACCCAAACCACCACCGTGACTGGGGTAGAAATGTTCCAGAAAACCCTTGATGAAGGAATGGCAGGGGATAACGTCGGGTTACTATTACGGGGTGTTAAGAAAGAAGACATTGAACGGGGGATGGTGATTGCCAAACCTGGTTCTATTACCCCTCATACTCAGTTTGAAGGAGAAGTTTATGTCTTAACCAAAGAAGAAGGAGGTCGTCATACACCCTTCTTCAAGAACTATCGTCCTCAGTTCTATGTTCGGACAACGGATGTAACCGGAATCATTCAAGACTACACTGCTGATGATGGTAGTGCTGTGGAAATGGTAATGCCTGGCGATCGCATTAAAATGACTGTAGAGTTGATTAATGCCATTGCTATTGAGCAAGGAATGCGTTTTGCTATCCGTGAAGGTGGCCGCACTATTGGTGCTGGTGTTGTTTCTAAGATTCTTAAGTAGGACAACCAAACAATGAACAAGTGACCAGTTAAGGGCAATTTAACCCTTGCTGGTCACTTATTTTCCCAAAAACGACTTTGACGTAATTTCTGAACCTTGACAATTAAACATTATGGCTACTCTAACTCAACAAAAAATCCGCATCCGTTTAAAAGCATTTGACCGTCGTTTATTAGACACTTCCTGCGAGAAAATTGTCGATACGGCTAATCGTACCGAAGCGACGGCTATTGGACCAATTCCCCTACCTACCAAACGCCGTATTTATTGTGTGTTGCGATCGCCTCACGTTGATAAAGATTCACGGGAACACTTTGAAACTAGAACTCACCGCCGCATTATTGATATCTATCAACCCTCATCTAAAACTATTGATGCTCTAATGAAACTTGATCTCCCTGCTGGGGTAGAAATTGAGGTTAAGCTCTAGATCAAACATCCCCCAATACTGCGTAGGTTTTGGATTTTTATTTTTTCTTAAGCTAAGCAGGGGAGCAGGCTTCGGCCGTGAGCTCAGCGTTCGACTGAGCAGTCACGCCGAAGTCCGAACGGGAGACCGGAGCAGGGGGGGGGTTTGCGGCTTTCTCCCTGCCTCACAAGGGTAGGTTTTTGACAATTAGGTTCTGGTGGAGGTGAGACAAGGATGACTTAGTTACTATTGGGTCAAGTTCACGCTGCCTGAGTGAATTAGTCCAATTACCATTTTATTTGAGATTTGTTATTAATATTTGATGGTGATGTCATTGATTGTTATGGTATGATGACAATCAGTTAAGGATGTGTTGAGCATACTGAGAGAGTTTTAGCCCGTCATTATTATAAATTCCTTTAACTTCCGTAATTGTTCTTCATAATCTTCATAATTCGGTTATTATTATTGCAGTGATCAAGCTTTATTGGCTTTCTGAGATTGATTCACAAGATCGTCCCGTCGTTGGGGAAAAAGCCTGGATGCTTAGTCAACTTAAACAAAGTGGCCATCCTGTTTTTCCTGGTTTCGTGATTAGTTCGACGGTATTTCGGGAGTTTTTGGAAAAGTTGAATGATGTTAGTTCATTATTAGCCGATTTTCCCGCTTCCTCCCTTCATTTAGATGTAGATAACCCTCGGACATTACAATTAGTTGCCCAACAAAGTCGTCAATCTATACTAAATTCATCATTTCCCTCTCAATGGGGAGAAATATTAGGAGAAGCAACGGCTAAGTTAGAGGGATCTTCTCTAATTTTACGGTCTTCTTTGGGGGGACAATTTTCTCTTAATCAAGACATTTCTGGGTTAACTCCTGCACAGATTTGTTGGAATATTCCAGAAAATCTGGAAATCGCTATTAAGGAAATGTGGGCGCAGTTATTAAGTGCCAAAAGTTTATTTTATTGGCAGCGTCTGGGTATTATGATCGAGCAATTAAATTTAGGAATTCTGGTACAACCCATGGTGAATGCCATTGCATCAGGTGTTGCTATTAATGGGAATAACTATGTTGAAATTCAGGGAAATTGGGGATTAGGCCAGAGCTTATTACAAGGGGAAGTTTTAGCGGATAATTGGAAAATTAATAAGTTATCTGGGGAAGTTTTTGAACAAGAATTAGGCAACAAAACTCTTGCTTATCGTGCAAACTCAGAGGCAGAATTATCTCAATTTTCTGCAAAACCATGTTTAGATTCCTATTTGCTGAGTCCTGAAAAACAAGAGCAATATTGTTTAAATTCAGACTCTATTTTAGAGTTGTATCAACTCATAAATAATCTGCAAAAACATCAAATTTATTGGCGTTCTTTAGAATGGATATTATCTGATACTCTTGAGACCTCATCTCCTCAATTAACCATCGCACAATTGATACCATTATCCTATGAACAACCCATTCAAGAGACAAGATCATCAACAATAATTAACCCACCCCAATCACAACTAATAGGAGTGGCCGCAGCCCCAGGGTATACTAAAGGCATTGTCCATCTGCTTAACCATGATATTACCAATGATTCGACACAATTAGCTGGCAGTATTATTGTTACCCAAAAAATTCACCCTTTTCAACTATCTTCTATTAAACAAGCATCAGGGGTGATCACCGAAGAAGGAGGAATAACCAGTCACGCAGCAATTTTGGCTAGGGAATTAGGCATTCCGGCAGTAGTTGGGGTACCTGGGGCTACCACCTGGTTGCAAACAGGGGATTCTATTCTACTTGATGGTGACAACGGAAGCATTGTTTTGAATACATTAGATGAACCGAAAATGAGCCTTGAGGGACCTTTATTGTACCAAGAAAAATCCATCTCTTTAAATTATCCTATTGGGACTAAATTAATGGTCAATTTAAGTCAGCCCAGTTCCTTGGAAAAAGTTTTAGATTTGCCTTTTGATGGACTAGGTTTATTGCGCTCAGAATTAATGTTATTAGATTTATGTAGTCCACAGTCTTTGCAACAATGGCTCGATAATTCTCAAGACTACGAGATTGTTGAAAAACTAAAACAACGGATTTGTAAATTTGCCGATTTTTTTACTTCTTATCCTATTTTTTATCGAACTTTTGATGATAAGTTTTCTGTAGCTCAATATCATCGGGGAACGGCTGGATATTGTTTTGATTCAACCCTATTTAGATTAGAATTACAAGCTTTATCAGAAGTTCAACAGCAAGGATATCAAAATATCAATATAATTTTGCCTTTTGTGAGAACAGTGGATGAATTTTGTTTTTGTCGTCATTTAATTGAAGAGTTTAACTTCATGTCTTCAACATCTTTTCAGTTGTGGATTATGGCAGAAGTTCCTTCAGTTATCTTTGAGCTATCTGACTATGTTAAAGTGGGGGTTCAAGGAATAGCAATTGGCACGAATGATCTGATTCCTTTATTATTAGGTATAGACCGCAATAAGTTATCCTCAGATCATCTGTCTTCTGTTCATAAATCAGCTATTTTAGGTGCTTTGAAACAGTTAGTTCAGGAAGCCAAGAGATTGCAAATACCTAGCTCTATTTGTGGTCAAATTGTCGTTGATTCTCCCCAAATTCTTGAGAAGTTAATTCAATGGGGGATAACAACAATTTCTGTAGAACCTGAAGCCATGAGAAAAACTTATCAAATGATCGCTCGTATAGAACAAAGATTAATTTTAGAATGGGCTAGGGAAAAAATTTTATTGAAAAACAGTTAGGAAGAAAGGTAAGAAGAGTTAAAAAAAGTCTACAACGCAGATGAAGAGAATTATTGGTCTCAGATACTTAATCCGTGAGTTATGATTGAATTGTCAATCCCAAAAAGGACTGTTAAACTAAGAGTTGCTCTAAAAATAAATGATTGAATATGCTCAAAAAAAGTTCATTTGATTCTTCCCAAATTATTTATCGCGCACAAGAATTACTCGATGCGGCCTCTAACCGTTATCGTATCACCTTACAAGTAGCCAAGAGAGCTAAACGTCGTCGTTATGAAGAGTTTGATAGCATCGATGATCCTCACATGAAACCCGCAGTCCGTGCCATCATTGAAATGTCTGATGAATTAACTCAACCAGAAATAATTAGTGACGTGAGATCGTAAAAAGATGATGAGGAAAACACTTTTACTATCCAGGAAACACCAGAAATGTTTAGGAGTTTTCCTTCTCAGTATCAGCCTAAGTTGGGGAATGGCACAAATCCAAATCAATTCAGTAACGGACTGGAGATTACACCCTGTTAATGGTCAAACCCTTCGTCCTGAGCAAGCAGCAGAGATTATTTATAAGCAATTACCCTATCTTCCCCAAGAAAACCAATATATTAGTGCTGAAACCGGAGAAATTGACTCTGAACACACCCTGATGAGTCGTTTTATTCGTTATCACAAAGACTTTAAACGCCGTTCCCCTCAGTATAGTTTAGATTGGAAAGTTACTCTAGCCGATTATTTAGGAGTCAATCAATCAATTAGAGAATCCAACTATCCGGGAAATTCTACCTTACAAACAAGTCCCCTAGAGCAAGATATTCAGGTTATCCGTCAGCTTAGTCGTCGTCAACGTCAACAATTAGTGGATTTATTGGTGAAGCTTTATAACCCCAAACCTCAACAAACAACGACTCAACCATTACCAGAAAGCACAGAAAACACATCAGACATCTCTACGCCCTCGACTCCTTCAACTCCGAGTCTATCTCAACCAGGAGATGCTCAATTGTTAGCACCATAAGTTAACCTCCCTTCAGAAGTAGCAACAGGAAATAGAAAGAATAGCATGGTATAATGGGAAGTTGCAGGTAAAAAACATAAGCGAAATCTAACCAGGAGTAGATGAACTCGAAATGATTAAATTACGATTAAAAAGATACGGCAAAAAACGAGAAGTGAGCTACAGAATTGTCGCTATCAATAGTGCTAGTCGTCGGGATGGTCGTCCCCTTGAAGAATTAGGATTTTATAATCCCAGAACCGACGAAACAAGATTAAATGTACCCGCCATTGTCACTCGTCTTCAACAAGGGGCGCAACCTAGTGACACTGTTAGGAGTATTCTCAAAAAAGCGCAAGTATTTGAACAGGTTAATGGTTAAATCTACTGATAGCCCTAATATACCCCATCTTACACCCCCTGATTACTTAAAACTAATTGGATTTTTAATTGAACCTTTGCTAGAATCTCCAGACTCCTTAAGTGTTGACTGTGAGCAAATCAAGAGCAGTAAACGGGTTTGGATTAGATTGGCCGTTGATGAAGTGGATAAGGGGCGAGTTTATGGGCGAGGAGGACGCAATATTCAAGCGATTCAGACAGTTTTAACCACAGCGGCCAATAGGGCAGGACAATCCCTTTATCTTGATATTTATGAAGGAATAGGGGAAAATACTCGTTATAAGCCTAACCGCAAATTTGTCCGCCGTCGTCCCAGTTCCCAGGGTAGCAATGTACCAAAACTTTCCATTAGATCCCGTTGGCAAGAGGAATGATAGCGATTGATATTCTCATTCTCTCCAATGGGCCAGGGGAAATTACGACTTGGGTTCGCCCTGTGGTTAAAGCCTTAAGGAATCTATTGGGCTATGATTGTTCCCAAGTTAGGATTTCAGTGATGTTATCCCCTTGTCCCCACAGCACAGGACAAGAAGCGGCCATCGCTCGTGGTTATCCCGAAGTTGATCGAGTGCAGTCCAGTGAATATTTTTTTCCTTTCTTGTTATGGGGACAAACGGCTGATAATTGGAACTGGCGGCCACAAGGAGTCGTTTTATTTTTGGGGGGGGATCAATTTTATCCTCTACTTATCGGAAAACGTTTAAGATATTCCACTGTTATTTATGCAGAATGGGAAGCTAGGTGGTATCGTTGGCTTGATCATTTTGCTGTCATGAATCAATCAGTGAGCAACCCCATTCCTGAATCTTATCGACATAAATTAACCGTTGTTGGCGATTTAATGGCGGATTTTGCCCCGACTTCTTTGAATTTTCTAGAGATGGCGGTTGCTCCCATGATTGGCATTTTGCCAGGTTCAAAACCAGGAAAATTAACCCAAGGAGTTCCATTATGTTTAGCTATAGCTCAACATATTTATGAACAAAAGCCCGAAACTCGTTTTATTCTCCCCATTGCTCCGACATTAGATATTGAGACTTTAGTTAGCTTTGCTAATGCACAACAGAATCCCTTTGTAATGAAAATGGGAGGAGTCAGTGCAGAATTAGTCATTGAAGAAAATAACAATGAAAAAAG
>JAAUYB010048913.1_pt1 | contig 36730 bp, 20 predicted proteins | sample 7278071 | NCBI WGS metagenome assembly JAAUYB01 (sample SAMN14350121, study PRJNA611818) | marine sediment metagenome | isolation source: surface marine sediment (1.8m) | place: French Polynesia: Moorea | collected 2018-08 | reverse complement strand
TGTTCACCGAACAAACAAATACGGCCGGGTGTCGAGACGCGAAATAACATAAGTCCTCCGATCGATGATACCGGGGCATCTTAACCAAAGCCATGTCCGCGAGCAAGAAAAACGTGTTGCATGTCGAGGTAATCGCCGGACATGGGATCATTGAATATCAGTTAGCCCGGGAGGCCGAATCAATGCATGAGACAGGCCGGGGAAGCTTTCGCCTCCCGGCGATCGGGCGCATCATTTCGTAGTATCCACTTAAATACATCCTTTTTGGGCGTGAAGTGGGCCGGCCGGTCAAAAGCCATCAACTTTTCGCGAAAAAAGACCCCTTCGATACTGTTTGAGAAGTCCACCGCCCGGGAATGGGACCACCTGACGATCGCGAAGGTGGTTCCGTTCCCGGGAGTGATGCCGGTTTCAACCTCTATGGGCGGTCCTGTTCCCGGGAATGATCCCCCTCGACGATGCCGATGCGGCTCTTTTCTCCGGAAAACGGCCCAACCAAACGTCAGTTCGGGTTGTATTTTACGATGAAGGGCAAATTCACCGGCGTTCGGAATCCTCAAAACCGGGTTGAAGTTGTCAAATCTTTTGTCGAATCGGGCTGTTCTCGGGATTGGAGGACCCTTCTCGGAATCGGGGGGTCTTCATTCCATCCCGAAAACCGCTTTTTTGGCCCCGACCGGGCCGATTCACGAGACAGGTGTTGTGTTATTGGAAAAAACAATCCCGGCTCCCGGGAATGGAACCGTATTCCGCGAACCTTCCGCTTATCTTCCCGGGAAGGGTACCTGCCTTTCGGTGCGATATCGACGCCGGGAGTTGTGGCACGACCTCATCCCCGGCCCCATCAGAGCCGGCCTTCTCCGGCCTTCGGCTGCGCCTGGACAGTTCAGGTTTTATCCTTTAGAATCGACCTATCGTTATTACCGAGGTTTTTATGGTCGACCTTCCCGACGGCTTGATTGTGGTTTGTAAACGCGATTGTCCCACATGCGTTCTGGTTCAGCCCGTATTGGCTCAATTGGCCGCTTCAGGCGTTGCCCTGAGGGTTTATAGCCAGGATGATCCCGGTTTCCCCGAGGGTTTGGCTGATGTGGCGGATGATCGAGCCCTGGCCGTTTCATATGCGTTGAACATTGAGACCGTGCCCACGCTGATTTCTAGGCAGGGTGGGGGAGAGGTTGACCGGATTGTCGGTTGGCATCGGCAACGCTGGCAGGAGGTTTCCGGTGTGCCTGATCTGGGTCCCGACCTGCCGGATTTTCGACCCGGTTGCGGCGCCCTGAATGTGGCCCCCGGCATGCCCGAGAAGTTGGCGGCGAAGTATGACGGTGACCGGTTGCATTCCCGGCGTATCCAATTGGGAGATGCCGAGGATGTTTGGGAGGCCTGTTACAACCGCGGCTGGAGCGACGGCCTGCCCGTGGTGCCGCCTACCCCGGAACGCGTGATGCGCATGTTAAGCGGTACTCGCCGCGATCCTCAAGAGGTTCTGGGGGTGATGCCGCCCAACCGTGTCCCCTGTAACGTGGAAAAGGTCGCTGTCAACGCGGTGATGGCCGGGTGCCTGCCCGAATACATGCCGGTGGTATTGGCCGCCGTAGAAGCAGCATTGGAAGACGATTTTTGCTTGCACGGACTTGTGGCAACCACCTGGTTTTCTACGCCGGTGGTCGTGGTCAGCGGGCCCGTTGCCCGGGCGATCGGCATGAACAGCGGCGTCAATGCGTTAGGCCAGGGCAATCGCGCCAATGCGACCATCGGTCGGGCCTTGCAGTTGACCGTTCGCAACGTGGGCGGCGGCGTCCCCGGCGGCATCGATCGCGCCGTTTTAGGCAATCCTGGCAAATACACCTTCTGCTTCGCCGAGGATACCGAGAATTCGCCCTGGACCTCGTTATCGGAAAGCCGGGGATATGCGTCGGGCACTTCCACCGTTACTCTGTTTGCCGGTGACGGTGTACAGGGTGTTTTCGATCAGCAGTCGCGTGATCCCGAATCCCTGGCCCGTAGTTTTGCCATGTGTCTCCAGGTGGTATGCCACCCTAAGATCGTCTATGCCGCCGATGCCCTGTTGGTGGTCACCCCGGAGCACGCCCGCGTGTTCCGGGAGGCCGGATGGGGGAAGGAGCACCTGGTCACCACCCTGGAAAGCCTGCTCATGCGCCAGGACCATGTACTGGTGCGCGGCTCGGGCGGCATCGCCGAAGGGATACCCGGCCCGGCCGAAGGCAAGAAATACCCCAAGTTCCGACCCGGCGGCTTGAACATCGTTCACGCCGGCGGTCAGGCCGGTCTGTTCTCGGCCGTTATCGGCGGTTGGCCCGCCAGCGGCCCCAAGGGAAGCAATCCGGTTACCAAGGAGATTTTGTCATGACCCATATCCTTCTCGATCCTACCGCCGAGTTACCGGAAACAGCCGTCCGGTCCCGCACGGCTCGTCCGAAAGCGCTGGACGGGCTGACCGTCGGCCTGTTGGATATCTCCAAGGCGCGCGGCAATGTGTTCCTGGACGAAGTGGAAACCCTGCTGACCCGCAAGGGACTGAAAGTGAATCGCTACACCAAGCCCACCTTCGCCCGCGTGGCGCCCACCGACCTGAAGCAGCGCATCAGCATGGAATGCAATCTCGTGATCGAGGCACTGGCCGACTGAGGCAGTTGCACGTCGTGCAGTGTGCATGACATGGTAGACCTGGAAAGCCGAGGTTTGGCGGGAGTCATCATTGCGTCCGACCCGTTCCGCCAGGCGGCTGGAGTACAGTCCGCGGCACTGGGTGCGGATCCGGCGGTGGTGTTCGTGCCCCATCCCATTCAGGACCGAACCGATGGAGAAATGAAACAGGCGGCGCGTGACGCCATGCCCGCGATTCTTTCTCAACTGGTTGAAAAACCGAATACTTGATCGGCTAAGGCATGTGAACAATTTGCAACATCTGTCACGAGAATGTGATAAATAGGGACTTTTGACGAATATTGCAGGACAAACAACTTTTTTTGTTTTATAGTCCTTTCGACTCAGCCTCAACTCTCGGCCGGCAAATGCTCCGAGTCCAATCATTACTGTTCGGTTAACTGCACATTGCCGGCTCCGAGACCGCGTTTATCGCTCCCATTTATGCCAATCAAAGGTTCACTCAATTCGGAAAAGTCACTAAGACTAAAAAAGCTCGTGTCCTCACACGGGCTTTTTTCATTTGTGATGCGACACTTCCCGGAGCGAATTAGGTATTTTCCACTATATGGTTGGGCACATGTCGGGATGGAAGGAAAGAGATGACCGGTCGATAATATGAATGTCATCGGAACCACACGTGACCCCGGGCAATCCCGTCGTGATGACGGGAATGCCCTTTCCGCGTAACAAGTCACGGTTCTTGGTCCGGATCTATCTAAACTTACCATCCCCTGGAGATCGCCATATTGGAGGACTGACATCCATATGGCCTCTCCATGGTTCCCTGCCGTCAATCCTCGATTGGCGGCTTTTTTTATGCCGGCAGGCAGTAAATGCCTCGTGTCAAGGAAGACTGACCTTATTTGAAACCGGCCTTATCGGCATGAAGTCTTCCGTTAACGGCGCCGTGGGAGCGGGCCTGAAGCCGGCTTGTTCCCTGGCTATTCTTTCCGCGCAGGCAGCCTGGAGGGTGCATCTGGCCAGGGCAAAGAAGGTGGAGCTGGTCTCCATTAAAACATCGACGGCCGTTTCTTGGAAATGATGCCGCGTCAGGTAGGCCCAGGCGTGGATTCCCCAAGTATCCGGCGACAGAGTGTAGTGGCCGAACAACAGCCGATCCGTCTCTTTATAGTGGATGGGATAGAACGTCTCGATGGGTAAGACCTCATACAAGTGACCTGTTTCCATAACCACATTCGTCATCAGCTTGGGGCCGATGGCGTTGAAGGCGGGTCTATCGTCCTGTAGGACGTCGGCCAGACTCTTCAATAGGCGACCGGCGATCGGGTGCTCTTTTTGCAGGCCCAGGACAGCGATGTTGACATAGTTTTCACATTCCCATCCGGCAGTGAAGCTCCGGCCCTCGGTGAGCAGGCGCAAGTCTTTGACCTGAATCATGTCCAGGTCCAACCAGACGCCGCCGTGGTGGTACAGATGGGCATAGCGAAACAGGTCGGCCAGGATTCTCGGGTCTTCGATCAGCTTGTCGGCGAGGTAGCGGCGGCGATAGTCGGCCAGGAGGCCCGAGGCCGCTTGTTTCCGTACCGTGGGGATGTCATCCACGCGATGCCACCAGACCGTGTCCGGGCAATCGGTCTCATCGTAGAACAGCAGAAATTGCGGGTAGGTGGTGTTCACCGAGGTGGAGAGCAGGGACAGGTATTCCAGTAGGCAGAAATCGTCCCCTTTCCAAAAGGAGAAAGCTTGCATGGCGTTACTCTCCGGATTTAGCGGGCGTTTCCGCCGGCATGACGCGCATGGAGGCGTAGTGAGGATTGTTGAAGCCGATTCCCAGGGAGGGACAAGCCAGGTAGGCGTAGTAGATGCCCGGTTCCGGCGGGGTGAACTCGGCCGTGTAGACGCCGTTTCCACGGGATGTTGCGGACTTGCGTTGGTGCCAGATGCCCGGGGTCAGGGAGTAGAGAATGGTAACGTCCTCCAAGCCGTCCAGCGTTTGACCCAAGCGCTTGAGTTGGAACGACAGGGTCAGCGGCCGACCCGGCACCGGTGTTTCCGATAACCTGCCCGGGGTAATTTGTACCTGGGCCAGACGTTTCGCCTTCTCGACCGGGTTTTCTTCGATATTGACCGCAAAACAGAAGACGGTGCGCGGCGAGTCCATAAAGAAGACCATGTCGTGCGGTCCCCACTCGCGCAAGGTGCCCACGGTTTGGTAGGCGCCGGGACGTTTCTCCCTGAGGCTGCGATCGATGACCTTGAGCGCGCGCGGTTGCTTGCCGTAGTTGCTGAAGTTGCCCATGGGCGCGGCCATGCCTTCCATATAGAAATAGATGGACTGGTCCAGCGGGTTGGCCACCAGAACCGCCGAAGCGCCCGGCGCTTGTACAATGCCCGCGGCCGGTGTGGGGAAGTTGGTCTTGCCCGGGGGGTGCTGTCCGCCGGGAAAGTCGATGACGGAAAGCGGCGCGCCTTCCTTGCCCAGACCTTCCAGGGGGACCATCCACACGGTTTCCGAACCCTGCTGACGGACATAGGCCAGGTTGTCGGTATAGCTGATCTGGTCGGGGCGGGACTCCATGTCGCCGGTCTGTACGATGCGATTGCTGACGATATCCAGGATGTGAATGGTGTTCTTGTCCGGGTTCACGATGAAACCGTGGCGATGACCCGGCGCAAAACTGATCTGTCCCAGACCCGGCTCCAAGGCCAGGCGATTGCGGATAACGGGCTCGGCGCCGTCAATGCTGACCACGGCGCCGTCCCCGGCATGGGAAACGTAAACCGCGCCGGCCTTTTGCGACCAGGCGACGGAAACGGGTTGTTTGCCGGTAGGCAGGTCGGCCAGTTTTTCCAACTTGCGGATATCGATGACGGAGGTAGTATCGGCGCCCTGATTGGTGATGAAGACCCGGCTGTTATCGTCATTAAAAGCCAGGTCGTGGGGACCCGCGCCGGTATCCAACCGTGCGGCTGTTTCCAGGGTTTCGGCCACCAGGGCGGTCACCTGACCGCTGTTGCGATCGGTTACCCACAGATAATGGCCGTCGGGTTGAAGGGCCGTGCGCCCCGGGGCCTTGCCCACGGCGACCGATGCGATCACCTTCCAGGTGCGGGTTTCGACGGCGGCGATTTTACCGGCATCCGGCATGGAGACCCACAATCGCTCGCTGTTCGCATCCATGGCCCAGTCATAACCCGGGCTCTCCAGTTCAACCAGGGCCAATAGTTTGGAGCTGCCGAAGCCGAAGAGGGGATCGACCACGGAAAGCGTGCTGTCCTGGTTCAGGGTGACCACGTAATAAACGTTGAGGTCCAACTCGGAACGCGAAAACAAACTGCCGGAGACAAAGGTCTCCACTTTCTTGTAGCAAATATCCGGGTCCTTGATGTCCTCGGGATTGCGTCGCGCCAACCAACCGGCCGGGTAGGCATTGCTGAGCGGAGAACCGGTCGCCTTGTCGGTAATGTTGAAGGTGAACAAAACATCGTCGCCCTGTTGGAAGGGTTGCGAAACCTTGGCGGGGTCGGCCTGGTGCATGGTGAATTCCACCACGATTCCGTCCCGCTCGGCCACCTTGCGGATGGTGGTGATCGGCTTGGAACCGGGTTTGAAATCGGGGACCGGTTCCTGGGCGAACAGCCAAAGCGGGGATGTGATAACGAGAAGGAATCGCATGTGTAACCTCTAAACGAAAGCAAAGGATAAGGGCGGGCCTTGTCGGGCCCGCCCGTTTGAGTTATTGGGGATCGTCGTCGTCGGCGCCGCTGCCGGTAGCGGCAGGCTCGTCAGCCGGCGCCGCGCCCAGCTTGGTCACCGCTCTGCTGCCGTCGGAGCCGAGCGCCCTGAGGGTTCCCGTTTCCATGGGGGGCTCGCACTTGAAGGACCAGACGCCCGTGGCGGGGTTGACCCTGGTTGTGCCCAGTTGCACCGTGCGGCCCTCGCTGTCCTCCATCTCCAGGGTGACGGAGACGGGGTAGGCAGAGCGTTGGCGATCGTAGGGGGTGATGCCTTTTGCCGTCAGGACGCCGTCGGTCAGGTTCGCGCCCTTGAAGGCCGCGCGCGTATCCTCGCCGACCACCCGGAACAGGCCCCAGACGCCGCCCAGGTACTGCTGGTTGGGCATGGAGCGGTAGAGGTAGTCGCCCGCCACCGCGTCGGAGCCGCCGGCGGAGTCCAGCACGATTTCGAAGCGGTCCATGCCGCCGTACTTGTCGCGGGCGCCGAACCACTGGGACATGTCATTGTAGCCGATCACCCGGCCGTCATCGATCCAGGGCTCTTCCTGCCAGACATGGCCGTGCAGCGTGATCACCTCGCCGTTGCCGCCGCCCAGACCCGTGGGGTGGACCATGCGGAAACGGACCGGGCTGCCCGCGTTGGCGTAGTAGACCGGAGTCTTGGGATCGCCCGGCGGGCTGACCTGGGTGTTGGACGCCGCCGCCGTGAAGTCGGACAGGGTGTCCAGGGTGCCCGACCAGCGGAAGGACATGGGTTCGGTGCCGTAGTTCACCGCGTAGGAGGTGCCCGCTGCCGCACCGTTGGAGGTCAGTTGCACGTCGTCGTTGGTCACGGTGACGAATTCGCGGAACAGGAAGTTGCCCTCGCTGTCGAAGACATCGGCCTGCGTGGGATTGGGCGGAACGGGTTGATTGGTGGTGGGATTGGTGAACTTGCTGTCCTTCCAATTCCAGCTCGAGCCCTCGGGTTCGATGACCAGGCAACCCACCAGGCCCCACTTGTGGTGAAGCAGAGGGTCCGAAGCGACAAGGTTGATGCCGCCGAACTCATAAGGCGTTGCCACGGTCTCGCCGTCCGGGCCCACATCCAACTGGCCCGCGTACCAGTAAAAGGGCGGGGTTTTAGTGGAATTGGGAGGAATGGTTTGGACGGGGTTGAAGCCCACGTTGAAACCGTCTGCCTTGGTGATGTCGTAGTCCACCATGTCGGCATGCAGGCCCAGGTTGGAAGAGGTGGCCAGCACCACGTCGCCCACGGGCTGCGAACCGAAGGCCGTGTTGTTGGATGCCGCCGATGCGTTCATATTTGCCGGGTAGTGTTGGGACGTATCCAGTTGGTTCTTGAAGGTAATCTTCAGCCACTCTCCGGCAGCGGCCCGCAGTACCAGCGGTTGTAGCGTGTCGCCCGTGACCCAGTTGTCGCCGTACTTCAACTTGCCGTCTACCAGGTCGGCCTCGTTCACGAAGATTAAGGCGGTATCGCTGATAATTTGTGTCTTGGACGGGCTTGAACCCTTCTTACCCCGGGAGTTGTAGACCAGGTCCGCGCCGCCGTCCTTCAGCACCTGGAAGGGTTGGGTGGCGATGACCGTATACTCGCGAACCTTCGCGCCGGCCGGCGGCGTATAGTCGACCTTTTGCCCCTTGCCCTCCGGGTTGTTGGGCAGGGGATACAGGGATTCGGGGCCGCCGGAGCTGTCCAGGCCCTCATAGGCGCGCATGATGCCCCAGTTGCCGCCTTCCAACGAGCGGGTGTCCATGCTGGTCACGACCAGGTAATCCGCAATCGGACCGGCGATGCCGGAATCGGGATTGGAGGCGGCGGCGGTGGGCATGTCGAACAACATCTCGAAGTGTTCGGAAATGCCCATGGCCTGCATGTTCTTCAAACCGGAGTTGGGATAGGAAGGTTCGAAGCTCCATTCCACGCCGTGCACGGTGAAGAAATGGCTGACCATATGCGCGCCCACCAGGGTGCGGATCTGCACCTTGTCATCGGTATAGCCGCGTAGCAACGGCGTGAACGGGTCGGTAGGCTGCATGCCGGGCACCAGCGGATTGGCGGGCCACTTGAAGGCAAACGGACTGGGGTTCTTGGCATTGGCCGGGTCGATATAACCGCCCAACGGTTGCGTATTCAACTCTTCATCCCAACGGGTCAGCGAGGCAAACACGAAGGAAAGGTCCAATGCGTTGGATGAGGCGTTCTGCACCTTGGTGCCGTCGGGCTTGGCGACCCGCAGGGGCACCGGTTCGTTGCGGTAATTGACCGAGTAGACCCCGGGCGCCGGACCCACGCTGATGAGGGAGGGATAGGGCCCGCGGTTGCTCAAGGACTGGTTGATGCCGTCCTGCGGTTTGTTGATGGCCAGGTTTTGATGGGCCCAACTCTGGACATCGGGGGTGTAGACACTGAGGTCGTTGGAGGTGCCGCGCTGCAGGATGGGGTAGTTATAGTCACTGAGATTATCGGTAACCACCCAGGGACCGTTGCCGGTTCCCAGGTTCTTTACGGTGAAGCCGCCCAGGCGACCGGCGATTTCCGTGGTGAACAGGGTGACGCCGTTCAACCTGAAATTGTCGATCAAGGCCTGGTTGACCTTGCCCGCGTTCAAATCGGCGATGATTTGCGGCTGGTTCTGAATCATGAACAGCGAGGCCATACGCCATAATTGCATATCGAAACCCTTTTCCAGGGTATGGCGATCCACAACGAAGACGCCGTTTTGGGTGGGAATGACCCATTCGTAGCTGTAGGGCATGCCGCCCGAGTCGATTTTGAACAAGGTATAGGCGTAGGTGTCCTTGTTCACGTCCACATTCTTGCAGTTCCTGGTGACGGCCCTTGCCAGCAGCGAGCCCACCTTGCCGTTGTCCAGGTCGCGCGTCATATTCTCGCGGCCCTTGAAGGAGCAGAGAACCTGGTCGGCAATGGGTGCGCCGTAGCTGTCGCGGCTGGTGTTGTCGTAGGTCAGCGCCATATCCTGGAACTCGAGCACGAACTCCCGGTAACTCTCATCGGATACATCGATGGAGGAGCGCGCACCCATGCCGCGTTCGCCCAGGCCCTGGAAGGTGACGTCATCCAGAATGGCCGCGGTCCAACTGGTGGGACCGCCGTCCGCACGCGTGCCCATCATGGTGCCGGCGGGCAACTTGCCGTCGGAAACGGTCTCCTTGCTCATTTGGCCGTCGGGGTTGACCACGACGTACTCGCCGTTGGCCGACCAGGAGGGCGAGGAGGTCAGCCAGACCGAATTCTCGGGTTCCACCACCAGGCCCGCGTAGAGGCCCACCTGCTGGTGGGTGGAGGGACTGAAGTGGTCGTGGGTGAAGACGGTGCGCAGGGTGCGGTCCTCGCCGAACCAGTTAAGCAGGGGATCGGTGTCCCAGCGCTGAATGGTGGTCTGCGCGCCGTTCCAGTCCTGACCCGGGGGCGGGTCGCCGAATGGATAGAAGTCCTTATAAGCCTGCGGCGACAATTTCACCTGGCTTGTGGTTCCGCCGTTTTGGATGGTAAAGGCATCGATCACCTTCAAGTTCTTCTGATAGTCGATCTGGAAACCGCCCTGGCCTCTGTAGATGTCGAAGTAGCTCTTGATCAGACGGTTGTACTGAGCGAAGTTGCGGTACTTGTAGAGACCGCCCAGGTTGTTGACGGCGAAGATGCGCTCGCGCACCTCATCGGGGCTCAGGGTGCCGTCGAAGTAGTTGAATCCGTTGCCCGCGCCGTCGGAGGAGGTCACGTCGAATTTCACTAGGTGGATGTGCTGGCCGATGATATCGATCGGCGTACGCACCTGGAAATCGTCCAGGGCGTAGTAGGCCGGGGTCAGGTTGGTGTGCCAGAACTCGATGGTCTCGCCGGTATTGGCGCGGAAGAAGAAGGGCTCCGGCGGCCGGTCGCCGTTGACATTGGGCGCCACGTCTTCCCATAACGAAATGAATTTCTGCTGGGGATAGTGCCAGCCGCTCTTGTTGGAGACCACGTCCATCTGGACCACCGCGGCCTTGTACTTGCGCAGGGTCTCGGTGGCGTCGCCGTCTTCACGCACGCCCGGGGCCGCGTAAGGGGCGCCGGGATAGGGCGGCAGACCGTTCACGGTGAAGTTACCGGGGTCGCCGTCCGGCAGGCTGGAACGGTGCGTGCGCGTGGCGTGGAATGCCATGGCCGCTCTTTCCACCGGCGTGCCTTCCTCGGGCAGTTGGATGGCCAGCAGACCGCCCTTGCCCTCCTCGGGTTCGCCGTCGGGGCCTTCCACGAAGAAGTCCTTGGTGAAGTCCCAGCGGGTGTGGAATTCACGCATGATCTGACCGGTCATCATGATGTGGCGCGGCAGTCCGCCGTCCAGCAGGATCTTTTGGCCCTTGTCGTCCAAGATAGGCAGGCCGTTCTCGTCCTCGGCCCAGCCGAAATCCATGGGGGGATGGGAGGCGCGATGGCCGGCTACGCCCGGGATGAAGAACGGGTATCCGGGGTTGCGGTAACTGCCGTCGGGCTCGGGAATGGTATCGGCCACGCGACCGTCGCCGCTCAACTGAACCTTGGCGGGTAACGGGGCCATGGCAATGGTGGGCAGGGGGACGACGGCCGGAATAGGGGTTCCGTTCTGGATCTCGCCGTCGGGTTGCGCACGGTTGATGCCGGGCCTGGCAACCCCGTTTTCGTCCAGTATGGTTCCGGCTTCGAACACATCGTGAACGCGCCAGAGCGACCACATGCCCGCGGCAAAGTGCGGGTAGAAGTGGCAGTGGAAGATGCTGTCGCCTACGGTCTGGTTACGGTTGCCGCTGCCGTTATAGACCATCTCCAGTGTGAATGTGGCCCCGGGGTTGATTAACTGGCTGTCCAGGTAATGACCGTCCGGGCTGTTGGGTGAATGCAGCCACTGGTGGGCATGTTGGTGGTGTACGTGCGCTACACCGGTCCCCCCGTGAAGAATGCGGAACTTGGCATGGTCGCGAATATAGGAGTGGTATACATTCGACGGATCGTCTGGATAAAAGACCTTGGTGGCGCGCATTTTGGGTTTCGGGGGGAATTTATTCAGGTTTTGGGGCTCGCCGCTGACCGGGGTACCGCCCGGAATCAGGTTTTCATTGATCACCTGACCCTCGTCGTTGATGTATTGGAAGGGGGCATTGGCGGGCACATCCACCACGGAGGCGGGATCGCCGACCGACCAGGCGCTGAGGAAGAATTCCTCGAACTTCAGGTCAACCGCGTCCTCGTTACCCATGGGTCCCACCTTCAGGCGATTGGCCAGGATTTCCGAACCGATGCCGGCGGTGCCGTAGTTAATGGCAAAGGCATCGCCGCCCGCGCCGAGGAAGGTTTTGGTCTGCGGTTGGTAATAGGGAGAAAACGCCTGCACCAGATCGGGCGCCTCGTGGTAATGAATGGCGAACTCGCGGTAGGGCTGGCGCCTGTCCGGGGTCGCCGGGTTCTCGAAAAACGTGGGAGAAACATTGGAATACGGGAACCGTCCCGCGTTGGGACCCGTGATAATAGCGGTCAGGTCGCTGTGAACCAGTTCCACGCCCTTGGGTTTCTTCTCGGTCATACTCAGAATGGGGCCGCTACGCGGATTGCCCGGCGGATAGACCGCCTGGTAGTTGATGATCGGGTGACCGGTTGCCGCGCTGTAGAGCCTGCCGTCTTTGATCACAACGGTTGCGGTCTTGGTCGTCAAACCGCTGGATGGAAAGAAGGTGGTCAGGGTAGCCAGTTTCAGGCCCGGCTCCAAATCATGGAGCTTGTTCTCCAACACACGGGGATTGCCCTGGGGATCGACCACCGGCGACAAGCGGTAGGGGTCCTTCCCGGCGCGCTCTTCGGTAAGGGTCGCCATTAAAAGATCTTGTCGGGTCACCTGGCTGCGATAGTATTCCGCTCCCTCGGGTTGGACGATGACCGAGCCGAACATGCCTGCTTCCACCTGGCCTTCACCGGAACCGGCGGCGCTCCACAGCATAAACACGCCCTCTTCCACGGCCAGGTATCGATAAGTCGTTTTCTTGCCGGGCGCCACGTTGCTATTGGGGTTGGCGCCGGCGAAGGAGGCATCGTTTTCAATGCCGCCTTGCGAGGACAACTCCAAGCCGCTGAGATGAATACCCGCATTGCGCGTGCCGACGCGTAACGGGTAGGTCGCCGGTTGCACTTTCGGGCTCAACAGGTTGGTGAACTCGATCACCACGTTGTCGCCCACGTTGCAACGCAATACAATGGGCCGCGGTCGCTTGTAACTCTTCAGGCGAACTTTTCCGGGGTTTAATCCGGGGGAACCGTCCATGGAGGTGACGTCGCGCTTCAGGGCAAAGATCATCCCCTGCGGCATGGCCACGCCGAGACGGTTGTAGGTGATCGGCTGATCGAGGGCGACCACCTTCATCAATATAGTCCTGGGTTCCTTCTGTTGGGCGAAGGAAAACCAGCACAAAGCCAGAAGGATGCAAGGCCCGACAATTCTTTTCATGATTTCTCCCCTTGAGAAAATAAAAGGTCGATGTGCGGAACGGGCCGCGTCCACGAAAAATAACTGGGACGCGGCCGTGCGAATAGATCGATCGTGGGCTTAGGCTTGAGCGAGCATCAGCGGAACCGCCGTGGGATCGATTTGCTGATCCAGGCGGGCCCCGGTGTCGGTTTTGAACTGAACCACCAGTTGCCAGACATGGTAATCGCCCCCTGAAGGCAGTGTTGCCGAGCCGGCAGTTGCCTGGCTGAGAGAGATCTGGTGTTTACTGCCGGTAGAACTGGTAAAACTGGCGCCCAGTTTCCGCGCAATGCCGTTCAAGCCGCGCGCTTCTACCGAATGTTCGAAGACGTTGAGGTTGGAACCTCCGGCCACGCCGGTTTTATAACTAACGTTGGAACCGCCTTTGGCCGGTTGGGCGGTGATGCGTTGCCAGAAGGCGGAGGCCATGACCATGGTTTCCGAGAAGAGCATGGTGGTATTGTTTTGGTCCGCTTCAACCTCGCTGCCGGGACCTACTTCCACGAACAGGGTGCCGGGCAGGGCTTCGGCCTCGGAACCGGGTTGCACCTCGATCTCCGAAAGCGGCGCTACTTCCAGGGTGAATTTTTCGGGGCCCACCATTTCCAGGGAATTGGGAATGACTTCCACCTCGCTGGAGTTGGCCACTTCAACATTGGAGCCGGGCATAACCTCGACCTCGGCAGGGGCGGCCTCGGGTCCTACCTCGATGACCGTACCCGGGGCGGCTTCAGCACCCGTTTCGGCGCCGGTCTCCGGTCCCGCTTCAGGTCCCGCTTCCGGTCCGGTTTCGGTGCCCGGTCCGGCAATTTCGACCTGAGAGCCGAGGGCAGCCGATACTTCAGCGCCGGGCGCGGCCTCAATCTGCACATAAGCTGCCGGCAGTTCGGTTCCCGGCATGGCTTCCACGGCAGCGCCGCTGATTGCTTCCACATGGCCGCCGGGCAGCACTTCAGCCAATTGACCGGCGGCAACACGCTCAATAGAGCCGTCCTGTGCTTCTACCTGGGAACCTGTTGCCAGTTCTACCGAGGAACCGGCGGCAATTTCTACCAGGAAACCGGCGGCAACTTCCACACCGGTACCGGGTACGGCTTCCACCTGGAAACCGCCGGCCGGTGTTTCGCCGGTTGTACCGGGCAGCACCTCGGCCGTGGTGCCGGGCGCGGCTTCCACAACATCGCCGGGGGCTACTTCTACGTTGAAACCCGTTTCCACTTCTACGGAGGAACCCGCCTTCAACTCGATTTCCGCACCGCCGGCCACTTCAACTTCGACACCGGGAGCCGCTTCGGCAAAGGTTTCGGGGCCGGCTTCCAGGGTGGAGCCCGGCGAGCTTTCGACCTGTTGTTCGGGGCCAATTTCTACCAGATAACCGGTCGGGAATTCAGGGCCGGTTTCCGCACCGACTTCGGCACCCGCTTCCGGTCCCGCTTCGGGTCCTTTACCTCCTGCCGGTTCAGGGGGCATGTGGCCGGTCCGCTCGATCATGGTGCGGGCCAGCAACGTAGGTTTGGTGGGCGTTTGAGCGCTCCCTTTAGTATCCGGGGGAGATTGCGTTACATTGAAGCCAAAAACGGAAAAACTGTCTCCTGAGGAGATCTGCTTGAACAACGCCACGGGTCACCCTCCTTGGCGAGGCACAGAATGGAAAGCGTTCCTAGTTTTTGTGGACAGGGATAATGGTTGGATCAATTGAAAGATACGCCCCTTTGCTGCCGTTGTCAATACGTTTTTAGTGAGGAGTTTGATTGGCACGTCGGGCGGACTTTTCGATAACCGCCTGTTTTTGTTGACAATCAAATGATCGCACCGAATAATGTATAAGACTCCGGCCCAAGCCCATGGAAACTCGAGAACCTGCTCGCCGATTACAAGAGGGAGCAGTCCGTGGAGAATCGAAATGGATGTCATCTATTACTGGTCCGGGTCGTCATTCACGCCGCTGGAATATTGGTCCGCCCTGTCCACTTCGGCCAGGACCGGCTTCAGGCGTATTCTGGTGTTTTACGACGAGGAAGATAAACCGGACAACGCATGGTGGCGTGCACTGGATACCATCCCCCGCCTGGAAAAGCGCCCGGCGAACGAAATCCTGGCCGGCTACTTCCAAAGATATGCCCACCGGTCGGTCGACTCTATCGATGACCGACGCATTCGCGCTGACTTGTTCCGCTACGCGTGGTTATATGAGCACGGGGGCGCCTGGCTGGACTTCGACACTCTTCAAGTCAGGGATATTGCAGCTCCGGCCCAAAAGCGTCCTATGACCATCGCCTGGGAGTTTCCGGGCTCTATCAACATCGCGGTAATGGCCTTTACCGCGCGTCATCCCGTGCCGGCCGATATCCTCAAAGCTGTCGCTGACAAACTCAACACTACGGAACACCATTTCGATGTAATCGGCCCGCCGCTGATGACTCGGACAATCGAGGCCCTGGGACTTTCGGATCAGGTGTTGCCGTCGGAGACCTTCTACCCGGTACACCCGACGCTCGGTGACGAGGTCATCTTCGGCAATTGGCCGCTGTCCCCGGATACGTATAGCATCCACGTCTGGGCCAAATTGAACCGGCGCCATTTCGAAAACAAAACCCCGGAAGATTTTGCGAGTATAAGGTCCACCTATTTCGACCAGGTCAGAGAGTTACCCTCCTGCGCAATGGATTTGTAACTCCCTGGCTGCTCAATATTTTAGAAAGGTAAGCCGGCACAACTTTTTTTAAATAAATCCCTGGCCATTTCAATACAGCCGGGGTATCCTGGCTGCATCGACAGCAGCTGGAGGAAGGGGCGCGTAAGCCCCTGGCCAGGCTATGTTTATAGCCTGCGTACTGTCTTCGTATGCCTTGTTGACCCATTTTCGATACCAGCGGAGAGCATCATGACCGAGGAAATCGAACAGCCGCCTCCCAACGGAGCCTTCATCATCAACAATCCCCATGATGCATTTTTCCGTGACTTCATCAGTCAGCCCAGGGTGTACAAAGCCTTTATACGAACTCGCCTGCCGGAAAAGGTCGTAAAGCTGGTTGATCTGCGCACCATCCGATCCTGTAAAGACCATTTCGTAGACGAACGACTGCGTCACCTATATTCAGACTGCCTGTTTTCGGTTCGGACCAGGGATAAAATGGACGCCCGAATTTACGTACTGGCTGAGCATAAGAGCAGGCCGAAGCGCGATACTGCCTATCAGGTCTGGAAGAATATCTTCGCCATTTGGGATGAGGTGCAGCGCAAGAATGAAAGCGGTAACCAACTGCTGCCCCTGGTCATTCCTATCGTGATCTATAACGGCCAGGAGGATTTCAATCACTCGTTGGATTTGGTCGATCTGATCGAAGGAGAGAAGGACGTGGTGACGGAAGTCATGTTCCGCCCCATTCCAATGGTCGACCTGAACCGCATCGATGACGAAGTCTTAAAAGAAGAAATGCATCTGGGCGTGATGTTCCTTACTCTGAAACATGCTTTGGACGAGGCAGTGCCCCTGGATCGAATCTTCATTCAACTGGGCAAGATCACCAACCTGAATCTGAGGAAGCGTTACCTGGTGACCATTTGCCGATATCTGTTGTCCGTAAGGGAGGATATCAGTGATAAAATGTTGCAGAAGGCCGTTACTGAACACTTGGATGCTGCCGCGGGAGGCGATGTTATGGTCTACGCTGACATACTGAGAAAAGAAGGGGAAGAGAAAGGTAGAAAAGAAGGCATCGATCAAACCATGGTTGCCCTTAAGATGATCGGCCTGAATCAAGATGATGCCTCGATCGAGGCTCGCACCGGCCTGTCGACAGTTCATATTCGAGAGCTAAGAGATGAACTGGCTTCGTTTGCCGGCGCAACCTAACATCACGGCCGGCATGGCTTGGAAGGAACCGCGGGAGGCGATGTTATGGTCTACGCTGACAGACTGAGAAAAGAAGGAAGAGAAGAAGGTATCGATCAAACCATGATTGCCCTTAGAATGATCGGCCTGAATCAAGACGATGCCTCGATCGAGGCCCGCACCGGCCTGTCGACATCCCATATTAAAAAGCTGAGAGATGAACTGGCGTCATTTGCCGGCGCAATCTAGCATCACAGACGCCAAGGTTTGGAAGGAACCACGGGAGAACCGCATCGTCAAGGCGTCCTGCAAACGCGGAAAAGGCTCATTATGTGAAACTGCACTGAACGTTGCGCTGTCTTTTCGTCTGTGAAATTGGTACCGCGTGTCTGCATATAATGCAAAAAGCGTGTATTTGGTTGTCGGTCCTTCCTTGCGTGCCGAATAGATGGCCACCTTTGTGAGGAATAGCTTCTATTGTATTTAAATTGATGACGTTACATATTTCGGTCGTCTTTTTGGCGGCCCAAATATGTGCATACTCGTATCTCCATGGCTACTTCCCCGGGCCGGGAAGTTAGCTACCTGTTACGAGTGGCAGTTTCTTCAGCCAAAAATGTACGGTACCGGATTTACCACCGTACCTTCTTCAGCCTCGGACATACGGGTATGGTTTCCCAGGGGTACCCCTTTTGGCCAGGGAAGTACCCACTTGTCACATGTGGGTACTTACCTGGCCAAAGGGTGTACCCTCGGAAATCCATACTTTAGGTTCCGTGCGCGGGGATATTGGTTTGTGGATGCACATATCGTCTTTTTTTAGCCCAAATCCTTGCACAGGGACGCGAGTATATGCATTTTTTGACCTCGATGTTCATTCCCCTGTTGCGAGGTATGGGTTTTGGACCCGGCAGCTTTATGTATTCGGGCGAAGACGTGGTTTGCTTACCGAGGTTGTTCGCCCAAGCGTTCACTTGTTAAGGTCGAAATAAGATGAACGTACAGCTCTGCAGACGCATATGCACTTGGAGGCGATAGGAAATTCCCATCGAACTTTCTCGAGCTGGATTTGAAAAAAGATGAGGAGATGCTCGAGAACGAAAATGGTTTTACACGGCCGCGCATCAACATTACCGGGCGCTATCGTTTTTGAGCAGCATACGGCAGGCCCATAGGAACAGGCGGTCATCGATCTTTCCACGACGATGTCTTCGTAACCGTTCGGTAATTCCCGCCTGGTTGAGATAGGGTAGGTCGAATGTTGCGGGCAGGGAGAGTTTGCCGTCTTTAAACCAGGCGCCTACCGGACTGCCGAAACCTTTTTTCGGCCGCTTCAGCACAGAGTCCGGCAGCAGCGGCTGCACCGCTTTGCGCAGGATGTATTTGGTGGTCTTTCCGTTGAACTTGAAGTGCGTGGACATGCGACGGACAAAGTCAACAACATGATTGTCCAAGAAGGGGCTGCGGGTCTCCAGGCCGTGCATCATGGCCGCTCGGTCCAGTTTGACCAGGATGCCGTCCTGTAGGTAGAGGTTGGTGAAGAATTCCAGCGTTCGGTCGACCGGGTTTTTGGTTTCACTCGCGTCCCATAAGGCCAGGGCCTCGCTGTACACCGCTTCCGGCTCCGGCGGATCCAGAATAACCTCTTCAAGGGCTGACGGCGGAATCGGCGCCATCCAAACCGGCAATTGCCAGGGTTCGGGGTAGTCCAGGCCCGATAGGGTTTTTTTCAGCTTGAAGTCCAGGCTCATGTTGCGGTGGGATACCGGCAAGCGCGAGACCATCAGGCTGATGACCCGGTGGACCGGCTTGGGACAGTATTTGCTGTACAGCGAAGCCAGGCGCAAGGCTCGGAAGGGATCGTAACCGGCGAACAACTCGTCGGCGCCGTCCCCGCCGAGCGCAACCGTAACTTTTTCCCGTGCGAAGCCGCATAACAGCCATGTGGGTAACAGGGAACTATCTCCAAGGGGTTCGTCCAAGCGGGCGAGTATTTCGGCGACCCGCTCGTGTGCGTTGGCAAAGGCGACGGTACGCAGGTGGTGTTTACCGCCCACATGGCTTGCCGCAAGCCGGGCGTAGGCGCTTTCGTCGAAGCTGGGTTCCTCGAAACCGATGGAGAAGCTATGTAAATTGTCGGCGTCCACATGCCGGGCGGCCATGGCGGCGATGGTGGAACTGTCGATCCCGCCGCTGAGGAATACGCCCAGCGGCACATCGGCTTCCAGGTGCCCGGCCACGGCGTCATCCAGCAGGGCGAGTAGTTGTTCGGCGGTTTGGTCTTCCTCCCAATCCGGCTCGGGCTCCAGCTTGAAGCGCCACCAGCAATGTTTTTCCAGTTCACCTTTCGCGATATCCCAGGTCAGGCTCCAGCCGCCGGGCAATTTGTTGATTTGGGTATAGAGAGAATGAGGTGCGGGGATGTAGCCGTGACCGAAGTATTTGGCCAGGGACAGTTTGGAGATTTCGGCATCGATATGGGGATGCTGGATCAGGGCCGATGATTCCGAGGCAAAGGCGAACAGGTTCCCCCGCATCGCATAATACAGCGGTTTCTGGCCGAAACGATCCCTGGCTCCGAACAGTCGGCGTTTCTTCCGATCGTAGATCACGAAGGCGAACATACCGTTTAATCGGGGCAGCAGGTCCGCGCCCCATTCCCGGTAGCCGAATAAGAGGGTTTCGGTATCGCTGTGATCGCTCTGGAATCGATGTCCCTTTTGCTCCAGTTCGACCCGAAGCTCGGCATGGTTGTAAATCTCGCCGTTGAAGACAACGGCCAGTTCACCGTCGCGGGTCCACATGGGTTGCCGACCGCCTTCCGGGTCCAGCACCGTCAAGCGCCGATGTCCCAGGAAGACGTCCGCGTCCTGGCTGAAACCCTCGTCATCGGGGCCGCGATGGGTCAGGCAATCGGTCATCTTGCGTAGGATTTCGATATCACCGGGGCCGGCAAATCCGGCTATGCCGCACATGACGCCTATTCCTTTCGTTTCTCGCGCAAAACATAGATCCGTTTTCCGTGTGTCTGAAAGTAAACGCGAATCAGCATTTCGGCCAGCAGGCCCATCAGGATGCAGATAGTTCCGGTAACGAAGGTCATCACCGCCAGCAGGGGCAGCGGCGTTTCGATCAGTGATTTCTGACCTGACAGTTTGAAATAAACCGCTACGGCAACGGCCAGAAAGGCAATGAAGAAGTTGATGAAGCCCATGCCGCCGAAGAGATAAATGGGCTTGCCCAGGAAGCGATCCATGAAGGCGACCACCATCAGGTCCAGGAGAACCTTGACCGTGCGTTCCAGGCCGTAGTTGGATTTACCTGCAACCCTTGCTCGGTGGTTGACGGGGATTTCCGTGATGCGCGCTCCCTCCCAACCGGCGTAGATAGGGATGAAGCGGTGCATCTCCCCGTATAGTTTGACGTTTTCGATTATGTCGCGACGATAGGCTTTCAACGAACAGCCGTAATCGTGCAGGCGCACCCCGGACACACGAGATATCAGGAAGTTGGCCGCTCGGCTCACCGCACGTCTGGCCAGCAGAGGGTCCTTGCGATCCTTGCGCCAACCGGAGCATAAATCGTAACCCTGATCCAACTGTTCCAGGAGTAGCGGGATGTCGGCCGGGTCGTTTTGCAGGTCGCCGTCCATGGGCACGATGATATCGCCGCGGGCGTGATCGAAACCCGCCATCATGGCCGCGGTTTGACCGAAGTTACGCTTGAAGTGGATGGCCTGTACATGCTCGTCGGCGGCTGCCAGTTCGTCCAGCATGGTCCCGCTTCGGTCGGTGCTGCCGTCGTTGACCAGGATGATTTCGTAAGGACGTCCCAGGCGCTCCATGGTAGTGGTGATTTCCCGGTGGAGTTGAGGGATGTTGGCTTCTTCATTATAGATGGGCACGGTAATAGAAATCATGGTATGCCTTACAGTTTTCGGTAGAGCTGTTTACGATCCTCGGGCGCTGCCGCGCGGGCTTTCTCGAGATATTCCGTTGCTTTGGCCATGTCACCCCTTTGCTTATAGATCTCTTTCAAGACCAGGTACAGGATATCGAGGTCCGCCGCTTCAGCCGCTTCTTGCAAAGGAAGAGCGCGATCGGCGTAACCCAGGGCGACATCCAGGGCGTCGTTGTCGTTCTGGTGACGCAGGTAATGCATGGCCAGGTATTGCAATACCGGGCCGGTATCGGGATAGACCGCGTCCAGTTCTTGCAACAAGGCCAGAGCCCTGTCTTGCTGCTTGTCCTTTTCCAAAGAACGGTACAAGGCCAGATGCTGACTGAGCACCAGTTGTTGCGGGTACCGGCGAGCATCGTAAATGGTGGCGCGGGCCTTGGCGTGAACGCCCGACGCGTCGTCTTCGGCGGCGATCTGCATGTCGGCCAACTGGTTCCAGTAACCGGCCAACCTGCCGTTGTATGCTTCAAAGAATTCCGGGAATTGGTCGCGTTTACCGTGAATCCTGTTCAGATAGGACGCTGCTTTGCCGGTCATATTCCAACGAAGAGCGGCATCGGCCAGTTCCACGGCGGTTTTGAGACGTGCGGGTTCCAGGTCCAGAAGTTGATTGCCATGGTGGAACAGGCGCTCACGCAGACCCTCGACCATGGCTTCGTTATAGTGGAACTCATGGAAAAGCGCTTTTGTGTTCCTGCCCTGATAGCGCTTTTCCACCACTTCCAGATTGCGTTCCAACTCCGAGGCAGTAGTTCCGGAGGCAATTTCACGGATGTTGCCCAACAACTCTTTGTTGGCGTCGACATAAGCGCGGGCCTCGTTGATTCGGCCCTTGACCAGGTAGGCCGTTCCCAGTTCGAATAAACGGTTGGCCGCCGTGGGTCGGTAGCGTTTCGGCAAGTTGACGACGGCTTTAAGGTCCAGAAAGAGTTCGAGTTGGGGGACAGGCGCCAGGAAATCCGGCTGCCGCTGAAAGACCAGAAGACCCGTGTCCATATAGCGCGGGTACCAGTGCTCGCTACGAGCAAACAGATCGATCCAGGCGGCATCGGTTAGACCGATCACGGCAAGTTCGGCGCCGTGGTTTAAGTAGAGCAACTCGGGATCGCGTTGCTCCAGCGCTTTTTTATAGTCGTCGAAGGCGGGACCGAAGTGCGGCGCGAAGAACCCGTCCACATACACCCGCTTGTCGGGGAACCAGTGATACAACATAAAACCGCCGACCGGGATAGTGGTAAATACGCGCTGCTTTTCTTCCCGTAACCGTTTCGCCATGGGCGTTGAATAGGTCACCATGCGGCCGGGTCCTACTACATGACTGTCGAACAAACCGGTTGGCAGGGGCGTCAATAAACCCAGGTAAAGCGCAGCAAGTCCAACGGCGCAGGCGACGGGCGACAGTTGTCGCAGGCGCTCGGGTAACAGGGGGCGCTCAATGTTCATACGAACCAGCGTGAAGACGCTGAAGATCGTCAGGTAACCGGCAACGCGCTGGTAACCCAAGGCAAGCAGCAGGATACCCGTGAAGGGAATGACGGCGGAAAGGCAGAGCCGACGGCCGAACAGGTTGACCACGACAAGCAGGCCCAGCAGCAGCGAACTCCAGACAAAGATGAAACCGAAGTTGTCGAAGGGGGATTCGAATTCACTGCTTACCAGATCGCTGGTCAGCGTACTCCAATAGGTATTGTTCAGGGCCAACTTCAGCTTGCCGAGTGTGGATTCTGTTTCGGCAATGTTTTCCGTGAAGAAGGGGATCACGTGGCGTACGGCAGCTACAGCAAAGGCCGCAACCAGCAGAACAACCGCGGTCAGGTAAAGTTTCCCGCCGAATCGTTCGACCAGATCCTTGCCTCTGGTTACCGACAGGATCAGGACTGCAATAACTACTAGCGCGCCTACAGCTACGAAGATGGGGCCGCCGCTGCTTTCCCAAACCCTTGAGATGGTGGATTGCGTCAAGGGATTGCGGAATAGGATCGCAATGAAAGACACGGCGAGTACGGCGGTATAACGCACCAGCGGCAGGGGACGTTCCGGCTCTTTAAGGTTGTCCAGGAGATCGCCGAACATAATCAAAGCCAGGACACCGAACCCCAAAAGATAGGTTCCGTGGAGAGTGCTCCAAAGGGCCAGCAGGGCAGGGAAGACCCAAATCAATTGTTTCCGGTCCTTATAACGGACCTGATGCCACAGCCACAACAAAAGGCAAAACAGGGGCAGGCTGAACAATGCGTTGCGAATCAACAGGAGTTGATAACACCCGGCAGTAAAGAAGAAAAGTAGGCAAAGCAATCCTGCATCCCATGGTTTTGGAGCCAGGGACGCAACCAGATACCAGGCGACCGCTAAAAAGACCAGGCGCATGAGTTGCAGGCCCAAATCACCGGCCGCGGTGTGGACCAGGTAGAAGATGATATCTCCCAGAAAGGTATAGCGCAGGTCGGGGATATGGTCGTTGACCGGAGTGAAATAGTAGGTGCTGAAATCGGGCGCCGCCCAGGTTTCCAGGAAAGTGCGCCCCAATTGCATATGCCACCAGATGTCTACATCCACGATCCGAAAAAATGCAATCGGCAGAGCAAAAAGCACAAGCAGGCCCCAAAATGCTAACGGGGCGCCGGCCAACAATCGATTGGTTTTGGTTACAATTTGTATCATCATTTTCTGTGTGGGATAATGGACAGTCCGCGACCAGGCGACGGCTAAGCTTAACTCAAACAAGCAGTTTATCAAACATGAAAATCGTCATCCTCAACTACGAATTCCCCCCTGTCGGCGGCGGCGGAGGCGCGGCATCCAAGCAAATCGGCGCCTGGCTTGTAAAAGCGGGGCACAAGGTTTGCGTGCACACCTGTCGCCTGGCCCACATGCCCAAACAGGAACGCGTGGACGGTATGACCGTTCACCGTCATTACGGGTTCCGTAAGTCGGCCGAGAAAAGCTCGGTTTGGGAAATGTTCCTCTACCTGGGCTGCAACGTTTTGCCCGCCTATCGGCACATCCGCCGCTGGAAACCCGATCTCATCCATGTCCATTTCGCGGTGCCTACCGGGGCGCTCGCCTGGTTGCTTGCCAAACTGACCCGCACCCCTTACGTTTTGACCACGCATCTGGGTGACGTACCGGGCGCCCTTCCGGAGCAAACTTCCGGTTTGTTTCGCATCTTTAAGCCGTTTACGGTTCCCATCTGGCGTGGGGCGGCACATGTGACCGCTGTCAGCGATCACGTACGGGTGCTGGGAGCCAAAGCCTACGGCGTGCCCGTCACCACGGTCTTCAATGCGATCGAACTGCCGCGAGTCGACCTGCACATGAAGGCGGAACACCATCGCACCAGGCTGGTCTTCGCGGGTCGCTTCAATCCCCAGAAGAACCTGCTCTTCCTCCTGGAGGTTCTGGGCCGCCTGAAGGACCTGGAATGGGAACTCTATATGATCGGCGACGGCTTCATGCGCAAAGCGGTGGAGGAACACATCGAAGCCCTGGAATTGGGTGACCGGGTCCGGCTCTACGGTTGGCAGAAACCCAAAAAGGTGCGCGAATTGATGTCGGTCTGCGACATCCTGTTCATGCCGTCCCACGTGGAAGGTCTACCGGTTGCCGCGGTGGAGGCTCTTTCCCTGGGCCTCGCCCTGGTCGGCAGCGACATCGGCGGCATGCGCGATGTGGTCACTCACGGCGTCAACGGCTACCTGGCCACGTTGGGCAATGCGGAGCCCTTCGAGGAACACCTGCGAGAACTACTGACCAGCCCGGAATTGCTGGATCGCATGAAAAGAAAAAGCTTGCAACGAGCCGAGGCCTTCGACATCGAAAACATCGGGCGCATGTACGAACACATCTTCGAAAGGGCCTTGGGTTCTTCGTGATTAAAAATCATGGCGCCCTCGCACATCTTATTTCCTAAATCCGACAGGACTGTGCGGAATGTCCTCGATCCCGTAAGCAGGACCTCGTCAAAGTTGTAAACAAGCCGGCTTCAAATTGCCTCGACTGAGACGAGTCCTCGGGAGGGCGGCATCACGACCGAAAATACAATTCCGGCGTCGAGATTGGTTGAACTTATTTGTTGCGTTGTTCTCGGAACAACTTTTCGAAAGCCTCGGCGGTTAGCGGCTTGGAGAAGAAATAACCCTGGATCTCATCGCAAAGGAAGGCACGTAGGATCATGAGCTGTTCCTTGGTCTCCACGCCCTCGGCGATGACATCCATTTTGAATTTATGACCCAGGTCGATGATGGTGGAGCAGATGGCCGCGTCGCCGAAATCGGTGGTCAGGTCGTCAATAAAAGCCTTGTCGATTTTTAGGGTAGTGAAGGGAATGCGCTTCAGGTAGTTGAGCGAACTGTAGCCCGTACCGAAGTCATCCAGAGCGATTTTTATGCCCAACTTGCGGAAATCTTTGAGGATGCGGAGCGCTTCCTCGGTATCGTCCATGAAGATGCTTTCGGTGATTTCCAGTTCCAGAAGGTGGGGTTGCAGGCCGGTTTCGCGCAGGACCTGACGGACAAGACCTACCAGATTTCGGGCGCGGAACTGACGCTCGGAGAGGTTGACGCCGACCCGTAACGGCGGCAGGCCCATGCGCTGCCAGGCGACACTTTGCTGACAGGCAGTACGCAATACCCATTCGCCGATTGTCAGAATGAGGTCGGTTTCTTCCGCAATCGGGATGAATTTTCCGGGAGAAACCATTGAGCCGTCGGCACGCCGCCACCTGAGCAATGCCTCGAAACCCACGATACGGTTTGAGCGAAGTTGAACCTGGGGCTGATAGTGAAGTTCGAATTCTTCGCGGTCCAAAGCCGAGCGTAACGCTGTTTCGATTTGAATCAATTCACGACCTTTAGAGGCCATGCCTTCCCCGAAGACCTCCGTATGACCGGAGCCCAATTGCCTGGCGAATTTCATGGCGGTTTGGGCCTGGCGCAGGATCTTCTCGCGGTTGAGGGTTTCTCTGGAGACCTCGGCGATGCCGATACTGGCCTTTGCGAAGACCTCGTTGTCACTGATTTGGAAGGGCGCGATGAGCTGCATATGGATCTGGTTGGCAACCAGCGAAGCGTTTTTCAGCCCCGGGCTGTCCAGCAAAAGCAGGACAAAGGAATCGCCGCCCAGAAAAGCCAGGGTGTCGCCTTTGCCTAAACACCGCTCGATGCGTCGGGCGATACTGATCAGCAGTTTATCGACGATGTCATAGCCGAAACCTTCGCTGATCACTTTGAAACGATCGATATCCACATGAAGGACCGCGTAACGGACCTCCTCTTTAAGTTGAACCTCGGCCATGGCCTGGTCCAGGCGCTGCATAAAAAAGTCGCGGTAGGGCAGACCGGTGCGACGATCGTGCAAGCTGCGGTCGGTAAGGTCGGTGATGGAACCGACAAGGCGAATGGCCTGATCGTCCAGATCGCGGTCACAGACGCCGCGGGCCAGGACCCAGATCTCATGACCTTCCTCGTGACGCATGCGGCATTGACATTCGAAATGGGGCGTAACGCCCTCCATATGCAAGGCCAGGCGGGACTTGAGCAGGCGCAGGTCATCCTCGTGGACGCGGGCAAACCAGTCTTCCGGGGTTTCCGGGTTGTCCACGATGGGGATGCCCAGCATCAGTTTCCAGCCCTCGGAGAAGAAGACCTGGTTGGTGATCATATCCCAATCGAACAGACCGTCTCTTGTGCCTATAGCGGCCAGTTGATAACGTGACTCGCGTTTTGAAATGTCTTCTACATGCCGGACGTCAATCATTAGGGAGCGCAATCGGGCCATCTTCAACCGGGGATCGCTTTCATAGAACAGGACGTCATTGGCGCCCTTTTCCAAGGCCAGAACGGCGCTCGATGGGCGATCGCCGTGGGTGCAGACCAGGATCGGTAGTTTCTCGCGGGGATGGAGTAGGCGGATCTGATTGAGAAACGTGGCATCGTTTTCAGAATCCAGGGACATATCCAAGACCAGAAGGTCGAATTCAAAGTCGCGCAACAGGGAAAGCACCATGTCGCGATGGTTGGCAAAATCCAACTGGAAGCCGCCGTTTTCCATCAATTCAAGCAAGTCCTTGTCATCGCGCAATGCTGCATCGGCGATCAGTACCCGATAAGGTTTTGCCATCCGGACCTCAGTACAAAGTGATGGGTTAAGTGTAGGTTGGGACGCCGCCTCGATCAAGCCATATCCATGCGGTTTTAACCAATGAAAGCAGACGAGCTCCACTCTTTGAAACTAACGGCGAGATGAAGGCAAAAATAAAGAGAGGATTTCCTCGTCGGAAGTGTAAGAGCTATTCAGGTCGGGACACCCGGTGTCCTATACAGAATCAATCCGGGGCCGGAGGGGCCTGTCTTGGACAAAAGTCGGTATTTTTTCTGTACTCTCTTGAATTTATATGCCGTTGGCTGTGACCTTCTGCTGGAGTTTTGACAATATGGTTAACCTTTTTGCCTATTTTCGCCGTTACATTTTTAATAGATGGGGGGATTACCGGGATCATATGAATAGCCGGTTGCCTCTATCTTTTTTCCGGCGTTTAAATCTGCAAGGGGTTCGGCAAACCGACATGATGGGAGAAGTCTGGTCAAGGCGACATGCACATCGCCTTTTCATCATTTGTGACCCGCGGGAAAAGGGCTTGTGATGGAACAGTCCACGGTAGTAATTCCCGGTTACCAAATCATCGAGTGCTTGAATCAAGGCAGTCACACGGTCGTCTACCGAGGCGTCCGCCAGGGCGATGATCTACCCGTCATTCTGAAGGTGCTGGACACGTCCTATCCTTCACTGAAGCACCTTGCCCGCCTGAAGCACGAGTACGGTATCATCTCTGGATTTGAAAGCGAAGACCTTGTGCAAAGTATCGATTTCAGGGGCACCGGCAACCAGGTTATTCTGGTCCTGGAAGACGACGGCGGCATGGCCCTGCACCAGTATCTGCAATCGCATGAGGTTTCCCTTGGTGAGCGGCTGGACCTGTGCCTTGCCATTGCCCGCCAACTGAAGTTGATTCACGACAAGCAGGTTATCCACAAGGATATCAACCCGGGTAATATAATTATCAATCCGGAGACCGGGCTGGTGCGTATCATCGATTTCTCCATTGCTGCCCACTTCTCCGAGGCCGGGCAGAAGAAAACGGGATTACATACGCTGGCCGGAACTCTTGCTTACATCTCTCCCGAGCAAACCGGCCGCATGAGCCGAGGGGTAGACTATCGCTCCGATTTCTATTCCCTGGGCATTACCATGTATGAAATTTTCACCGGCCGCCTGCCCTTCGAGGTGAGCGACGCCATGGAATTGGTGCATTGTCACCTGGCTCGCAGCCCGCTTCAAGCCAATCAGGTCGATGCCAAGACTCCGGTGGTTTTGTCTGAGATCCTGGCTCGGTTGATGGCCAAGAACCCGGAAGATCGCTACCAAAGCACCGACGGCATCATCGCCGATATCCTGAAATGCCGGGAACTACTATCGGCCAAGGGGCGTATACCGCGCTTTCCCATCGGCGAGAAGGATATTCATCATGTCTTCCGCGTTCCCCAATTCCTTTATGGTCGCGAGCAGGAGATAAAAACCCTCACCGATGCCTTTTACCGGGTCTGCGACGGCTCGCGAGAGCTATTGCTGATCTCCGGACAATCCGGCGTGGGTAAGTCGGCGTTGATCCAGGAGATCTATCAACCGGTGACGCGCCGGCGCGGCCACCTGATCGTGGGGAAATTCGATCAATTTCAACACAACATACCTTATGCCGCACTCATCCAGGCATTTTCGGAAATGGTTCATCAGATTCTGGCTCTCAGCAGTAGTCGTTTGGCCGCCTGGCGATCCCGAATCATCGAAGCCTTGGGACCCAACTGTGCGGTTCTCTTGGAAGTCGTTCCTGAACTTGCTTTGATTGTGGGCGAACAACCGGAAGTCGAAGAGTTGTCTACCGCCGAAACCGAAAACCGCTTCCATCAGGTCATCAAGGAATTCATCGGTGTCCTTGCCACGCCCGAGCACCCTTTGGTCATTTTCCTGGACGATCTGCAATGGGCCGATTCGGCGACCCTGCGCATGGTGGAAATATTGGTGGAGGACCGCACGCTCAAGGGCCTGCTGCTGATCGGCGCCTATCGCGAAAGCGATATCGGCAATACCCACGCCCTGCACCATACCCTACTGCGTTTGCGGGGTATAGAGGCCAGGGTTCAGCATATTTTTCTCAATCGGCTGCGCTCGGAACATGTCACGCAAATAGTGGCGGATACGCTACGCACCGGCACGGAAGAAGTCACCGCCCTGGCTCGATTGGTCTATCGCAAAACCGAGGGCAATCCCTTTTTCGTCAACGAGTTCTTGAAGGCCCTTCATAAAGAAAAGCTGATCTTCTTCAACGAAGAAAAGGACATCTGGACCTGGGACGAAGCCGGTGTCAGCCGAAAGGGCGTTACCGAGAATGTCCTCGAGTTTCTCACTACCCGTTTGCAGAAGCTGCCGGAAGAAACCAGGGAAGCCCTCATCCTGGCCGCTTGTGTGGGTAATCCCTTCAAAATTTCCGATCTGGCCATGATAGAAGGTCGTACAGCCGGTAATGTAGCTAAAGATCTGGATTGGGCCGTGCGCGAGGGTCTCGTTTTTCCGCGCGATGAAGAGTTCGTACCCGCCGATACGGTCCATGATCAAAGCGGCGTGCCGCGTACCTATGAGTTCCTCCACGACCGCGTTCAGCAGGCTGCCATTCAACTCATTAAACCGGAAGCACGCCAACAACTTCACCTGAAGATCGGCCGTTTGATGCTCGAAAATGCCAGCGAGGAGGAACTGGGCGAACATCTCTTCGATATTGCCAACCAGTTCAATATGGGACAATCCTGGCTGGATGACCCGGAGGAAAGGCTGCGTGTGGCCCGCCTGAACCTGCTGGCCGGAATACGTGCGCGACTCTCCACTGCCTATGAGCCCGCTTTGGGTTTCCTCACTTACGGCTTGGGCCTTTTGCCCGCAAACTGTTGGGAAACCTGCCACGGACTGTCAATGGCGCTGTATCGGGAACGGGCTGAATGCGAATACCTCTGCGGTCATTTCGAGGTTGCCGAACACCTGTTCGGCACCGCCTTGGAAAACGGTCGTACGGTTATGGAGAAAGCCGCCATCTATAACTTGCGCACCGAGCTTTACGTGCACTTGGGCAAATACCTGGAAGCAATCGAAGTCGGCCTGAAGGGCCTACACCTCTTCGGCATTTACATTTCCGTTCTGGACGACGAGTTGCACGACGAGTCCCTGGCCATGTTGGCCTCCATCCAAGAATCCCTGGGTGACCTCGAAATCGAAGACCTGATGGCCTTGCCGCACCTGGATGACGAAGTCATTCACGCGGTCATGAAACTGATGGTCAATATGTGGACCCCGGCCGCCAACGTGAATCTGAACCTGATGAAGTTATTGTCGCTATATATCGTTCGCCTGTCCCTGGAACACGGGAATGCCGAGTTGAGTTCCTTCGGGTATACGGCCTACGGTATGGTGTTGGGCTCGGAATACGGCGACTATGATAATGCCTGGCGTTTCGGGCAGTTGGGCTTGGAAATGAGCCGGAAATTCGAAAACGTGCGCTTGCACTGCCGCGTTGCCTTTTTTCACGGCGCCTTCATCATTCCCTGGTGTCGACCTCTGGGCGAGTCTTTGGATCTGTTGAAGGAAGCCTATCGCGCCGGCCTGGAATGCGGCGACTTTATGTGGGCCGCAACCAGCCTGTTTCACCTGATCTATCATCGCCAACAGATGGGCGACCCGCTGCAAACTATCTTCAAGGAAACCGAAAACTACCTGGGTTTTATGTCCAAGGTGCGCTACGAACCGATTCTGGAGTTGGTGGAGTTGCTTCGCCGGGGTATTCGTCGCCTGCAAGGCTCCCTTACCGATGCGATTGCGTCCTTTGAAGACAGTACTTTCGGTGATGAATTTCTGAAACGCAACCAGAAACGACTGTTCCTGGTGTCGGTATTTCACTACCACCTCTGGCAAGGTCGGCATGCCTTTCAATTCGGAGACTACGAGGAAGCGATTCATCAGTTGAACACCGCTGAAAAATATTTGCCCTTTGCCTTCGGGTGGACTTCGATCACCGATTTCTACTTCTACAAGGCGCTTACCTGCTCAGCCCTTATCTACGATGCCAAGGACGATGAGCGCGAGGGTCTGTTACGGACCGTATCCGTCTGTCGCGAGCACCTGGAAGAATGGGCCGAGGCCAATCCCGATAACTTTGAGCACAAATTCCTCATGGTAACCGGTGAACTGGCGGGCTTGTTGGGCCGTTTTGAACAAGCGATCAACTGTTACGACACCGCCCTCGATCGTGCGCGCGAGTGGGAAATGGTGGACATGGTCGCTCTGGCCGCCGAACTGGCCGGTCACTACCTGATTCAAAACGGCAAACCCAGGTTGGCCATGGTTTACCTGGGCGATGCCTGCATGTTCTACGAACAATACGGCGCCCGAGCCCTGGTAGAGCGCTTGAGGAGTATGTTCCCCCGCCTGGCCAGGCAACAATACCAGCCGTTTATGAGTTCACACCAGAGCGCATCGACTACCAGCGAAGACGGTAGCGGTTTCCTGGACATGTCGTCTTTGATGAAAGCGTCCCTGGCCATCTCCAATGAAATCCATATGGAACGCCTTCTCGAAAAGCTGATCCGCATCGTGATCGAAAACGCCGGCGCGCAACGAGGCCTGCTCCTTCTCGAAAAGGAGGGCAAGCTCTACGTGGAAGCCGAGGGCCATGTGGACGAAGAGCAAGTTACCCTCCCTCAATCCATCCCCTTGGACCAGTTGAGCAAAGTCAGCCGCTCCCTGGTTCACTATGTGTTCAATACCAGTAAGCCGGTAGTGCTGGACAATGCTTCCCGCTCCGGCGAATTTACCTCCGATCCATATATCGCCGGCAATAAGATCAAGTCCATCCTATGCCAACCGGTACTTTTCAAGGGCAATGTCTCCGGTATCCTCTACCTGGAGAACAACCTGGTTTCTTCCGCCTTTACCACCTACCACCTTGAAGTTTTGAAGTTACTGACTTCCGAGGCTGCTATTGCCATCGACAACGCCAGACTCTACGCCAACCTGGCTCGGGCCTCGGAACGTCTGCGCGAATCCTATGCGGAGTTGGAGCGCTATAATCGCGATCTGGAACGAATGGTGGACGACCGCACCCGAGAGATCAAACTGAAGAACCGCGAGTTGGAACAGACCCTGGCCCGTAATCGCGAAATGCAAAAACAGATTATTCAACAGGAGAAGCTGGCCTCACTCGGCACCCTGACCGCGGGGATCGCCCATGAAATCCGGAACCCGCTGAATTTCGTTAACAACTTTGCCGAGGTTTCCGTTGAAATTCTTGCCGATCTGGATGACGACTTACAAACCAACCCCGCCGGCCCCATCACCGGCGAGCAGCGTCTTTTCCTGGACGAAACCCTGGACGATCTACGCAAGAACCTGGTCAAGATCAACGACCACGGACGGCGGGCCGACCGGATCGTGCACAATATGCTGATGCACAGCCACAATAAATCCAGCGAGAAGCCTGAGGCTGTCGATATCAATATCATGGTGGATGAATACGTCAAACTTTCCTACCACAGCACGCGGGCCCGAGACTCGCGCTTCTCCCTGAAGCTGCAAACCGACTATGCTCAAGACCTGGACTTACTGGAAATCATTCCCCAAGACCTCTCCCGTGTCTTTCTCAATATCGTGGACAATGCCTGCTACGCCATGCGGGAGCGTCAAGCCGGGGAAGGGGAGAGCTATCAACCCGCACTTTTCGTGTCGACCATAGATGTAGGTGCGTTTGTCGAGATCCTGATTCGGGATAACGGCGGCGGCATTCCCCATTCGGTCATCGAAAAAGTCTTCACTCCGTTTTACACCACCAAACCGGCAGGTAAGGGAACGGGACTGGGTTTGTCAATCTGCTACGATATCGTTGTCAAGCAACACCATGGAGAATTGGAGGTCACCTCGGAAAACGGTGAAACCGAATTCCGCATTCGACTACCCAAGAAGCGCTATAAACCACCCGAAGACAACCCGGGAGATGCCTGATTTCAAGAGGAAGGTCCGGAAGTTGCTCGATTGAGCGACCAATCGTAGGGGATGTAGGTCAGGGTGACATCGTCTGGGAACTGTTCGCCCGAGTATTGCCGCAACAGCCCCAGAACCGCTTCACGGCCGCCGAAGTGGTCCTGATACCACTCGAAGATTTGCGATAAATGCCATGTCGCCCGTTCCGCATCGTAACGGTTGAACCCGGCGTCGTTGATAAAAGCCCGTGCCGCTTCTTGTAATTGGGCGTCCAGCGTTTCGGCCCGAAAGGGCTCTCGGAGTAAAGGCGGGCAGCCGACCGACGCGCAGTTGAGGCCGAAGTGCAGCAGGGGATTGTAGTTCATGATCACTTTCTTCTCGAAGCCGTGTAGGGACACTTTGCGGCCGGCCACGGTGTAAACCCGTTCGCGAAAGAAGCGGTGCAAGACGCCCACATCGGAAACCGAGTCTATAGGCAGGTAATTGAGAACTCCCTGAATGACCAGAGCATTATAGGCGTTGAGGTAAAAGGCCAGACGCTCGTTGTCGGTCTTGAACTGCACGGGCGTGGCGCGGACGACCTCTTCCAGGTAGGTTTCCAGTTCCTTGCGGATCGGACCCTGTGCCTTGGTGTAATCCACGCCCGAGGGAGTGACCACCTCGGCCAGAAACCGGCCCCATGAAGCGGGATCGGGCTTGGAGTAGGGCGCGTCGCGTAGTGTTTCCACGGCTTCGGCACCACGGGTTCCGGTGAAGGTCGGCCAGTAGAGACGGGCCGCTATAAGGGCTAATACCAACAAGCTCGAGATCAACAATGCGATTTTGAACAAGACGGGCTCCTTCTCGGAAGATTCCGTTTCCTCCCCATGAAGGTAACAGGCCGCGGCCCGGCTTTATTTCTCAGCGCTTGAAGGCATCGCCCACGGCTTCCTTGACGTCGGTCAATAGGGATTGCCGGTTGCCCTCAAAGTTCTTTTCATGGTTTTTGGGTTTGAAATCGAACATACGGCTTTGCAACCGGCCGAACAACAGGCCCATGGCGCACTTACCCTGATGATCCGCGTCCTTGGCCTGGGCCAGCAGGCCCAGCATGCTCTGGTAGGCCGCTTTTTTGCGGATGTTATAGGGCCGCACCAGGTTCAACGTGTGGCATAACAATTGGCATTCCGCTTCGAAGATGTCCTTGCTGTTGACCATGATGGCGGTTTTCAGGGGCAGCGGGATATAACGCTTTTCGCGGAACAACTTGTAGGTCTTGCGATTGAACTGGCTGAGGATTTCCTTGGAAAGGGTAGGGTCCTTCTTTTGCGCCCGCTCGAACAGGTTGTTGACCAGTCCGGTTTTCAGGTTGTAGGCGACACAGAACCGCTTACTGTCTTCCATGGTGATGTTTTCCAGGAAGTCGTAGACATTGCTCAGCCGTTCCAGGTCGTTGATGTTCAGCGTCACATCCAGGTAATCGGTTTCCTTCTCGGCGCCGAAACGGTTCTGCAGCAGTTTGACGCGTTTGAGCCCGGAGCTGGTTTCCTCCAGCACCACGTCCAGTTCCGAGAAGTTTTGCTCCAGGTCCCGCTTAAGGTCTTTGGTGAGATCCGGGGAGATTTGGTCCTTCTCGGCCAGGCGTTTCAATTTGTCGATGGCCTCGCCGCCGGGTTTCGTGTCTTTTTGAGCCTGAAGGATCTGTGCTTCCAAGGATTCCAAGCTCTTGATCAACAACTCGCCTTCCTGCTCGTTGGCCACCTTATCGACCGTGGCCATGAGTCCGTGCAAAAGGGCTGTCAGGTTTTCGGCCAGGGAGTCGGACAAACCGAAGACATCGAAACGCATGCGGCGCGTTGTCGCCCCGGACTCGTTGATGCGCTCGCGCATTTCCGCGCGGATCTTGTCGGCAATCTCTTGCAGCTTCTCGTTGTTCTCCAAGATGAACGTTTCTTTTTCTTTGACCTTGTCCTTGCCGATATCTTTTTCCCAGTCCTTTAGCGCATTGATCAGTTGTTCGGCCCTTGGAACCGCGCCGATTTCCTGGAGCAGTTGGTCCAGGTGCAGCATGCATTCCACACTTTCCATCTTCAAGGCTTCTTCGAAATAACTTTCGAAGACAGAGGCGTCGATCACCTCGTATTCCAGCTTCTTGACAGCCAGGAGCATGGTTTCGATAACCACTTCCATGCAAGCCGTGAGGGTTTTGTCAGCCACACCTTCATAGGTGCAGACCCGGTAGCAGTCAAGCAGCCAACCTTCCACCTGTATTCGCTGGTTCTGTAGTTTCTCTTCCTGGCCGTACAGTTCCATGACCTTGTCTTCGTAGTCTTTGAAATCCGTGTAAGCGTCGCGAACCTTTTTGTGGAAGTCGATATTCTTGATGGAGATTCTGTCGATCTGGGCCTTGATGGCCTTGCGAGTGTCGCAAATCTCCTGGAGCAGTTTGCCGTCCGGGTTCTCCAGCGATTTCTCCAACTCGGCAATCTTGTCTGTAAAGTCGACCGCGGTCAGTTTTTCGACTTCCGATTCCACATCCTGCACTTGTGCGTCGCGATCGCCCTCTTGACCGCTCTTGATGCGTTCCAGGGTGGATTCCAGTTTGTCGGCAAGACCCAGCTTGGGGTTCTTTTCCTTCAATTCCTTGAGTTGATCGTAGATCTCCATCATCAGGTCTTGAAGTTTGATCTTGTTTTCACGAATCCATTTCTCGGCCTGGTCACGCTCGCGAATGCTCAGCATTCCGTTTTCCATATCGGTTTCGATGGCGGTCATCACGGGGCCGTCCGGTTTGGTGGAACTGTCAATCTTATCTTCGATATCGAAAAACAGGTTGGACAACTGCGTCGCCAGGATCTTGGGATTGTTCAAATCCACAATCAGGCGGTCCATGCGGTTGCGCAGGCGGTCCGCGTCCCAGCCCACCCGCACCATCGGGTAGGTGAGCCGTTTGATCTTTTGCTCTACCTTCTCTTCCTCGGTAAACGACTTGATGAACTCTTCACCGCGCGGCAGCGAGTTGCCCAGCGCGTACCAGTTGCGATGCAGGTCGATGGTGGAAGAATCACGGCTGAATTGAATGCCGGAAAGCTCTTCCATAAGATCGAGAATCTTGTTGGAAGCCGAGTCCAACATCTGAAAACCGTTCTTGATCAACCCGTGAATGGCTTGGGTATTGCCCTTGAACTTGGAGTTGTTCAACCATTCCTTGGCTTCACCGTGCCGCTGGTGGTGCACATCGCGAACGATCCGGTCGATGGTCACCAGTTCGAAACGACAGCGCGAGGGCACATTGAGGGCGGCCATCAAGATATCCAGTTTACGCCCGCCGCCGCGTACCATCTTGGCCATGTCCTGGTAGCGGTTGATCTCGTTCAGGGCATTGCGAATTTTGTGGCTGACATCGAACGCCGACATATTGAGAATGCGCTCGAAAGCCTGCTCGCGCTCCAAACGGCCCAGGATACGGCGGTGTTCCGCCATCAGGAATTTGCGAATGCGCTTGAGTACGATGATGGTGGGCTTGCGGAAGTGGCTGTTCAACTGGGGGACGAATTCCAGGTCGCATGGAATGGCTTCGTCCAATCCCTTGATATCGAAGTAGATCATGTGGCCGGTTTGGCTCTTCAACTCCTCGATATCCAGGTTCTTGAGCTTACCCATGGGGCAGGCGTTGACAGCGGTACAGATATCCACCATCAAAGCGACGAATTTCTTGGAGTGACGGGCTTGGAGCAGTTTGAAATCCTGCGCCATTTCCGAGACGGTAGTCAAGTCCAATTGGGCCGTATCAGCTGCTTTGTTCATGGTAGGGAATGACCTGCCTGTAGGCCGGTATCCTGCTTCTCCTGCCTGGTTGCCCGATCTGTTGAGGACCGGAAACCGCTATTTGAGGGATTGAATTCAAACCGGAACGGTGCCCGGAAATAAGTAAGTTTTACCATAGGCAGACCCGGTTACACTATAAAGGATTTCGATTTGTTCCGACCGGCCGGAGTAGGTGAGAATCACC
>JAAUYB010016011.1_pt1 | contig 36789 bp, 28 predicted proteins | sample 7278071 | NCBI WGS metagenome assembly JAAUYB01 (sample SAMN14350121, study PRJNA611818) | marine sediment metagenome | isolation source: surface marine sediment (1.8m) | place: French Polynesia: Moorea | collected 2018-08 | reverse complement strand
TCTACAAACCGCCCTGATGCATTTACAAACAGCTTGGAACGAGGGCTTCCGCGAACCGGAAGCCGCATTTGCCATGGGCCGCACCCTGGGCGCGCTATACCTGCAAAGCCTGGCTGAACTGGAAACCATCAACAACCGGGAAGAGCGCGAGGCCCGCCGCCAAAACGCCCGCGCCCGTTACCGCGACCCGGCATTGGTCTTCCTGGCTCAGGGATCAGGCGCCGACATCGCTCCGCCCGAGTACCTCAGAGGCCTGATCGCGCTTTTCGAGGAACGTTTCGAGGACGCGTTGGCTGCTGCCCGGGCCGTGGTTGGGGAACGGCCCTGGTTCTACGAGGCGGTGCTTTTGGAAGGCGATGTGCGCCGGCTGCAGGCATCGACCGCTCGCGCCGAGGGCCGTCCCGACGATGCGGAAACCTATTATCGCCGGGCCGCCGATGCCTATGGAAAGGCGGCCGAGATCGGCCGCAGCGATCCCAATATCTTTCGTTCCGCCGCCGTGCTCTACCATTCCTGGTTCTTTTTCGAATTATACGGCAAGGACCGCGTCCAAGAACCCTTCGCCAACGGCATGGCTCAGCTGGATGCGGTTCTGAGCATTCACCCCGACGACCACGAGGCCCTGCTGTTGAGAGGAAGAATGTACCGGGGCTACGCCGAATACCTGGTCAACACGGGACAAGACCCGGAACCCACGTTGAAAAAAGCCGGGGCGGCCGTAAACCGGGCATTGCAACGACATGCGGAAGATGCACGGGCCCTGGCCGTCTTGGGGGCCGTTTATTGGCAGGCCGCCAAATACCACGAGCGGCAATCCATCGATCCCAGGCCGGACCTGGAACGCGCCTTGGACGCCTATCGCCGAGCCCCGGAACATGATCGGGACGAGAGTTGGCACAACGCCGTGGGCCTTGTCCACAAATCGTGGGCCGATTATTTGCAAGGTCTAGGCGAAGACGCCGGAGAACAACGCCTGGCTGCCGTCAACGCCTTCAAACGAGCCGGCGAACTGGCCCCGAATAGGGCCATGCCGCGCATCAACCTGGGCATCGCTCAACTCAAAGCGGCCGAGGCCGGCGGACCGGACAGAGTTACCTTTTTGCAGGCGGCCGTGGAAACCCTGGACGGCGTTCGCACCATTGCGCCCAATAATATCGTCCCTTACTACTACCTGGGCAAGGCGTGCCGGTTACTGGCTCATGAGGCGGGCCGCCGCAATGAAAACCCCATCCCATATTTGCAAAAGGCCGCCGACTGGTTGAAAGCCGGCCAAGTAATCAACCCCAACCGCGCCCAATTCGCCAACGAACTGGGGATACTGCATGTCGTCACGGCGCAAACCGCCCGACGCCACGGCCTGCCGACCGATACGTATTTACGGCAAGCCCTGGCTCAATTCGAAAAAGCCAGGGACCTTAGCCCAAAACGCGGGGCCTATCACAGCAATCTCAGTTGGGCCTGGCGCGAATGGGCCTTGTTTCGCCTGGAAGAAGGCAAGGAACCTGAGGAGCAAGTCAACCAAAGCCTGGCCGCGGCTGAAGAAGCGGTGAAGCTGAGCCCCAATCATTGGCCGGCTTACAACAACATGGCCTGCGCCTACTGGATCCAGGCCCGCGGACAACGAGCGTCGGACCTTGACCCCGGCCCCTCTCTGGGTCCGGCCGTTGAAGCCGTGAACAAGGCCCTGGCCCTGGCTCCGAAAGCGGCCGATGTCCACCTGACTCGCGGCCGTATTTTCATGGAAAAAGCGAGACAGGGCGTTCCGGGCAACAACTGGTGGCAAAAAGCCAGGGAGGCATTCCAAACCGCACGCGCTTTTCAAAAGGATCATTTGGAAGTGTTACTGGCCCTGGCCGAATGGCACCGCGTAGCGGCGGAAAACAAGTCGAACCAAGCACCGGCAGATCTGGAAGAATGGGAAGCGGTGCTCAACGAGGCACTGACCTTGGAACCCGCCCTGGCTCGAGCATCCACTTTAAAAGCGGCCCTGGCCGGAGCAAAAACGCCGAAATAGCCAACCCTTGAAGCTTGAGGCTTGAACCTGAAAAGCCCCGGCAGAGCCGAGGCTTTTTTCAAAATCGTTCGATGGGTTTGTTCGACTTAGGAGAAGCGGCTGCCTTCCAGGAAGGCTTTCAGCTTACGGCTGCGAGACGGATGACGCAGCTTGCGCAACGCCTTCGATTCGATCTGGCGGATGCGCTCGCGGGTTACCGCGAACTTCTGGCCGACCTCTTCCAAGGTGTGCTCGCTTTCCTCGCCGACGCCGAAGCGCAGGCGCAGGACTTTTTCCTCACGCGGGGTGAGCGAAGCCAGGACGCCGGTGGTCTGATCGCGGAGATTGTTGGAAACAACGGCCTCTACGGGCGATTCCACCTTGCTGTCTTCGATAAAGTCGCCCAGATGGCTGTCTTCCTCTTCACCGATGGGGGTTTCCAGGGAGATGGGCTCTTGGGCGATCTTCATGATCTTGCGAACCTTACTGACGGGCATGTCCATCTTTTCCGCGATTTCCTCGGGCGTGGGCTCGTGACCGATTTCCTGAACCAGCGCGCGCGAGGTGCGGATCAGCTTGTTGATGGTTTCGATCATGTGTACCGGGATACGGATGGTGCGGGCCTGATCCGCGATAGCGCGGGTGATGGCCTGACGAATCCACCAGGTTGCGTAGGTCGAAAACTTGTAGCCGCGACGATACTCGAACTTGTCCACAGCTTTCATCAGGCCGATGTTGCCTTCCTGGATCAGGTCCAGGAACTGCAAGCCTCGATTGGTGTACTTCTTGGCGATGGAAACCACCAGGCGAAGGTTGGCCTCGATCAGCTTGCGCTTGGCTTCCTCGGTTTCGAACTCGCCGCGACGCATCTTGCTGTAGTTCAACTTGAAGCGCTCGATCGGGGCGCCGATCTCGTCTTCAATTAGCCTGAGCGACATTTCCGCGTTTTCTTTTTCCGCTTCCATTTCGGCGCGCCGCTGCATGAAGGCGGGCTGTTCGATCCTATCGGCCAGGCGCTTGATGCGGTGTTCATAGGTCATGATCTGGTTGTAGTTGCGGGCCGCGCTTTCCATGAGGTGACTCAATTCCTTATTATTGAAAGGAATCTGTCGAATCAGCCGGGAAGTCCGAATGCGGCAACGCGTTACTTCTTTAGTTTGCTTGCGATAGGCATCGCTTTCCTCGTCGCCGATAGCGTTCAGCTTGCCTTCTTCTTTGTGCAACATGGTCTCGCACTGTTCCAGTTCTTCGAAAATGGCCAGCATGCGCTTGCGCGTCTTGCCGGTTTCATCATCCTCGTCAGCGCGAAATTCGATGGTGTTCTTGATGTCCTCGGGATTGACGCGCAGTTTGTTGCCCATGTCCAGGATCTCGGGCAACAAAAAGCGGAAGCGCGAGAGCGCCTTGAAGGTAATCTTTTTGCCGCGCTCGATCTTTTTGGAGAGCACCACTTCCTTTTGCCGAGTTAGAAGCGGGACATTCCCCATTTCCTTGAGATACATGCGCACGGGATCGTTGGTACGATCGAGCGCACTGGGCGAGAGGTCGATTTCGTAATCATTATCTTCCCGTTTCCCCGGAGTTTCCAAACCGAACATGGAATCCTGACTGGTAGGCAAGGTGCTCGATCCGGACTTGCTCTGATCACCGGCAGCTTCTTCATTCACGTTCAGCTTACCGGCGTCATCGATCAACTCGACCCCGATATTGGCCATGGCTTGATACATTTCATCAAGCTCTTCGGCCGTTACCAGGCCTTCGGGGAGGGACTCGTTGATTTCGTCGTAGGTGAGATAACCCTTCTCTTTGCCGCTTTCGAGAAGGTCGTTTAACTCTTTGGGCAATTCGTCTTTCAAACAATCACCTCTCCACCTTGCGCCGCTGCGCAAAGCAAGTTTCTGTAGACCAATATATGTTCAATTTTTCAAAAGGAGTAGCAAATGGCCAAAAAAAATGTTCGAAAGTGATCAAGTAGCTGTCCTTCCCATTGAAAAATTCTCTCCGAATCCTAATGGAAGCCGTTGACCGCGGTCTCACCAGACCGACCGCAAAAAGGCCCTTCCCAATCCTAACGGCCTTTTGTGCGGAAATGTTGAATGGTGATTTACCACTATCGACTGCAACATCGTGATCCGTATGCTTGATTGGCGCCGTCGGTAGGCTGACGGCCCGTGGTGTGTGGGTGCGCGCATCTCAATTGCTAATCTTACTGTTTTGGACGACGACGGTCCACCGGGTAAAGTAGTGCGCGCTGAGCACACTCCGAAACTTGAATTTTATATTTCTGAACAGCCGTAAGCAAGTAAAACTTGGGTAATAGCCATAACCTCACCATTTTCGGACCTGATTCTTCGGTTTCTGATGCTCGACGCCACCGTCACAATCAACAAGCCGGCCGATAAACTATTGGACTGACTGGTCAGCAATAAGCGGGCGCGGCCTCCTCGGCCAGGGTGCTTTCCAAGGCGTTGAGTAACTGGTCCACGCCTTCCTTACGAGTGTAGAGGCCCATGCTCAGACGCAGGGAACCGCCCGCGCGCCAATCTTCCAGGCCCATACTGCGCAACACATGTGAGGGCGAATCGGTGGCCGCGCTGCCGGCGGAAACACAGACACCCTTTCTGCCCAACGCCGCCACCAGGTCGGTACCTCGATAACCGGGGAAGGCCACGTTCAGCGTGTTGGGCAGGCCCGGCCCGCGACCGTTGCGCAGGGCGTTGGGTACGCGTTGCTGAATGCCCCGCCACAGGTACTCGCGCAGTTCGGTCAACGCGGCCTTGTCGGGGAAGCGACCCGCGTCCAGCAGTTTGAAGGCATGAGCAAACGCCGTCAGCGCCGCCATGTTGACCGTGCCGCCGCGCTTGCCCGCCTGGCTGCCGCAGCCGTGGATCAGGGGCGCTACCTGCACGCCGTCGCGGATGTAGAGGATGCCGCAGCCCTTGGGCGCATACATCTTGTGACTGCTGAAGGTGAGCAGGTCCGCCGGGATCTCGGCAAGAGTAACGGGTAACTTGCCCAGCACGGCGACGGAATCGCAGTGGTAGAGGATGCCCTTCTCGCGGCACATGGCGCCGACCTCCGCGACGGGCTGCAAGATCCCCGTTTCGTTGTTGGCCTGCATCACGGAGACCAGGAAGGTATCGGCCCGCAGGGCATCGGCGACGGCCTCGACGGTGACCACGCCGTCGGAATCGGCATCGACCAGGGTGTATTCCCAACCCCGCCGACCCAGGTAACGCACCGTATTCAGCACGGATTTGTGCTCGATCGCGCTGATGACCAGATGGCCCTTGCGTTCCCGAGCCTCGGCGGCGCCGATCAGGGCCCAGTTATTGACCTCGGTCCCGCCGGAACCGACCCAGATCTCGTCCGGCGAGGCGTCGATATGGGCGGCGATGGCCTCCCGCGCCTGGTCCATTTCAGCGGCGGAGCGGCGGCCCTCGGGATGACTCGCGGCGGTGTTGCCGAAACAGGTTTGAATGCAATGCATATAGGTCTCGGCTACCTCCGGGTGAACCGGCGTGGAGCCGTTGTAATCGAAATACAACGCGTGATTCATGATTGTGCCCTGCCAACGGGAAAACTGTCCGGCACGAACCGGGAATACTGAACGTGAAAAAAAATCACCGGAGCCAATCTATACCAGAACAGAAGCGCTTTTCAAGTGGAAAAACCGTATCCAGTGCGCATTGCAAGCCGAGAATCGCCCTTCGGGCAAGGCGAGGCGGATTGTTGCCTTACTATAATTAAACCAACCCAAAAACATGCTCAACCCTACGAAGAGCACGCGGGGTGCGTGCGCGCCCGGAGGGTTGCCCCCCTGGGTTTACTTCATGGTGGGTTTTGATTGTCAGTCGGCGTGTCGAGGCCTTTTATCGGGGTTGTCGTTAGTTGTGTCGGTAAATCCAGGATCGAAGAATTCGCTATCATTCTTCGACCCGGAAAAGTCAGGAGCAAAGAATCAGTCCTCATTCCGCGACCCGGAAAAGTAAGGAGCAAAGAATCAGTTCTCATTCTTTGCGCACTGAAAAGTAATGTGAAAGAAATCGGTTGTGGTTCCTTGACCCGGACTTTTCGGGAGCAAAGAATCAAAATTGATTCTTTGACCCTGAACTTTCGGTGCGCAAAGAATGAGGACTGATTCTTTGCTCCCCGACTTTTGGAATCGAGAAATCAAAACACATTCTTCGATCTTGGACGTTCGGAATCAATCAATCAGGCATGAAACCGAGGCTCATCTTTTCAATATCGCGTATTCGGCTGTATTTTGTTGTTAAACCCGGAAAACGAGTTGTTTTGGGCCGAAAGCATGAATAACCTCGTCGAGCCCACCCGTTGAAAAACAACCCGATGACAAGACCGTGCGAGGACGGGCATTTCCCCCTGGGCGCGTACGCATCCCGCGTGCATTTCCAGACATTAGCACCAAGTTGTCGGTGGGTCATGAAAAAAGCCGGGAATTGTATATAACGCTTATCCTTCGGGCGAGCATGAGGCCTGCTCGCGTGGAAGCGAAGCCTCGAAGGAGCCCCATTGCAACTCCTGGGGTCATTTTTTTCCCACGGTCATTCTTGTGCTATTGTCTGGAAATGCACGCTGGAAGCGTGCGCGCCCAGGGTTTTCGCCTCACTTCGCGTGGCGCGAATCTCGGCTTGCATGCACGCGGGATGCGTGCGCGCCCAGGGGGTCATTCCAGGGCTTGTTCCAATTTGATTCTGGTAGGCGGGATGGTGCGCATGCCGCGTTTCGGCCTGGGGGCCACCAGTCGGAAACGGGCGATCGCGCCGCCTTCATCGGCGTTGTCCAGGCTGACCGTGCAGCCGTGCAGTTCGGCCACCTGCTTCACGATGCTCAAGCCCAGACCCGAGCTTTTTTTGCCGGAGTCGGGTCGGCGCAGTGAGTAGAAGCGGTCGAAGACCCGTTCCCGCGCATAATCCGGCACGCCGGGACCCGTGTCGCGCACAGTAATCTCGCGTTCGGTCAACGTGATGGTGATCGTGCCGTCGCGAGGGGTGAAATGCAGGGCGTTTTGCACCAGATTGGCCAGGGCCTGGCGAACCAGGAAACGATCGCCTTCCAAACGGAAGTCCTGCCGACTGTCGACGACCAGGGAGATCCCGCGAGCCTCGGCAGCGGGCGCCAGGCTTGCGGCGATCTCGTTGACCACTTCCTTGACCGAGACCATGACGGCGTTGTCCAGTTCCTTCTTCTTTTCCAGGGCGCTCAGTTCCAGCATACGCTCCACCAGGCGTTGGATGCGCTCGGTCTCGGTGCGGATATTGCCCATGAAGGCGGCGCGTCGTTCCGGCGGCATGTCTTCTTCCAACAGTTCGGCCGCGCCGCGAATGGCCGACAGCGGGCTCTTGATTTCGTGGGTCAGGGTTTGCACGTACTGCTCCACGTACTGCTTGCCTTCCAGGGCGTCGCACATCCTGTCGAAGCTGCGGCCCAGGCGGCCGATATCGCTATTGCTGACCACAGGCGAGGCGACGCGGTGTCCGTCGCGCACCAGGTCGGCGTATTCGGTGAGCATGCGGATGGGGCGGGTGATCCATATAATGAAGAAGACGCCCAGCACCGTGGCGAAGAGAATAGCGATCAGGCCGCCCAGCATCGCCTCCTGGCGCATGTCCTCCCAGATGGGCACGAGGTCCGGCACCTGTTTGCCCACGGAAACCACGCCCATGATCTCGCCGTCGACCATGACGGGCGAACCCACGTAGAACCAGAGCCGGGCTTTTTCCGCCGACCTGTCCCAGGTGGAGCGGGCGCCGTACTTGCCCTTCAGGGTTTTGGTGACGTCGAACCAGTCATAGGTTTCGCCCACGTCCTTGCCGTCCCTGGAGTCGTAGAGCACCTTGCGGTTGCGGTCGGTCACATAGACGTGGAGACTGAGCCCTTTCTTTTCGCGGTTGTGATGGGTGATGTCCAGGGACTGATCGGCCGCCTGTTCGATGACCTCGGCCGTGTGCAGCAGCGACATATTGCTCGCCTGCATCTCCAGTTGCAGCATGGAGGCAATGAGCATGGAGATGTCCACCAGGTCGTCCTCGATGGGCCGCAGGTAGACATCCTTCAGCTTCTCCTGCATGAAGAACTGGACCAACACCACACCCAACACACCCGTCACCAGGAAGGCGATCATCATGCGGGTGAGTACTTTCATAGGTTTTCCTTCAGGGCGTAACCCATGCCGCGATGGGTTTTGATGGGATCGACATCGCTTTTGACCGCGCGCAGCTTGGCGCGCAACGACTTGATATGAGCGTCCACGGTACGGTCCATGCTGGCCTCGGGTTCGTCCCAAACCAGTTCCATCAGTTTATCGCGAGAGAAAACCCAGCCGGGCTTGCGGATGAAGACGCAGAGCAGGCGGTATTCGTAACGGGAGAGATTCAGGTCGGCGCCGTGGTAGCGGATCAGGCAACGGCCCTCGTCGATCTGAAAGACGGGCGACGCCTGGTCGGGTTCTTCCTTGGCGCCGTTGCCGCCGGAGGAGCCGCGAGTCCGGCGCAGAATGGCGCGCACGCGGGCGGAAAGCTCACGAGGGGAAAAGGGCTTGACCATGTAATCGTCGCCGCCGATCTCCAAGCCCACCACGCGGTCGATCTCATCGGCGCGAGCGGTGAGGAAGATGATGGGCGTATCCAAATCGCGGCGAATCTCGCTACAGAGATCGAAACCGCTGCAATCGGGCAGGCCCACGTCCAAAACAATCAGGTCGATGCCGCCCTTGGCCACCTCTTCGCGGGCATCGCTGCCGGTGGCCACCCAGGTACATTCAAAACCGTCAGTCCCCAGGGTATAGGTAATATTATCCGCAATCGAGGGTTCGTCTTCTACCAACAATACCTTCATCGTGCCTCCGCGCGCTCCGGGCTGATGGGAATTATTCTATCAGGTATCGATGCCGGCGACGAGGTCCCGGGCGAGCGGGGACCCGCCCGGGGAGGTCGCTAACGGGGTTGAAAAAATCGAGGGGCCGTGCCCCTATGTCAAACCAATCTGCACGGCGTCCATGAAAATCGCGTGAAGGAGAGATGAAAAATGCCGGGCGATTCCGGCTTATAGGACGATTCACGGCAGACTGTTCAAATATGCATCTAATTGATCGGGCGGTAGGCGGACCACTTGCAATTCGTCATCGTTTTTGGCTTTGACATAGGCCCAACCGTCCATAACTCCGATGACCCATGCGTATGATTTGGGTGCGATGCCGATCGGGTTGCCGGCCAGGTCATGCCGAATCGCCGTGCTTTTCCCCGCGAGGTCCCGCTTCCGTTGCGTGATGACCAGCCGGTTCTGCCAATCGATATACATCCAACTGACAGCCGGGAAATGGCTTGGGTATGACAGTTCCCAGGTCACATTGCGATACAGTCTGTTCGGCTTTTGCTTGTGCTTTTCGAATTGACTCTCGGCCCAACCCCTGGGGACGGGTACCGGTTCGAACGATTTCTCGATGGTTCGGATGATTTTGCGGCTTCTTGGATCGTAGACATTGATTTTAAAACCTGTCCAAGGTTCTACGAAATAAATATTGCCGTCGGCTGCCTGGTCGAACCAGAAAAAGGCAAATACGGGGTCGTATTCTTTGACGAGATGTTTGTCCCGATCCGAGAGCTTCCATTTTTCGGCGGGGTCCGGCAAAGCACCGGCAATGATGCGGATATCGGTAAAATCATCAGAGGAATGGACCAGGGCGTTTTCCCGATCCACGAACACCCAGCCGTTCGGGACCTTGCAGGCGGGCCGGATTGGATCGAAACACCCGCTGGGAACCCGCCGATATCGTTTGACAAAGGTACCGTCCGGAGTGAGCACATGGACCTGTCTGCCTACCTGGCTCATGACGTATAAGCGGTCTTCAACTAAAGCAATACTGCTGATCCATTCAAACTCGCCCGGTCCCTGACCGGCCCTGCCGATATCCGGCATTCGTCGTCCCCGGGTATCGAAGTGCAGTATCTTTTTTTCCTGTTTGTCGGCAAAATAGAAACCATATTTCGGTGACAACGCGGCCTGATAAATCCCTACGGTAACAAAGATCTCCGTGCGGTCGATAAAGAGCTCAGGCGAGGACGCCAACCCCAGGATCGAAACCAGAAAGACGATATTCATGTAATTCCTCGATTCAGTCTAGAGGACCGGTACCTATCAGCTCATCGCAACCATAATCACACCAGGCAAGATAATAAGCATCAGCCTGGTCAGCCATTAGCAAGGCTTCAGCGCCAAGAGCTGCCAAAACATCAGGGTCAGCACCACTCTTAATCGCATCATCGAGAGAGTCATGGAGGTAGGCAAGTTCATTGACCGAATCCACATATTCGGCAAACAGGACGTCACAATAATCCGCAACCACCCATGTGCCGGCAATAAGAAATAACATCGCCAGGATACTTTTAGCACGTTTCATGATTGAGCTCCCTTGTTTATTTAAGGCATTTTTCTTATTGTAAGCAGGTGCTTGGATTTTGTCAATGAGGGCCAGTCGCGGAAGGGTATACCAGGGCAAACTGAAGCCGGGCCGAAAAAGACGGCAACCTTGTTGTATGGAGTGGGATTGCCCACGGCGTGTTATAGTTAGCCTGCCTCTCGGGCTTTACTTCCCTTTACACGGGTGGCTTATGTCCTCCTCACGACCTTATGTCCTGCTCTGCCTGTCGGCCGTGCTTTATTTGTTTCAGATCTTCATGATCCCCCGTGTCACTTTCAACTGGGACGAACTCCAGGAACTGGCCACCCTGTTCAGTCACGACAGCGGCTATGCCGTGCAGTCCGTGCGCAAGGGGCTCCACTACTTCATCTGGCCGCTCAAGTACACCGGTCTCCAGGAAGATGTCTTGATGACGTTGGTCCGCTACCTGGCTTTTTTTACCGTGGTCAGCGGAACCTATCTGATGGTCTACCTTATCGGCCGGCGGCTGCGGTCCCATCGGTTCGGCCTGGTCGCGGTGCTTTTGCTCCTCTCCTTCGGCTCCTATTATGAAACCGTCATCCAATATCGCACCGACACCTATATCACCTTCGCTTTCATCACCAGTTTCTATCTGCTCTTCCGGGGAATGCGCGACGAGCGTTTGCCCTGGTTGGCGCCCGCCTGTTTGATGGGCGCGGCCATGTTCATCAATCCCAAGGCCGCCTATCATGTCCTTACCCTGGCCGTTTTCTTCGGGTATATGTTTCTGGCCGGTTCGCGGCGCGCGGCCACCTTTTGGCGCGCCTTCGGGTTCGGCATGGGCACCCTCGCCCTGTTTCTCATCCTGACCCAATGTCATATCCTGTTTTACGATATCGGCGGCGGCGAGGCGGCCGGCCAGGCGGGTGATTCGGTGAAGACCGGCATGGCTCGGGTACACGGCGTTGCTTATAAGTTGACGTTTCTGCGCCAGGCCTTTCTATTCGCCTTCGTGCCTTGCATCTGCCTGGCTTTCGGCTTGTGGCACGGGCTGAAGCGTTTCCTCCCCTGGTGGCGACGCCCGGCGAAGTGGGCGCCGGTCTGGTTGGCTTCCGTTTGCCTGCTTGCCACCCTCATCATTCACCAGGGCACCTATAAGTACTACATTATCGACATCCTGCCGCCCGCCGCCCTGCTGGCCGCTCGACCCGTTTACGGCCTGATGTTGCGCCTGGAGCGTGCACGCCGCCTGAAGCAAACGCCGTGGTCGCCCCTGATTCAGTTGGCCTCGATCGTGGCGGGCATCGCCGTGGTTTTCCTTTTCCGGCTGCCGCTCAATGCCGCCGACCAGACCCGTTACCAGCGCCAAACCATCGCCGGGTTGAACCGGGTCTTTCCCATCGGCGCGCCCTATGCCGACGGCGTGGGCCTGATGGCGCGCGGCAACAATGTCATGGGCCTGTTCACCGCGAAACAGTTCAAGATGTACCAACAACGCGGCGGCGAAAAGGTGTTGTACCGCAAGTTCCGTCATACCTTCCCGGGTTATGTGCTGCCCAGCGTGCGCTTCCCCGTGTTTGCCTTCCCGAAGGAGGATCAGGAGCTGTTGCGGCAATGGTTCGTCCCGTTTTACGACGGGCGCCTGTGGGTTCACGGGCGCACCTTCACCGCCGGCGAATTGGCCGCCGGTCTTTCCCTGGAACTGAAGGTATCGGGTCCCTATGTGCTGAGCGGCGCCTTCGAGGGGCTGACCATAGACGGCGAACCCGCGCAAAGCGGCGCCGTCTTATCCGCCGGAACCCGTCGACTTGCCTGCGATTCCTGCGGCGACTTCAGTTTGACCTACGGCCTGCGCCTGCCCACCGAGGTCATCCCGGAGGTGATCATAAAACCGCGCCGGCAAACCATCACCCTGGCCGAGGGTGCCGACCTGTATACCTCGCCCTGGGAGCCGCCGCCCGGCAACGGTTTGACCTTCAACGGCCAGGAGACCTTGCAACCCTTCGGCAATTATTCCGTGATCCGCCTGTCCGGCGGTAGTCACACCGTCCTCAACCGAACCGGCCGAACCATTACGCTGAGCCCGCTCGGCCCGCTGTACGAGCGCTACGAACGATGACACGGCCCGTCCTGGTTTGGGGAACCTGCGATCTGGGGAAACCCCGCACCCGTCTGATGCTTGCCGCCTTGAAGGAAGCCGGACACCCCGTGGAAACCTGTCACATCCATCTCTGGCGCGGCGTCGAGGACAAGACCCGTATTCGGAGTCCCCTGGCCAAATTGGGATTCCTCTTGCGGGCATTGTGGATCTACCCCCTGCTGTTGTGGCGCTACCTTTGGGCGCCGAAGCACAAGGCCGTCCTGATCGGTTATCCCGGTCCCTGGGAGGTCCTGCTGCTGCGACCGCTGGCCTGGCTGCGCGGCGCGCCGATCGTCTGGGATGTGTTTATCTCGCTGCATGATACGGTGGTCCGGGACCGCGCCTTGATGCGGCCGGGTCATCCGGCCGCTCGTCTGCTCTACGCCCTGGAATGGTGCGCGGCACGGCTTGCCGATCGGGTTGTCCTGGATACCCGCACCCACCTGCGGGCCTTTCTCAAGTGGTACGGCCTGCCCGAGGAAAAGGGCGGCCATGTCTTCGTGGGCGCGGAAGCCGAAGTTTTTCAACCGCTGTCCCTGAAACCCCTCGGGGAAACCATGCGGGTATTGTTCTACGGTCAATACATTCCCCTGCACGGCATACAAACCATTGTGGAAGCCGCCGCCAAAGCGGGCCCTGATGTGTCCTGGGTCCTGATCGGCAGCGGCCAGGAGGAGGAACGCATTCGAGCATGGCTGGAGGAACATCCCGCGGAAAACCTGACACGATTGTCTTGGGTTCCCTATGAGGAACTGCGCAACCATATGCGGGACGCGGACATTCTGCTGGGCATCTTCGGCACATCGGAAAAAGCCGGCAATGTGATACCCAACAAGGCCTTTCAAGCCCTGGCTTGCGGCAAGCCTCTCCTGACGCGGGACTCATCGGCCGTTCGCGAACTGGTCTCACCGGATGATCCCGGCGTCTACCTGGTCCCGCCGGGCGACGCCGACGCCTTGTGCGCTGCGCTCGAGCGGTTCCGCCGGGACCGGCCCGAACTTCGGGAACCATTGCATGAAAAAATCCAGGCGACCTTTTCGCTGAAAACGCTTGGCGCCGCCTGGCTGGATATTATCGAGAACTCAAGTCGAAATCGCACTCGAAGGCATTGACACGGCCCTGGGTCGGCTCCTCGATATCGATAGCATTGTCAAATTGGTTTCGAATTACCAGGGACTCGGGTGTATCGACCCACATCATCGAGGCTCGATCGCGAGCGACCCGAGGATCGGCAGCGTCAGCTGACGATTGCAGGGCAACGGGGGTATAACTGTTCACTGTCGTGGTTTTTTGAAATATATCGTCGGAGCAAGCGGCAAGACACCACAAAACACAGCATATGGGCCAATATTTCATGGTAAAGCCTCCCAATACATAATATAGCTCTCGTGACACCGCCGACTGGGGGCGTCCGCATCATCTCACCCATAGAACCGATCGATGGGAGAAACACCCCCAAAAATTTTTGGCTGTTCGAACCGACAACCCGGGCGCACATGCCTGAGGGGCTTAAGAGACCTGCTTTTCACACAACCTCAAGATGCCGGCACTCCCGGGAAAACCTCATAATCTGCGCTAATGGGGGTGTTTTCTATTACTCTGCAAGGGACCAATCTTCGTAGATCAATGCAGGGATTTTCCCAAAGTGATTTGTGTTGTGGGTAATCAACACGTAACCATTCGCGAGGGCAGCACCGGCAATCAACAAATCTACGTCATCTACAGGTGTACCGTTTTTTCTTAAAGTTGCGTATGCATCGGCCGACGCCATGACCGTTTCCCTGGTCAGCGGAACAACTTCACATTGTTCTGCGAAATCAAGAAATACCCCTAGCTGTCGGGCAGCATCTTTATGCTTTAAGCCGCTGACAATTTCGTAGAAAGTGATGATAGAAAAGCGAATCGTGTTTCCATTTTGGACATACGCATTAAACCGTTTTTGAACTTGAGTGTTTCCTCGAAAAAAATAGGAAAGAATATCCGTATCAACCAACACCTTTTCAGGCACCGCGTCTCCTTTTGCCGGCAACTCGACGTCTTTGGTTGACTTCACTCAAAAAGTCCTCGTACTGTTGGTCCGGCATGTCTTGCCAGGCGCCTGCAAAGTCCATGATAGATTGAGTTTTCGAGGCGCTTTGACGGATCAGGCTGTAGTGGCGAACAACATCGTAGACCTCGGCCAAATGCTCATCAGGGACCCTGTTGATTTCCTGCTTCACTTTTTCTCGCAAACCGGCGACATTCATAAGCAATCTCCTTCTTCCCTTAGCATTCTACCATGCAGGTCACTTGCGAAGGCGGACGCTCCTGGAAAAACCTCATAGCCGGCGCCTATGGGTCGACGCCGATGGGTTCCCCAGGGTTGAAAACGTTTTCAGCCATTACCCGCTACGAGTGATCGATGAAAAGGGACTTGTCATTCTGAAGGCGCCCTTATTCAGATCCAGGTTGCGATCGGCCGAGAACGGTTTGTCTTCCTGGAAAACCCGGAAGAAGACCACCTGCATTCGCGGTCACCTTCTCCAGTGACTGAATGTCGGCGCAACCTGTCACCGGTGCGGAGAATAAATCGTCACTCCCCGAGCAACAAACGCTAGCCGATCGACCGGGCGCCTGCCGAATGACCCGTTTACCGAAATCATCCTTTTTCGCTATGGCTTGACCGACAATAGTTTCCCCAAATCGGCGTTCTCTCGGTGGGTGACCGGTATAGATTTTGCTAAAACCCCCATTACCCCCGGGCTCTCTTCGCCCGGCAATTTTATGGCGACACGGAATCGACCCGATGCAGATTCACCTTTTTTTGAAACGGCCTCTTCTTCTCACCGGATTCATCTGGCCGTTCCTGCTATTGCCTGTTTCAGCGGGCGAAGGTGAATTCAAGACGCCCCTGAACCTGGATTCCGGTTGGTTGGTCAATCGTTCCGTGGAAGGCGCCGTCCTTTATAGAGAAACAATCACCGTCCCCAACGCAACCTGGCTGCGATTGAATCTGGCGGGCACCGTGTTGGCGGACGGCATGTGGTTGCGTCTGACCTCATTACAGGACGGCGAGCAGCAGGTGCTGGATGCTGTCGGCTTACAGCAATGGGGCCGTTCTTCCGCGTATTTCAATGGTAATCGGGTCCTATTGGAACTCAGCGCGAACGGGGATTCCGGGTACGGCCGGTTGCGGGTGCGCGGGGCCGGGCTAGAGTATGAGGCTGAAACGCGTACGCTGTGCGGCGACGATGATCGGCTGCCGTTAGACGATCCCCGCATCGGCCGTTTGTTGCCGCTGGGTTGCACCGCCTGGCTGATCGACGACGCCAACGGCGGTATGCTGACGGCGGGGCATTGCGCGGGCTTGTTCGACGTGGTGCAGTTCAATGTGCCGCCCTCCACCGCGGACGGACGCCTGGTCCACCCCTCGCCTCGAGACCAATACGCGATCGACCCCGACTCGCTTCAAGCAAGTGATCGGCTTGCCGGCAATGACTGGGCCTACTTCGGCTGTTTTCCCAACCCTCTGACGGGACTTACTCCCCGGGAAGCACAAGGCGACCTGTTTACCCTGAACCGCGAGCCCCAACCCGGGTCGGTGCGCCTGGCCGGGTATGGAACCCATGATCGTCAGGAATGGAATCGAAGCCTGACCTACGACGCCGGCGGTTTGATGAACATATCAAATCATGTCCTTTCCTACCGGGTGGATACCACCGAGGGTAACTCCGGCAGTCCGGTCATCGATGAGGCGAGCGGAACCGCGATCGGTATCCACAATATCGGTTACTGTGACAAAGAACAGGTCAATCAGGGCACGTCTCTTTCCCAAGACGCGTTACTTGCCGCCCTGGCCGATCCCAAGGGGGTCACCCGGCCCAAGCTGATCTTCGAGCTTGTCGAGGACCTGCCGGAATTCCTGAATGCGGGCCGCGCGAGCCTGCTGGTTTCGGTAACCGGCCGCGACGGTCACCTGCCTCAACCGGAAAGCGGGCGGTTGCATGTGGATGTGGGCGGAGGTTTTTCGGACCTGTCCATGCAGGAGACGGAGCCCGGCCTCTACCGCGCCGACTTTCCGACCCTACCCTGCGGCGCCGACATTCGCTTCGGCTTCAGCGCCCTCACGGAAGCGGGTGACAGGGTATATTCCTTGACCTTCACACGGGACGGTTACTATCATCTGCCCGCGGCGGCCGGTCTGACCACGGTTTTTTCCGATAATTTCGAGACGGATCGGCAATGGACCGTCAGTAACAGCGCGAACCTGACCAGCGGCGCCTGGCAGCGCGGCGCGCCGTTGGGCGGCGGTAGTCGCGGCATTCCGGCGTTTGACGGCGATTACTCGGGACAGTGTTTCCTGACGGACAACACCGACCCCTATCGCGATGTGGATGAGGGCGTCACCAGCCTGATTTCTCCCGTCATCGACGCCTCCTATTCCAAGGCCGGGCTTTCCTATGCGCGCTGGTTCGCGGTGCAGTCGGCCGACGAGGGCATCGACGCCATGACGGTGTGGATCAGCGACGACGCCGGCGAGACCTGGAATTTGCTGGAGCATGTGCCGGCTTCCCGGAAAAGATCCGCGGGCGGTTGGGTGCGCAAATCCTTCAAGATTGCCGATTATGTGACGCCGGGCCCGTTCCTGCGCTTGCGCTTCGATGTCACCGACCTGGGAAACAGTTCCATCGTAGAAGCCGCGCTGGACGACGTGCGCATCACCGAAACAGTAACGGGTTATTTCTGTTACTCCACCTGTCGGGCCGATTTGGATGTCAGCAATGAGGTTGACGAAAACGACCTTAGAGCCATGGCCGCCTGGTGGGGCCTTAACCATGGTCAGGACAAGCGAGCCGACATGACCGGGGACGACCGCATCGATATTCATGATCTGTTGCATGTGATGGACGATTACGGTATCTGTGACCCGGCCCTCCAATCCGGGAACTGAGAAGTTCGACCGAGTTAACGTCGTCGAACGATATCTTCCTATCGGGGAACGCCTGTTTAACGCCCCGCAACGCCCAAATCTCATGTGTTCCCCATAACAATCGAGCATTTTGCGGCGAGATACCGCTTGAATTCATTTAACATCTTCATGTTTTTTGCTTTAATGAGATATGTTCTTTTGGATGGATCGATGAGGTAGCCGGCTTGAACAAAGAAAACGCAAACGATGCCGAAAACATCGTTGCTCGCATTATGAACGGCGATATCTCGGCCGAATCCGATTTGGTAAGCGCCTACGGTCGGGCTGTTAGTTTCATTCTTCGCAAGGAAACCCGCGATGAGGATGCGGCGGACGACCTCTACCAGGAAACCTTTCGCATCGGTATCGAAAAAATACGGAAAGGGGATTTGCGCGAGCCGCGGAAACTGGGCAGTTTTCTCTCCAGCATAGCCCGATTTGCCGTGATCGACTATTACCGGGCTGAGGCGCGCAACGAAAGCCGTTATGAGAAAACCGAGGAAAACTCCTTCCCGGCCGCGCCCGAGAGCCAGTTACGCTCGCTGCTGCGCAATGAGCAGGCGGAACTGGTGCGCCAGGCCATCGATGAAATGAAATCGGACAGGGATCGCCAAATCCTGTTCCGGTTTTATATCGCGGAAGATGAGAAAGACGATATCTGCGCCGACCTGGATCTTTCCTCGCTGCATTTCAACCGGGTATTGCATCGCGCCAAGCAGCGCTACAAGGAACTCTATCTCAAGATGGCGAGTAGAGCGGGCGAGATCGGCTGACACTCGGGGGGCGACACCCACCGGACTCCGGAATCTCTGCCCGCCGATAAAAACCCCCATTCGTTATTTTTTTTAAGTATCCACCTCGTTTTTTGCGTATATTAATCTTTGATACCTGAATTGAGAGGAGAGGATCGAGGCCATGAAACGCTGGAAAGAACGCATCGCGATCGTCGTATTGGCGCTAAGCGTAACAGCGGGCGCTGCCGGCATGTATTTCGAGGAGTGTGACCTGATCGAAGAGGCCGTGGATTTTCACTGCGCGGGCGGCGATATCGACGCCTGTCACGAGGCGGTGCGGTTTCACGAGGTGAATTGTCGCGGCATGTTGCGCCGCTAAGTCATGAACGGCTCCCTGTTATTGCTGTTGCTCAGCCTTGCGGTGAATGACGACCTGGTCAAGAAGATCGACCTGGTGGATATGTCTACCCGCACCATCGTCTCGGCGGTGACGGCCCACGGAAAAACACTGTTGGCTACCGCGAGCGGCAGCGGGCGCATGGACTACATCCTGTTCGATTACCGCGACAGTCAGGCCTATGCCTTGCAAGACGGCCGCATTCGCACCGATATCCTTTCCAAAATCACGGCGACCATGGCCGGTTATGCGATTGTGGACCGCATCGGTCTATTTACCTACCAGGTGGATCGCGAGGGTCGTTTCGTCGGGGTGACCGATCTGGAGGATTTCCGGGGGTTTGTACCCGATTGCCGTCCGGTGGAAGTGGCCCCGTACGGCGAGAGCCGCTTCCTGCTGACTTATCTGGAGCAGGATAGCGAGATTCTGGCTTTGGCGGTGGTGGATCTGGACAAGCGGACCTTCGAAACACTGCACACCATGGAGTCGGAGCCTCATTTAAAGCGTTCCTATTGGTGTTGGGACGGAAGTCGCATGTACTTCGTGCGGCCGGAGAACGGCAGGATCGATTTGGTGGATACCGAGAACTTCCGGTCGCTCAAGATCATCCGAACCGCTCGCGATCCGGTAGAAAATCCCTACTTCCGCCCGGCGGCCGCCAACGCCACCCTGATGGCCCGGTTTCTGCGCGTGCTCATGAATCCGGTCTATTTGAAGGGCGGCATCAAGCTGGAAGTGCCCGTCTATCGGGAAAAAGACAAGCGGGTAACCGACCGGGTTCTTGCCATGATCCAAGACGGCCGCTTCCGCGAGTTGCCGGAGAACCGTTATACCGTGGGCGAGAGTCGCGGGTTACGTCTGATCTTCGACAGGGAAAACGGCGATTTCAAGCTTGAGCGCCGCCGTTAGGGCCTGGGCCTGGTGAGGAGCTCAACGATTCGGGCCGGTATTCGTAAGGGTTTGCTCCGGGGCGGCTTGTACCTCGGCTTTTCTCAGCGACAGCCGGGCTCTTACCTCGGCTTCGTCTTGGGTTCTGCCGAGGGCCTTGAATAAATCGGCGCGCAAGCTCAGGGCCTTGTTGGTTTTGACAACTTGGGCGGGCTGCTCTTCCCTGTAGGCGAGAGCTTGGGTATTGTGGGCCAGGGCTTCTTCGAACCGCTGGATGCTCTGAAGAGCCAGGGCGTGAAAATGATGGATCTCGGCTTTGTCATCGGTTTTTTGGGCGCCCTCGTGCGCCGTTTTGAAAAGGGCTTCGCCTTCTTCTATTCGACCGGTGAGCATGGCGGCCCTGCCGTTGGCGGCGATCAACTGCCAGTCGCTTTCGTACCTGGCGTTCAGGTGGTCCAGATGGGGCCGCGCCTTTTGGGGACGGCCGATATCCAGGTAGAACAAGGCCAGATTCCAATAACCGAGGGCCTGGATGAATCCGGTCGTTTCCTCGATGTGGTGCTGAAGGCTTTTCAGGTAGAAGGTTTCGGCCCGGTCGGATCGGCCCAGGCGATGGTAGGCATCGGCGATATAAGCCGTCAACAGGTAGCGACGCTTGGAAACGCCCTCGATATCGGGCATTTCACGCCGGTACAAGTCTTCCAGGATGGGTAGAGCGAGCTCCGGCAGGTCCGCCTTGAGGTAGGCGCGGGCGAGTTGGCTTTCGATGATGAACATCATCTGGGTATTCGGATCGTATTGGCGGGCGCCGATGCGAATGCCGCGTTTCAGGCCGCTTATGGCATTGGGGAAATCGCCGGCTTCCTGGTAGAGAATGGAGAGGTTGTTGAGGATGATCCCCAGGGTGGGGTGGCTTTCGTCCACCAGGCTGTCCAGCAAAACCAGGGACTGTTCGTAGTAGGAGATGCCCTTTTTCAGGTCACCGCGAAGGTAGGCCAGGCGACCTATCAGCGAAAGGGTCTCCGCGTACAGAACGTGGCGGGTGGAATTGGTTTCCTTGAAGAAGGTATCGGCCTGGGCAAGCGTCTTTTCCACTTCGTCGAACTGATTCATGCGCATCTGGTTCTCGGCGTGGTGGTTGAGAGTACGGCCGTAGTCTTCCGTCCTGGAACCGATTCTTTCCTGAATGGCCAGGGACTGTTTGTAAAGGTCGTCGGCCTGCTCGTAACGGGACCGGTAGAAATGGGTGAGAGCCAAACCGGTCATGGCCATGGCGCTGAAAAAGTCATCGCCGTGCCTTTGGAAGAGCCCGAGCGAGTGTTCCAGGTGCTCGGCGGCTTTTTCGTAGTATTCTTTCTGGGTCAGGGCCTCGCCCAGGTGAAGCCGAATTCGGCCGGTCATGACGCTGTCCTGCCGGCCTTTGTCCGACCACAGGACGTCGGCGCGTTTCAATACGGTCAGGGCGCTGTTGATCTCGCCGGCGCGAATCAGTTTCATGCCCAGGGTGTCCAGGGCGTTTGCTTGAAGCTCGGGTTCATCAGCCAGCGCCTTTTCCATGTCTTGGAACATATGATCCAAAAAGTCGCTGATATCGATCTTCCCGTCCCTGGCCACGTAGCCGTCCACGTAGGACAGCATACTGAACATGACGTTGTTCAGGGTGTCGCCGCGTCGTGTGGCCAGTCGCGCCTCGATACTTTGCTGGACGAGCAGGGAGACCAGGATGACCCCGGCGAAAAGGGTTGCGGCGGCGGCGGAGAAGGCAACGGGGTGCCTGCCTACCAGCTTGCGCAGGGAATAGAAAATACTTTCGGGCCGGGCGTGGACGGGGTAACCGTTCTGGAGTCGGCCCAGGTCTTCCTCGAATTGTTCGGCCGAGGCATAGCGGCGTTCGGGCTCGCGGCGCAGGGCGTGCAGCACCACGGTGTCCAGGTCGCCGCTCAGGCGTCGACGCAAGCCGCGCGGGTCCAGGGCGCGGACCTCACTGAGCCGTTCGGGAGCAATGGTTTCCACAGTTTCGCCGGTTCGGCGTTCCATGGCGCGCAGTACGACGGAACTGGGCTTGGCCATGCGCGATTCACTCGCCAGGCGTCCTTCGCCCTCGCCGGTGTTGTGGCGGAAGGGGTGCCTGCCGGTGAGTAGTTCGTAAAGCAGCAGACCCAGGGAATAGATATCGGAGGCCGTGGTCAGCGGTTGGTTCAGGATCTGCTCGGGCGAAGCGTAGTCGGGCGTGAGCAGCCGGTTGCCCTCTTTGGTTCGAAACAGGGTGGTATCGGTATCGGATTTCATGAGGCGGGCGATGCCGAAATCCAACAACTTGGGTTCGCCCTCGGCGGTAACCAGGATGTTGGAAGGCTTGATGTCGCGGTGAATCACCAGGTTTCGATGGGCGAAGTGCACGGCGCGGCAGACCTTGCGGAACAGTTCGATGCGGGCGTCAAGGTTCAGGCGACGGCTGTCGCACCAGCGGGTAATGGGCTCGCCGTCAACATACTCCATAACGAAATAAGGCCGGCCGTCGGCGGTGCTCGCGCCCTCGATCAAGCGGGCGATATGGGGATGATCCAACGAAGCCAGGATCTTGCGCTCATTGTGGAAGCGGCGGACCAACTCATCGGTGTCCATCCCCCGCTTGAGAATCTTCAGGGCGACCTGCTTCCCGGTTTCGTCCCCCTCGCGACGGGCCAGGTAGACGGTGCCCATGCCGCCCCGACCCAACTCGCCCAGAATGTGATAGGGGCCCACGCGCTCGGGCGGGTCCGCTCCTTCCTCGATCTCCAACTGCATTACGGGTTGTTCCATGAAGGCCATATCATCGGCCTCGACCGCCAGTAGTTTCTCCACCTCGACGCGGATGGTCGATTCGCCCTGGAATTGGGCGGCCAGGAATTGATCGCGCGCATCTCCGCTTAATTCGAGTGCCTGCTCAACGATGTTCTGGATAATTTGCCATTGATCCTTATTCATGAAATACCCCCGGATCATTCTACTCGGTCTTGACTGCCGAATACAAAGACCCCTACCGGTACTATCGAAAAATACGGCGGTCAAGGGCCGGCAAGCTCGACCCGAGGGCCGCGCTCGATCGATTGACCGGATCGATGTAACACCTGTCATCGTTTTTGGCAGAAAATCCGTTACCCTTATAGAGGGGCGCCGGTCGCGGCAGCCTTCATCCAAGTACCGAAAAGGGAATGATTGGTATGCGTTTTTTGGTTTTGTTGCTCACCGGAGTTGCCTTCGGCGGGAATTTCGAGTTGGGCGAAGGGTTGCCGTCCGGTGCTTGGGATAACGTGGCGCGGGCCCGTGATGCCGTCATTTTGTCCAGCAAACTGCGAATCGATGAAACGGAAATTCATCATTACCGTTTGATCCGGGTGATTACTGAGCAAGGCAAAGCCGCCGCCAATCGCTTTGCCATATCGTCCAACATGACCATGCTGAAGGGGCGGGTTGTCGATCGGGACGGGCGCGAGACCCATTTCGACCAGGATGCCGACATGCTGGAGGTTCTGGCTTATCAGACCGCCGGCGGGCGCGCCACGGTTCGCTATGTTCTGCCGCCCGGCTTGACCACCGATTGCATCGTGGAAATGACCTGGAGCGAAGAAGCCAAAAACGGCCTGCCCAAGGACCAATTTCATAGCCTCTACCTGGTTTCCGAACCCTGGTACTGTAAAGAAAAGGTCTTCATGATCAACAACGATACCCTGGAAATCGCCTCCAAATCGCGCTTCTCCGATGACGATTTCCTGCACATGGTGACGCGTCTGTTTTGGGGCGAGATCCGCAACGGAACCGTGATGACCCAGGGTGTCGTCGGCGATTACACCCAACTTACCTTCAAAGATATCCCGCCGCTCGATAGCCATCCCTACGGCGCCCCGGGCGAAGACCCGAATATGGTCAGCCTGCAAATCTTCCGCACCTTACCCTTCCAGGGCGCCAATATGCGGAGCTTCTGGGCCGATTACGCCAATAACTATGTCAAGCTTTTCTACGATTACCACTACGAACACCGGGATGACTACAAGCGTTGGATTGCCGCTGTCCGCGAGCGCATGCCCGAGGAAACCGACAAGGCCGCCCGCTTCGTTTACAAGGCTTTTCGGCACAAGATCAAGCCGCTGGACCTGATGACGCCCGCCGAACGCCGGGCGTTCGACCCGAATGCTCTTGTTGCCCTGGGATACGACTTGGACATGGTCGACCACATCTTCAAGCGCGGCTTTGCGAGTCGCTTCAACATGGGCCCGGCCATGTTCGAGGTCATGCGCGATTGCGGCCTGCCGGTTCAGTTGGGCTTCACCACACCGGACAATCGTTTGCCGGTGGTTCCTCAGGAGATGAACCCTTTCGTGCTGGATATCGCCAATCCCATTCTGCTCTTCAGCCTGGACGAAAAGCGCAAACTGACTCTGGCGCCCGGTTACCCCGAGTTGGATGTGGGCGATATCCCCTCTCATTTCCGGGGGCAGTTAACGGCGGTGATCGATCCCGCTGACAAGGACAATTGGAAAACCGGCTTCCTGACCCTGCCGCGCCGGAGTTGGAAATCCCACCGCCTGATTCAAAGCTACAAGTTGAGCGTGGATACCGGCGGCACGGTGAACATGACGCTGCAAGAGCAGGGCAGCGGCGCCTACAACGCCTCCTTCCGGCGCATCTACCGGCCGCTGGGAAGTGAAGCGGCGCGAGAGCTTTTGGCCAAAGAATGGTCCGACCGCCTGCCCGCCTGGCGCATTAGCGGAGCGGGTGTGGGCAACGCCGATGATTTCAGCAGGCGCATCGCCCGGAACGTTCGCGCCGGAACCAAATTGGACATCGAAGGACTGGACTGGTTCAGCCTGGCTCCTTTGCCCGGCTCGCAACCCCTGTTCGAGATTCCCGAGGTTTACCCGGATGACCGCAAGCAACCCGTCATCCTACCCGAGAACAAAGGCATGATCAGCCGTGCCGAGATTACCCTGCCCAAGGGCCTGCGGCTTTTGGGCAACCCCTCGTGGAAACAGAAGAACAGCTTCGGCGAGATCTCGTTTCAGGTCACCTCTAAAAGCGAGAACATCATATCGGTCGAACGTAGAATGATTCTGGTGGACGGCACCCAGGCCGCCGATAAGATCGACGAATTCAAGTATTTTGTAACCTGGATGCAAGAGGCCGTCAGTCAAACCATCGCCGTCGGTCGGGGGGAATAGACATGTGGTTATTCTTATTGTGGTTGTTCCCGGGGACCGAATTCGATGCGGGTCGTTACGAGGAACTGCCCGACTGGGCTCAGGTCGCCTGCTTCAAACTGGAAACGGCGACCCGGCCGGGCGGCGCCGATGTCTGGCGGTTGAGCGAGCAGTTGGAAATCAATCTGGACGAGAAGGGTAACCTGGTGCGCAGGCACCGTGTGGTCGACCTGGTTCTGCGTCAGGGCGGCGCGGAACGGGCCGGTCAATATGCCGTCAGCGGTTCCAGCGACGGCGGTAAGCTGTTACGCATTCGCGGTTGGCACCTGCCGGCTCACGGCAGGCTGGACAAATTGGATAAGAATAAACTGGTAGTGCTGGGCGCCTCGGACGGCGCCAATTTCTTCGACGACAGCGTAGCCGTGGCCTTTTTCAAACACGTGGCCAAGGGTTCCGTGGTCGCCTTCGAAAGCATTTACCGCGAAAAAAGCTTCCTGGGCCCGGTCACGTCCGCCTCCCCGGCGACTCCGTATCCCACCCTGGAATACCGCCTTTCCTTTCCCGGCGCGAATAACAAGCCGGAAACCTTTCTACTCGGTTTTGAACAATGGGGCCTTCAATTCACAAAGGACATCACCGGTGACCTGGTGCTCGAGAACCTGCCGGGTCTGGCCGATGAAGCTGAACCCGCGCCCTACGGCCATCTCTACCCGCGAATCCTGGTACGGTACCCGGAAAGCGGAGACACGGCCGACCGGTATCGGTCCTGGGATCATTTCGCCCGCTGGTATTGGGACGTTTTCAAGAAAGCAGCCTATGAGGGTAAGGCGCCTGAAACAGGTAGGGTCAACAAAAAGAAGTTGATGGAATTGTCCGCCGCCGTAACGGAACGCATTACCTATCGGCAGGTCTATCTTTCCAACGCCAGGGGGTATGAACCCCTCTCCGGCGCAGAGGTCATCCGCCGCGCCTACGGCGATTGCAAGGACATGGTCGCCTGCTACGCTCATCTGGCCCAAAAGAAGAAAGTACTCGCCTATCCGGCGCTGGCCAATATCGTCGACGGCGCTTTCATAACCGCCGAGGATGTACCTTTCCCCAGCTTCAACCACCTGATTGCCGCCGTGCCGCTGACTGAAAGCAAGGGGTTGCCCGCGGAAGTGGTGGTGGACGGTCAACGCTACCTCCTGTTCGACGGCACTTCCAACAAAACCCGTTTCGGTTGGCTGCCTTCCGGTTACGAGGGCCGTCAGGTATTGATCTGCACACCGCGAGGTGCGGTTTGGGCGCCGATCCCCCAAAGCGCGATCGAGCCCGCCTCGTTGACATTCAAACTGGCGGGCAAGCTGAACGACCACAACGATCTATCAGGCCGGTTGGATGTGCTGGAGGAAGGCAATGCCGCCGGGTTCCGCTACTACATGGGCGGCGACAAGGAATACGTGGAACGTCTGCTGCGCATGCGGTTGGATCTTCCGGCAACCGTGGATTTGGAAATGCTGCAACGCAATCATGAAAACGGCAACACCTCGCAATCCTGGAAGATCGAATGGCCGGGTTTTCTGCGTCGGGACGGCAACGGTTTCCGTCTTCCGGCCTGCATTGTGCCGGAAATGGATACAGTGCTCACCAAACCGGGCCGCAAACGTCGAAACCCCATCGCTTTCGAAGGTTCGCCGCAAACTACCTGGGAGATTGAACTGACCGGCACGACGCAACTGCTTCCCGGGGGCGCCGAGGCCGGAGGTAAATCCACCCTGGGCGAATATACCTGGAAGGCGCAGGGCGGCGACAACCTGAAGGTGGGCTTCAGCAGACGCTTCCCCAGGGTCATCTACACACGCCCGGAGATCGCCGAGGGCATGACAGCCTGGAGAACCTTCAAAAAAGATTTTCGGAGATTTCGCCAAAACCAGACGCTTCTAAGGGTACCGTAGCCGAATTGGATCGCGTTACTTTGCCAATCCCGCGGCCATGGTGTCGCAGATGAAGGCAAAGAATTGTTCTTTATTGTCCGAAAGCACCAGTTTGCCTTCCATGTACAACTCCGCAACGCCGTGAAGGGTGGACCAGGCCGCGTATGCCGGCCAGGTGGGGTCGCCCTGCTCGATGACGGCAGACTCCTGGCAGCGCATGACCGATTGAGCCAGTATGGCAAAGGTCTCGTCGGCGGCCTCGGCAAGACCCGGATAGGATTCCGGCTTCTTCAACTCGTCGCTGAACATGAGGCGGTAGATATCGTAGTTTTCCACCGCGAAATCGATATAAATGCGCGCCATGGCTTTCAGCTGATCCATGGGTTCGCCCGGTTGGTCGAAGGCTTGTAATAAAGCCAGGTTCAACTGTTGAAACTTACCCTCGGCAACCGTCGCCAACAGCGTGTTTTTATCCTCGAAATGACGATAGGGCGCGGTACGCGAGATGCCCAACCGAAAGGCCAGTTCGCGCATGGTAACGCTGTCCAATCCTTCGTCCGCGATCATTTGCGCGGTTAACTTCAGCAAATCCGCTCTAAGATTTCCGTGGTGGTAAGCTTGTTTTTTCATGGCATCATTTTATCTCATTCAGCTTGGCCGGCATTGTCAAAAATGCACGCGGTTTGGAAACCGTGTAGAATATCACTCGGCGCTAACAGTTTTCAGGCAGCGTACAAAGCTTACCATGAATGAAGGGGTTAGCCATGTCAACATTTCAACCGGAATCCGCGCAAAAAGGTCGGGTTGTGCTGCTGGGCCTACCTCATGATGACGGCTCCAGTTTCCTGCGCGGCTGCGCCCAGGCGCCGCCTCTCATCCGTGAGGCGCTCCACAGCGATCACGGCAATATGTTCACCGAGAGCGGCATGGACCTGGGCAATCATCCACGTTTCGGCGATGCGGGTGATCTGGATCTGAACGCGAACATGGTCGATCGTATCACCGACGGCGTGCGTCAATTGCTGGATCGCGGCGCGCATGTGTTGGGCCTGGGCGGCGATCACGCGGTCACCTATCCGGTTCTGCGCGCCTATGCCGCCGTTTACGGTCCCGTGGACATCCTGCATTTCGACGCCCACCCGGATCTTTATGACGAATTGGGCGGCAACCGCTTGTCCCACGCCTGCCCCTTTGCCCGCATCATGGAGGAAGGTTTGGCGAAACGGCTGGTTCAGGTAGGCATTCGCACCATGAATGCTCATCAGCGGGAGCAGGCGGTTCGTTTCGGCGTAGAAGTGATCGAGATGCGACATTGGCAACCCGATCTCCTCCTGCATTTCGACGGCCCCTTGTATCTCAGCCTGGACCTGGACGGCATGGACCCCGCCTTCGTTCCCGGTGTCTCGCACTACGAGCCGGGCGGCTTGAGCCCGCGCGATATCCTGGGCTTGATCCAGCGCATCGATGTCCCCCTGGTCGGGGCCGATATCGTGGAATACAACCCGACCCGCGATATCAACGGCATGACGGCGGTGGTGGCCGCCAAGTTCGTGCGCGAGTTGACCGCGCGAATGATCGAAACCAATCCTGTTTACGCGGAGCGTTTATGAGTTGGCAAGCTTTTATTTCACGACAAGTCGTCCGCATGATCGTCAAATCCGGCGGCGGCAAAAATGTGCCGCACGAGAAGGTGCGACGTCATTTCGAGACCGTGGTCGGCAAGGTTCCGGGTCCGCCGTTCCAAGTGGATACAGAGGAAATCAGTGTGGAAGGCGTTCCCTGTACCTGGTACCGCACGGGTATTAATGATCAGGGCGTCATCCTTTACTTTCACGGCGGCGGTTATGTGGTGGGCTCCCCGCGCACGCATCGAGCCCTGGTTTCCTACCTGGCCCGGCGTAGCGGTGCGGCCGTGCTTTCGGTCGATTACCGCCTGGCTCCTGAAAACCCCTTTCCGGCGGCGGTCGAGGATGCTGTCAAGGTCTACAAATACCTGGTTGAAAGCGGCATCCCGGTAGCGAAAACGGCTGTCGGCGGCGATTCTGCCGGCGGCGGATTGACCTTTGCCACATTGGTCCATTCCCGCGACCATGGTTTACCCATGCCCGCCGCGGCCTTTGCCTTCTCGCCGTGGACGGACCTGTCGTTGAGCGGCGATTCGGTAACCACCAATCGACATCGCGAGGTCTTGATCCACAACGAGGAATTGCGCCGCTTCTCTGCTTACTACCTGGGCGAGACCGAACCGGAAACACCGTTGGCATCTCCACTGTTCGCCGACCTGAGCGGGTTGCCGCCGGTCTTCATCCAGGTAAGCAGCGCCGAGGTTCTGAGGGATGATTCCCTACGCATGGAAGAACGCCTGAAGGAAGCGGGCGTACCGGTGACCTGCGAGGTCTGGCGCAAGATGCAACATGTCTGGCAGTTCCTGCCCGGCCGCCTGCCGGAAGCACGCAAGGCTTTGAGAAACACGGCGGATTTCCTCCACCGGCAATGGGGCATCGAGCCGGAAGAACTGTCGGCTTAGCCGGATGAAACGCCGAACTCCGGGGAGTCCGGCGTTTTTCTTATTCTTCCGCGTTCTTCTTTGCTTGCTTCATGACCTTGCGCAGTTTCTCGCGTTCGTTGACCGTGAGCGCCATCTTGCGCAGGCGGATATTTTTGGGGGTGATCTCCACCAACTCGTCCTCGCGGATCATCTCCAGCGCACCTTCCAGGCTCATGGGCGGGATGGGCGACAGCACCACGTTCTCATCGCGGCCGGAGGCGCGCATGTTGGTCAGCTTCTTGCCCTTGCAGACGTTCACGTCCAGGTCGTTATCGCGGTTGTGAATACCCACGATCATGCCTTCATAGACGGCAGTCTGCGGTCCGATGAGCAGCGTGCCCCGGGGTTCCAGGTTGAACAACGCATAGGCCAATGCCTCGCCCTGGCGATCCGCGATCAGGGAACCCGTGGTGCGCGTGGGGAAATCGCCCCGGTAGGGCTCGTAGCCGTGCAGGTAGCTGTTCATGACACCGGTGCCGCGCGTGTCCGACAGGAACTCGTTGCGGTAGCCGATCAGACCCCGGCTGGGAATGGAGAATTCCAGGCGCACCCGGCCTGTACCGTGGTTCACCATGTTGGTCATACGGCCCTTGCGCAGGCTCAACTTTTCGCTGACGATACCCACGTGTTCCTCGCCGCAATCCACGAACAGGTGCTCGATAGGTTCCTGGCGCCTGCCGTTGACCTCTTTATAGATGACCGTAGGGCGGCCCACCGTCAACTCGAAGTCCTCGCGGCGCATGGTTTCGATGAGGATCGCCAGTTGCAGCTCCCCGCGTCCTTTGACCACGAAGCTCTCGCCGTCCTCAGACAGCTCCACCTGGATCCCCACGTTGCCCAGGGTTTCCTTGTAAAGGCGTTCGCGGATCTTGGGCGACTGCACGTGTTTGCCTTCCTTGCCCGCGAACGGCGAGGTATTGGGCCCGAAGTTCATGCGGACGGTGGGCTCGTCGATGCAGATCCTCGGCAGTCCCTTGGGCGCCTCCTTGGAACAGATGGTGTCGCCGATGTGGACGTCTTCGATACCGGCCAGGATGATGATGTCCCCGGGCTCGGCCAGGTCGGCCTCGGCCAGCTCAAGGCCGTTGTAGACCTGCAATTTGGAAATGCGCAGGTTCTTGACCTCGCCGCCTTCCTTGATGCATACCAGTTGCTCATTGCGGCGAACCGTGCCGTTGGCCACCCTGCCGATGGCCAGCGCGCCCAGGTACTCGGAGTAGCTTAGATCGGAAACCAGCATCTGAAAGGGTTCGTCGGGATCGTAGGTGGGGCTGGGTACCTGGTCCACGATCATGTCGAACAGGATTTGCAGATCCTTGCCGGGCGTTTCGGGATCTTCCTGGGCGATGCCGTCGCGACCGATCGCGTAGAGCACGGGAAAATCCAACTGGTCCTCGTGGGCGTCCAGATCGATGAACAGGTCGTAGACCTCGTCCAGAACCTCTTCGATGCGCGCGTCCTTGCGGTCGATCTTGTTGATGACCACCAGAATCTTCAGGCCCGCGTCCAGGGCTTTCTTCAGCACGAAGCGGGTTTGCGGCAGGGGGCCCTCCGAGGCGTCCACCAGCAGGATGACGCCGTCTACCATCATCAACGCCCGTTCTACCTCGCTGCCGAAGTCGGCGTGACCGGGCGTGTCCAGTACGTTGATCTTGATGTCCTTGTAGATGACCGAGCAGTTTTTGGCGGCAATGGTAATACCGCGTTCTTTTTCCAGGTCCATATTGTCCATGACCCGCTCTGCCACAACCTGGTTGTCGCGGAACAGGCCGCTCTGGCGGAACATGGCGTCCAGCAGGGTGGTTTTCCCGTGGTCGACGTGTGCGATGATCGCGATATTTCTCAGCTTTTCGTTCTTCATGTAAAACTTCCCATGGGACGGTAGACGTAACCGGGCTCAGCACTCGGCCGCAACAAAGCGGTCCAGGTGGAACCGGTCCTTTGTGCCGTAAAACTCGATCAGTTCGGCGACCAGCATGGCCGCTCGTTTGGGCAGGCCCTGCCGGAAGTAGGTTTTCACCTGGTTATGGACCGCCTGCTTGAAGGGACCCATATCGTGCGGCTCGCCGTTCAGGTTGTCCGCACTGAAACGGAAGCTTTTACCACATGCCGCAGAAAAGATCCACTCCAAGGCTTGAGGTTTTACTTCCACCTTCTCGAATTCCGCTTGCTCGGACGCCGTCCTGCCGTCCGGCATGTACCAGTAGCCGAAGTCCTCCAGCAGGCGCCGCCGGCGTCCGGCCACACACCAATGGGCAATCTCGTGCAGGGCGCTGGCGTAGTAACCGTGAGCGAAGATGATGCGATGGCGGGGGTGGTCGTCATCCGCCGGCAGGTAGACGGGTTCGTCTTCACCGCGAACGAGGACCGTGTTGTATGTTTCTCGAAACAGTTTGTCGAAGATTCGAATCAGGTCCCCGACGCGGTGCGTGGTCATGGATTGAGGCCCAGCTCATTGCGCATCTTGCGATTCTCGGGACGGTTGTGGTTCCAATAATCCGAACGGATGGTATTGGTGCGCACCGCGATCGTTTCGCGGCCCTCCCCGTCTATCTCGCGCCAACCCAGAATGGCGTAGGGTGCTTCCCTTTCGAAGTAGATCACCAACTTGCGCTTGCTTTCCTTGTATTCCAGTTCGTACATATAGATCTTGTGTTTTGCGAAGCGGCGGTCTTTTTCCTCGTACAGGGACGCTTGCACATCCATGGGTTTGACGGCGACGTGGCGCAGAAGAGCGTGCTCCATGGAGGGAATCATTTTGATGTCGTCCACGGGCAGGTGATTGGGCGCCATGCGAATGCGTCCCCAGATCTCGTCTTCCAGCCAAACGTTGTCCACCTTGAAGTTTTGGTCGGCTTCGCCCTGGAAGTAGGAGTGGGAAACAACCTGGTAGTCATCGCCGCGAAGGTTCAACTGAGCGTACATATTCCCGCACCATTCCTGCGAGGAAAAAGAAACCTTGGGGGTATGCCTACCGTCGTGCTTTACCTCCGAGAATACCGAGGTCATGAGCGTGTAGGGATAGATGCCGGTCAGGAAATGCTTGGTCTTGTTTAACTTCAGAACGGGATAAGACTCGCCTTCGCCCTGGTAATCCTGCTTCACCTGCTTTCCGGCCAGGAAGGGTTCGGTAACGAAAATATGAACGGCGTCGCCCTCGTGCTGAGCGCCGTAGCGGGACTGCCTCAACTTGTAGCGGGTCAGTTCCGCCTGGCCGTTGTACCAGTAGGCTTGGAAGGCCGCGGGGTCGTTGGTGATAGACTGGACCAGTTCCTCGGAATTGACGCCGCAGCCGAGCAGGAACCAGGCCGGGATTAAAAGCAGGAAACGGGCGATGATGTTCATAGCAAACTCCTTCACTCTTCTACGACAGTTCCAGAGCATTTTTTATGCCGGTTTATCGAAGTACATGGCCAATAATAACAGCGGAAGATAGGCCGATAAAGCAATGAAAACGCGTTTGGCGTTCCTCTCCGATACGTGGTAGGTGTAATAAGCCACCTGGCCCACCAGGAAGAGACCTAGAACCAGTGCGATAAAAGGATAGACGGTTTCCGTGAGATTGGCCTGAAAGGGCAGCAGGCTGACCGGGATCAAGGCCAGGGTGTTCCAAACCATCTGTCGACGACTGGTGCGTTCGTCGGAAACGACGGGCAATTGTTTCATGCCGACGCTTTCATAATCGGCGCGATGGCGGATGCTGATGATCAAGGCGTGGGGAATTTGCCACAGAAAGAGGATGACGAACAGAATCCAGCCGCCCAGTTCCACCTTTCCCCGGGCCGCGGCCCAACCCATGACCGGCAACATGCCGCCCGGAATCGCGCCCACGAAGCTGGAGAAACTGGTGCGCAGCTTGAGCGGCGTGTACATATAGTTGTAGGAGACCCCGCAGACGATAGTAGCCAGCGAACAGGCCGGGTTGACCATAAACCACAGCCAGGCGAAGCCGAACAGCATGATGCCCATACCGAAAGCAAACGCCAGCTCCGGCGAGACCCGGCCGGAGGGGATGGGGCGTCCACCGGTGCGTTTCATGCGGGCGTCCAGCTTGCGCTCCATATGTTGGTTCAAAGCCAGGGAGCCGCCGGCAGCCAGGGTAACGCCGATGACGGTATGGGCCAGCACACCGAGGTCCACACCGTCCGTCACCGCGATCATATAGCTGAGGCAGGTGGTGAAGACAATCATGACCAACGCCCGCGGCTTGGTCAGTTCCACCAGGGCTTTGACTTTGCTTCCCATGCTTGACAAGATCTCACCTTCATGGAGAATCCGTCGGCGGCGGTATGGGCCCCGCCGCCGCTGAACGATTAGGATTGTGGTTCCAGTTTCTCAGGGCTGCGGCTGATGTACAGCTCGAAGCTCTTGAAATGTTTGCCGTCGGCCGACAGCACATTTTCCACGGAATTGTCGCCCACGTTGATAAAGCTCTCGTGATCCTTCATGCGGATATCGCCGATATCGTCCATGCGCGCACGGCCCTGGCGGCGAAGAATGTTCTGGATGTCCATTTCGTCCAGGCCGTCGGCGCGGCCCAGGCTGAGGACCAGGGTGGTAAAGCTGGTGCTGCGTTGACGCGGGCCCGAAGAAAAGTCCCCGTCCCGACGACGCTCACGCGACCCGCCGCGATCGTCCCGGCGTCCCCGGTTGTCGCGCCTGTCGCGTCCGCGGTCGTCCCGGTTCATGTCGCGACCGCGCCCGCCGCGATCGCGTCCGCCGCCGCGGTCATCGCGCCGTCCGCGTCCGCCGCGATCGTCCCGGCGTCCCCGCGAGTCTCGGCGATCGTCGCGCCGTCCACGTCCGCGATCGTCCCGGCGTCCCCGCGAATCACGACGATCATCGCGACTCTCGCGCCGTTCCTCGCGGTTGTCGCGCGGTGCGGCCGCGGGTCGAGGCGCTTCCTCCAGCAGAACCACCGGGCGATCGAAGTGTTCCAGCAACAGCGGCAGCATATCCCGGACCTGTTCGTCGGTGAGCTGATCGGCGACCTTGCTGTACTCGTCGCGGACATCGGCCGCGTGACCGTAGTTGATTTCTTCCAGTTTGGTGTGCAGGTGCTGGGCGCGCGAGTCGGTGATCTCGTCCTCGGTCGGGATATGGATTTCCTGCGCTTCGAGGCCGGTAGTCTTCAGGGCGGTCTGGAAGCCGGCAAGGTCCAGCGTGGAAACCAGCGATATGGCCTTGCCTGACTTACCCGCCCGGCCGGTACGGCCCGTGCGGTGGACATAGGTTTCGCTGTCGGCGCTGGAGGAGAAGCAGAAGACGTGGCTCAAGGCGGGAATATCGATCCCGCGTGCGGCCAGGTCGGTGCAGACCATGTGCTGGCTGACGCCCATGCGAATGCGCTTCAGGGAACGCTCGCGCTGGCTCTGCGACATGTCGGAGGACATTTCCTCGGCCTTGATGCCGGCCTTGGTCAGGAAGAAGTGGACCGACTTGACATCGACCTTGGTGTTGCAGAAGATCAGGCTGAATTCAGGCTGCTCCTTTTCCAAAAGGGCCAGCAACGCGGTTTCCTTTTCATTGGACTGGACCGAGCAGAAATAGTGGTCAATCTCCTTGGGCGTGCCCTCATCGCTGGAAACATCCACTTTGACCGGGTCTTCCATATAGTCGAGGATAAGCTGTTCGATGCTATAGGGGAAGGTGGCCGAAGACATCACCACCTGGCGGCGCTTGGGCAACTGGCGCATGATGTTCTGTACGTCGGGCAGGAAACCCATGGACAGCATTTTGTCCGCCTCGTCCAAAACGATACCGCGCACAACGGAAAAACTCATGGTGCGGCGCTTGAGGTGGTCCAGAATGCGGCCGGGGGTGCCCACGACCACCTGGGCGCCGTCCCGCAGACGACGGATCTGACGGTTCATATCGGTGCCGCCGTAGATGGCGCATACCTTCATTTCGGTGTCCTTGGACAGGGAACTCAATTCCTCGTGGACCTGGGCGGCCAACTCGCGGGTGGGTACCAGGCAGACGAATTGTACGGCCGGTACGTCGGCCATCACGCTTTCGATAAGGGGAAGGCCGAATGCCGCGGTTTTACCGCTGCCGGTGCGGGACTGGATGACAACATCTTTCTTTTCCAAGATGGGCGGAATGGCGCCGACTTGTACGTCGGTAGGCTTTTCATAATTCTTTTCTTTCAGATTGGCCATGACCTGGTCGGATAGACCGAATTCTTCAAAATTTTCCATACTTGCTCCTAGGCAATGCTTGTTCGGGAACGCCGCCGCGGCGTCCGGCTATTCATCGCGCGGCTGGACGGAAGGCGACCGCCCCAATTAGCAACACGCTTCAAATCTGCTCGATACTTTTCTTCTATGTGACAACGGTTCAAAGGAAATAGCCAGTGGGCATCGGGGGCCGGCAAAATGTCAGTTGCTACCGATGCTACCCTATGTCGTAAAAAATGATGCGCGCCTCGCGCGGGTGAATGGTACCCCCGGGTGGAATCGAACCACCGCACCCGGCTCCGGAGGCCGGTGCTCTATCCACTGAGCTACGGGGGCGTACGCGCGAGTTTAACAAAATTGGCAGAAAGTTGCACGCGGGAAATAACACAAAAATGAAAATCGACTATTGAAAGCAACCCCAACGGGCCCTAATGTATAAGGGTTCGTCTTGTACCGATTTTGCAGGAGATTGCTCATGCTGCTTCGTTTGCTTCCGCTCCTCGTTTTATGCATCATCGCCGCTGTTTTTGCCGGTCCCTGGCAACAAACCATCCGTATCGAAGCCGACGATCTGATGCGCATCAAACCCACGCGTATCTCGGCCAAATCGGGCAGTAAGGTGGTTCTGGAACTGAAGAACACCGGCCGCATCCAAAGCCTGCAACACAATTGGGTCCTGCTGGCGGCGGACACCGACGTCACCGGCTTCGGCAACGCGGCCATGAACGCGAAGTCCACCGGCTACATCCCCGCGAGCATGAAAGACAAGGTCATCGCTCACACGAGCCTTGTCTCGGCCGGACAAAGCACCACCGTCACCTTCACGGTCCCTGCCAAGGGGACCTACACCTATATATGTAGTTTCCCGGGCCACTACTCCGCCGGCAGAGGCACCTTGACCGCCGAATAAGCAAGAAATGGAGTCGGCCGGATATTCAGGCGATTGTGATCTCGACCGAAAGACCGCTCCGATCAGGCTCCGAATGGGAATAGCCCGGCCGAGACAGACTGCCTTTTGCGCTAAAACCACAACCTCGTTCTCCGGGACAAGGCTTCAATCCGGAAGCAGGCAAACCCTATCCCGCGTTTTTTTCGCCCGGAAGGTCTTACTTTGTTGAAATGTCCCTGGCTTTTTTATCAACCATAACCCCAGTATTTCCTGTAAAGCCCTGGCAAAATTAAATTTAATTTTAAAAAGTCCTGGCATTTCAGTTTCCACCGATGTAATATCCCGGAACACACCGGCCTCGGCTTCTAAGGTCCTGGTCGTATTATGGTTCTATGGTTGGCGCACGCGCCGGACATCGTTTTGGAGGGGCCGGAGAACCGTATGACAAAACGCAATATTGACCCCCGCATCGACTGTATTTTCAAAGCCATTCTAGGGTCTCGCGGACGCGAACCGCTTACGACCCATTTCTTGAACCATGTGCTCAAATTGCCCGCGAATAAGCGCATCGTGGACATC
>JAAUYB010199442.1_pt1 | contig 36857 bp, 41 predicted proteins | sample 7278071 | NCBI WGS metagenome assembly JAAUYB01 (sample SAMN14350121, study PRJNA611818) | marine sediment metagenome | isolation source: surface marine sediment (1.8m) | place: French Polynesia: Moorea | collected 2018-08 | reverse complement strand
CCTCGCCTGGCCGGTCAGCGCGATGGCCTCGAGGATCGCTGCGCCCAGTTCGTCGCGGTCCAAAAGGGCCTGCAGCCCTTCTGGCGCGCCGGCGCGCAAAAACCCCTCGGAAATGGCCGCGGCGGTCTCGCCGGGGGCGGGCACGCCGGCCAGGTCGCCCCGCGCCAGCGCCTTGAGAAACCGCTCGCGGGCGTTCTCCGGGGCGCGCGCGGCCGCGGCAGTCTCGTAGCCGTCCGACAGCAGCCCGATTTCGAAGGCGATCCGCCCGGCCGCACCCGGCAGTACCAGATCGCGCAGAGCATCGGCGTAGATCCCGGCGAAGACCGGCCGCAGACCGGCCCCTGCCATCGCCTGCCAGGCCGGCGGCAGGGCTGCGGCCACCGCGCCGGGGTCGCGCGCGGCCAGCGCCAGGTCGAACCGTTGCACTGCCGCGACCCGGTCCCAGACCCCGCCCGAGGCCGCCGGCAGCCGGTCAGTGTAAAGCCCCAACAGCCGGTTGCCGTCGATGGCGCCGGTGCGGGCCAGCCGCTCGGCGGCCGCGATCTGCGCCTTCCAGCCGGTGTTCGAGCGTAGATCGGCCTGGGCGAAGGCCAGCGGCAGGTTGGCGGTGGGCAGCGCCTCGCCGATCGCCTCGTGCAGGCGAAACAGCAACGGATCGGGACGTGCAGGCGCCGGCAGCGGCGGCGCGCCTTCGAAGATCTCAGGGTCCAGGAACCGGGTCAGCGCGGCATCCTCGGCGCCGGTCGTGGCGCCCAGGGCGCGCGCGGTCTCCAGGGTCAGCGCCGCCGCGCCCCAATCGCCGCCGCGGACGAGGCAGAAGATCCGCGCCGCCATCGACGGCGCCAGGCCCGGCGCGGCGGCGAGGCCGGCGCAAGCGGCATCCTCGGTCCCAGTCAAAAGGCTCGCGTCGAACAGACGCTGGAAGCTTTCGGCATCACCCGCGCCGGCGCGTTCCAATAATGCCTGCGCCTGGTCCACTGCGCCAAGCGCCATGAGCGCGTCGATCCGGGCAAGAAACAGCTGGTTCGACGGGTCGCTGTCCGCGGGCGGATCGACCTCGGCCAGAAGCATCGTCAAGACCAGTTTGCGCGGCGCCGGCATCAGCCCGTCGCGCGCCTGTGCGATCAGCCCGGCCAGGGCCGCGCTCGGCGTCCCGCCCCAAAGCGTGCGCGGCAAACCGGTGACGGCCGAAGGCAGCAGCCCCACCGCATCGGACGATACCGCGCCGAGCGGCGTCACCGTGATCTCTTCGGTGCCGACGCCACGGACGCCGGGCTCGGACGGCCGGTCCACCGGGGCCGCTGCCGCGGTCAGACCGTCACTCAGCCAATCGATCGCCGAAAGCGGCGCCTCTTGCGCCACTGCCGGACCGCCCAGAGCGGCGGCCAAAGCCAGGCCCGCGCTAATTCGCATCGAGCGTCACCGGCTGCACCACCTCACGCTGCTCTGGCGTCAAATCGCCAAGATAGGCGTACCCCGTCAGCCCGATGGCGCCGAGTACCAGAAGGATCGCGATGAGTTTGAGCAGCGTGACCATTCAGCCCCAATTCCGTGCCCGGCCGCCTCTGCCGTCGGCCCGGCTTCGTTTATATATGGCATTTCCACCGGGTTCACGCCATTCGTAGCGGCAGGCGGAATTTCATAGGCGGGACGCTGCCGGTTTGGCGTGGAACCTGAAAAAAACGGTCGTGCTGGTGGGCATGATGGGGTCGGGCAAGACCGCGGTGGGCGGCGCGCTTGCGCGAATTCTCGGCGTGCCGTTTCTCGATTCGGACACCGAAATCGTGCGCGCCGCCAATATGTCAATTGCCGAGATCTTCCAGCGCGATGGCGAGCCGTTTTTCCGCCAAAAGGAAACCCAAGTGATCACGCGGCTGTTGGAGACCGAGCGTGGGATCCTGTCCACTGGCGGCGGCGCCTATCTGGCCGAGGCCAACCGCCAGGTGATCTCTGGCAAAGGTGTGGCGGTATGGCTGCGCGCCGAGCTTGATCTGTTGTGGAACCGGGTGAAGCACAAGACCACACGCCCGCTCTTGCGGACCGACGACCCCAAGGCGACGCTGACCGCGCTCGCAGAAGCGCGCGAGCCGATCTATGCGCTGGCCGATCTGGTGGTCGACGCGCGGGCCGAGTATTCCATCGACGACATGGCCGGACAGGTGATCGAGGCGCTCCTGACCCGGCCGGACGTGCTGGAGAGGAAGCGATGAGCGTGGCCGTGCGGGTCGAGCTGGGGCCGAGGTCCTACGACGTGGCGATCGGACGCGGGCTGATCGCCGAGGCTGGCGCCCGGATCGCACCGCTGCTGACGCGCCCCAGGCTCGCCATCGTCACCGACGCGCGGGTCGCCGGGCTGCACCTGCGGGCGCTGCAGGCGGGGCTGTCGGCGGCGGGCATCGAGTCCGAAGCCCTGGCCCTGCCGGAAGGCGAGGCGACCAAGTCCTGGGCGGAGCTCGAGCGCGCCGTCGAGTGGCTTTTGGAGCACAAGGTCGAACGCCGCGACGTCGTGGTGGCCTTCGGCGGCGGAGTGATCGGCGATCTAGCGGGCTTCGCGGCGGCGATTCTGCGCCGCGGCGTGCGCTTCGTGCAGATCCCGACGACGCTGTTGGCGCAGGTCGATTCGTCGGTCGGCGGTAAGACCGGGATCAACTCGACCCACGGCAAGAACCTCGTCGGCGCCTTTCACCAACCCGCCTTGGTGCTTGCCGATATTGACGTGCTCGGCACGCTGACGCCGCGGGATTTCCTGGCCGGCTACGGCGAGGTCGCCAAATACGGGCTTCTGGGCGACGAGGGCTTTTTCGACTGGCTCGAACGGCACGGCCCGGCGCTGGCTGCCGGCGACGCCGACCTGCGCGTCGAGGCGGTGCGGCGCTCGGTCCAGATGAAGGCCGACATCGTCACGCGTGACGAGACCGAACAGGGCGAGCGGGCGCTCTTGAACCTTGGGCACACCTTTTGCCACGCGCTTGAGGCGGCCACGGGCTATTCCGACCGTCTGTTGCACGGCGAGGGCGTGGCGATCGGCTGCGCGCTGGCCTTCGAAACCTCGGCCCGGCTCGGGCTTTGCGCGCAAGAGGTGCCGAGCCGGGTGCGGGCGCATCTGCGCGCGATGGGAATGAAGGTCGACTTGGCCGACATCCCCGGGTCGCTGCCCGACGCCGAGGGGCTCTTGGCGCTGATGGCGCAGGACAAGAAGGTGCAGGACGGCCGGCTGCGGTTCATCCTGGCGCGCGAGATTGGTCAGGCCTTCGTCGCCGACGATGTCGATCTGGACGTGGTGCGCGGGGTTCTCAGCGACGCCCTGGCGCAGCGCTGAGCACCAAAAACTCGCCCAGGTTCTCGCGCGTGATATAGCCGATCATCGCGCCAGTCGGGCCCGTCACCGCCACTGCCGGCGCGCGGTCCTGGTAGAGCGCACGCAAGGCTTTCTCCAGCGGCGCGCCAAGCGCCACTTGCGGCAGAGCGGCGTGCATCATGTCGCCCACAAGGCCGCCGGTCGCCCCCTCGGTCGCCGCCTTGAAGATGTCCGCCCGGGTCAGCACCCCAAGGGGCCGGCCGTGGGCGTCGAGCACCGGAAACTCGGACTGCGTTGTCCTGAGCAGGCTGTTCGAGGCCGCCTGTGCGGTGTCCTCGGGTGCCAGCGCCTCGAACTCGGTGATCATCGCGGCCTGGGCCGCCACGCCGCGCACCGCCTCGCGCATCGCCACGTCCGAGCTTTCCGCCGCCGCCGCGATGAAGATGAAGATCGCGATCAGCAAGAGAATCGGGTTGCCTGTGGTCAGGCCCAAAAGGCCGAAGCCGAAGGCCAGCACCTGGCCGGCCCGCGCCGCGACCCGGGTGGCGCGTACGCGACCGAGCGGCATCGACAGAAGCGCACGGAACACCCGCCCTCCATCCATCGGAAAGGCCGGGATCAGGTTGAACACGGCCAGGAATAGGTTCACCACAGCCAATCGGGCCAAAAGCCCCAGGCCCGGGTCTTCGATCGTCGCCAGATCGTCCATCTGCGCCTGGGCGCCGAAGAGCAGCGTCAGCAGGACCCAGATCACCACATTCACCGCCGGGCCCGCCAACGCCACAGCGATCTCTTGACCCGGCCGCTCGGGCATACGCTCCAACCGCGCGAGCCCGCCGATCGGCAACAGCGTGATGTCAGGCGTCTTGATCCCGTAACGCCGCGCCATCAACGCATGGCCGAATTCATGCGCCACGACGCAGGCGAAGAGCGCGCAGATGAAGATCAGATTCTCCAGCGCTGCCGCGGTGCCGCCGTCGAGATAGGCAGCCAGGCCGATCCACAACAGCAACAGGAAGAAGGTCGCATGCACGCGAACCTCCGAGCCAAGGATGCGGCCGATCGGGAAGGACCAGGTCATGACAAGCAGGTAGTCGGTGCCAAGCGGCGCCACAAGTGCGCGCCGCTATCTCAACGGTGCGGCGCCCGATTTGACAGATGCGCACGCCGGGGCGCAGACTCGAGGAAAAAATGGGGAGGGAACAATGATCGATTTCAACGATCCGGTCTTCACGATCTACGCGGTGGCGGCCCTTCTAGGAGTGCTGAAGGTGATGGGGCAGGGCTGGATGACGGTGCGTGCGATGATGGCTGAGGGCGCCGGCTACGTCAGCCCCGAAGACCTGCGCCCCGGCGCGATCAACGCGTCACCCGATCCCTCGCAGCTGGAGCCCAATGCGCGGGTCGAGCGGTCGCGCCGCATGCACCGCAACGATCTGGAGAACATTCCGGCGTTCTGGGTTGCGGGGCTGTTGTTCGTGCTGACCGGCCCGCCGGTCTGGGCCGCGGTGCTGCTGCTCCTCGGTTTCGTCGCGGCGCGGGCGGGGCATGCCTGGGCCTACGGCACCGCGCAAAGCCACGAGACGCGGGCGACGTTTTATTCGGTGGGCTCGCTGATCGTGATCTTGTTGGCGGTTTGGGCGCTTATCGCAACGCTGCTCTGACCCCGGGGCGTGGCAGGATTTCAGTGAAATCCTGAGACCAAATCCTCGTCGAGGATTTGGCGACGTTTTCGGTGACGGCCTGTCTCGGTTTAGAACGGAATCTCGTCGTCGATGTCGCCTGCCGGCGCAGTTCCGTCGAAACTGCCGCCTTGCGAGCCGCCGCGATAGCCGCCCGAGCGGTCCTCGACATAGCCGCCCTCACCACCGCCGCTACGGCTGTCCAGCATGACCATGGTCGAGGTGTAGGGTCGCAGCACAACCTCGGTGGAATAGCGGTCGTTGCCGGACTGGTCCTGCCATTTGCGGGTCTCGAGCTGGCCTTCCAGATAGACCTTCGAGCCCTTTCTCAGGTATTGCTCGGCAGTCCGGGCCAGCGGTTCCGAGAAGATTGCCACCGAATGCCACTCGGTCCGCTCGCGCTGCTCGCCGGTGTTGCGGTCCTTCCAGCGTTCCGAGGTCGCCACGCGCAGATTGCAGACCTTGCCGCCGTTCTGGAACGTGCGCACCTCCGGGTCGCGGCCCAGATTGCCCACCAGAATCACCTTGTTCACCGAACCGGCCATGCCTGTCCTCCGTCGAATCCCAGCTTGCTCTCCCTCGCCGTTACACCACCGTACCACGGTGAAGGGAAGGTTAATATTTCCGGCAAACCCCCGCCAATCTGCGCCCTCGGGCGCAAAAACTCTGGCCTAAACGGCGAATTTCCCTATATTTCGCGCCGAGAGGGTCAGGGGCAGTGACATGCGGGTATTCTGCGCGACAACGCTGTGCGCGGCGCTGGTGTTAGCGGCGCCGGCCTGGGCTGAGGGTCTGAAGTTCTCTTCAAAGAACCGCTCCGGCCTGTTTCGGGCGCAGACCAAGGTCCTGGATACGCGCGCAGCGTCGCAATACGCCGCCTCGGTGCGGCTAACCCCACGCAAATACGATGTGCCGATCGGCGATACCCCAGCCTATCGTGGCAAATACAACGGTCCCTACTTGGCGATGGCTCGCGCCGCCGCGCGGCGCCACGGCGTTCCGGAGGACCTATTCCTGCGCCTGGTGCAGCAAGAATCGGGCTGGCGCGCGTCGGCCAAGTCGCACAAAGGCGCCTACGGGCTGGCGCAACTGATGCCGGCCACGGCGCGCTCGCTCGGCGTCGACCGCACCGATCCCTACGAGAATCTCGAGGGCGGTGCACGCTACTTGCGCATGCAGTACGACAAGTTCCGGTCCTGGCGCCTGGCGCTGGCGGCCTACAATGCCGGGCCGAGGGCAGTCGAGAAATACAACGGCATCCCACCCTACAAAGAGACCCGCAACTACGTCCGGATCATCTGGGGCAGCTGAGGCGTTTTCCGCCTTTCCTAGGCGTGGGCCAACGGCTATGGTCTGCCCCGGTGGCCCGAGTGGCGGAATGGTAGACGCAGCGGATTCAAAATCCGCCGCCTTCACGGGCGTGGGAGTTCGAGTCTCCCCTCGGGCACCAACTCAATCAGAAACTCCCGCGAATTCAATCGTATACGCGGCGTTCCTAATTTCTGTTCCGTTCCGGTTTTCGGCGTGGCGCATGGTCCGGTGCCGAGCTTTCTTTCGGGACGCACAGACCCGTGTCGAACTCAATGGGCAGGTCCGGGGTCGAGTGACGACACGAGCTATTTCCATTGCGTCGTGTGACCTCGTAAAGCTGGGGTAGGTCAGAGGTGTGCGAAAGTTGCGGTGGCGCTTGATGAGGCACTGTCAGGCCCGGTGCGAGTCACAACGGCGGCGGCACAAAACGGTCCGCACCGAGGGTGCCATCGGCGGGCACGTCCCGAGCACGGAGCAAGCCTGCCTGTCCGCCCGATCCGGACATGCCGCCGCTGTACAGCGGTGAAGCCCCGCAACCGATCGGCGCCGCGAATGCGATCCCGGCATCACCGGCCAGATGATGCACCGAACTGCCCGGTGCGCGGACCAGTTCCGGCAAAGCACACCATCCGGTGTCACCTCAGGTCGGCGACAAGCGGTCGTGGGGGCAGTGCGGCCTGCGCACCGACTCTTCCATCCTTATGCGGACCACAATTCGAGGTCTCGCGTCACTCGCAGGCGAATTGCGATCCGGGGCGTTTCCGAAGAGAGAAGGGCCGGCTATTCGCTCGCGCCCTCTACCGGGTAACCTGCTGCGACCCAGCCCTCGTAACCGCCCTTCATGCTTATGGCGTTGGAGTAGCCGAGGCGATGGAGCAGCGGGATGGCAAGGGCAGAACGGTGGCCGGATTTGCAGTAGACGGCGATGATCGCGGTCTTGCTGTCAGGCAGCAGGCCCATGCCGTCTTCGGTGGCGAGTTGGGTCAGCGTGGCCTTCACCGCGCCTTCTACGATCCCCTTCTCCCACTCCTTCTCTGTGCGCACGTCGAGATAGACGACCGGCACGCCCGCTTCGGAACTGGCCTTGAAGGCGTCGGCGCCTTGCACTGCCCATTTCGGCTCCATCCCGCCGAAACTGGCATAGGCCTCGGACCAGGCGGCGAGTTCATCCGCCGTGGGGGCCATCATCTCGGCACTGGCGCCATGCGCGGTCAGCAGGGCGGCGGCAATGGCCGCGGTCTTCATCAGGGTCTTCATGGTTTCCTCCTCAGTCTTTGGTCAGGATCGACCCGGCATTGGCGGCAGCGCCGTTCGGGTCGAGGTCTTGCGGTGATAGGAATAGCGTCGGATCGGCATGGCAGTTTTTACAAGCCGCGTTCTGCGGGGTGATCCGGCGTATGTTGTGTGGGGCGGCGGTCTTCCAGGTCGGGTGGGCGTCAAATTCGGGCAACAGCCCCGCGCCGAGATAGGCAAAGCTCTCGCGGGCGACGGGATTGTTGCGCAGGGTCACGATGCCATAGGGGTAATCCGGGTCGGTGTTTCGCCCAAGCTTCAACAGCAGTTCCTTGGACCCGGCGCGGCGGAAAAATTTGCCGTCCTCCTCGCCGGTGTGACAGTCAAAGCAGTTTTGGTAGGGTTGAGCGTGGCAGACCTGGCAGGCCAGATCGGCGTGATCGACGTCGTGAATCGGGATCGCCGCCTCTAGGTCGAGCTTGTGACAATCGGTGCATTGCGCACGGTCCGCAACTTGCCAGCGGGTGTCGTAATGCGTGCCGTCGCCATGCAGGTCGTTCTTGTGGCAGTCGAGGCAGTGCATCCCTTTCTCGAAGTGAATGTCCGGCTCCAACCCCTCGAAATGTCCTAGGTATTCGCCGCCGGCGCGGCTGCCGTGGCAAAGCGCGCAGCTGTCTTCCATCGGTGCGCGGGCCATCACGTCATGGCCGCGGATCAAACCGCCGCCGACGGCCTCGGGAAGGCTCAGATGGCAGTCGCCGCAATCGGCGTGGCACGAGGCACAGTCGTTTTCCCAGGCATGGTCGAGGGCCGCGAAGTTGTCCTCGCCACTGCGCAGGGTCAGGGCATGGGCCATACCGCCCAACGTCTTGTGAAGGCTGGTTTCAAACCGCGCGACGTGGTCGGCGTGGCAAAGCGTGCAGCTGTCGTTGGCGTCTTTCATGTCAGCATGCGCAGCCATGTCCGAGGCCGCGGGGTCTCCGCCGTGGCAGGTGGTGCAGCCAAGCTGGCCGTGGATCGTGCCGGGGAAATCCGCATTGACGAATGACCCCAGGAAGGGCGGGCGCGAGGGCGCGGAAGCGCAGCCATCCTCGGGCGGTGCTTGAGGTGGCTTGACCATCCCAATGAGCTTGCCGGCGTCACCGTGGCAGTCGAGGCAGGCCTCGGCGGCAGGCTTGTGCATCGTCGCGGGTCGCGCGGCACCGTCCAGGTGGGCTCGAAGTTCCGCCAAGTCGGGCGCCGGGGTGCCTGCGACGCATCCCGTCGACTGGGCGTCCGCTGGGTTGGCCGTTCCGAAGACGACCAGACACAGCACGACGACGCGCCAAACTGAAGCCCGAATATTGGTTTGCCAATCCATGACACTGTCTCGACTCTAAGAGGCCGACGTGCGGCGGGCGTGAGTTTGCGGGCTCGGCCCGCTGCGCGCCTTGACCCAGGTCAACTGTCAGATGGTTACGCGTTTCCGGTTCTGGCGCAGCCGGTTATTTCCACTGCGCGTTTAGCGCGCGCAGCAGGTCCAGACGCATGACAATGCCCAGCAGCCGGCCGTCCTGCATCACAGGAAATCTGCGGAAATCGGTCTCAAGGAACCGCTGCGCTGCGCTGACCAGGTCGAGATTGGCGTCGAGGGTCTGCACGTCGCGGGTCATGAAATCGGCGACGATTCCACTCCACCCCTGATAATAACTCGCGTGCAAAGCGGCGCGGAAGCAGTCTTTAACGGTGAGAATGCCGACAAGATTGCCGCTGGCGTCGATCACGGGCGCGCCGGAGATCTCGTGACCGATGAACAGGGCGACGGCGTCGACGATCTGGCTTTCGGGCGCCAGGCTGATCAGGTCGCGCGAGACATAGTCCTTCAGGGTCGGCGTCTGCGGCATCAGGCGCGGTCCCTTTGCTGGTTACGGCGGCGGGGACAGGCCGCGCAGGAGGCGCACCCGAGGCCGCCGCAGCTGCCACGTGGCGGCGCACGGCCGGCGAGCACACCAAGCGCAAGCCCCGCCATCGCCAGCAGGATCACACCGAAGACAAGTGCCAGTGTCGCCATACTGCGCTCCTCACATCAAAAGCCGGCGATCCGCGCCGCCGGTCGTCAGGATGCGATAGCCTGCGCCGTCGCGCACCACTAGGACCGTGTCGAGCCCCTGCGTCTCGGCCATGCCGAGCGCCGCATCGGTGCCAAGCGCGAAGAGCGCAGTGGCCCAGCCGTCGGCCACCATCGCTTCGGTTGCGATCACCGAAACAGAGGCCAAGTCGCCGGTCGCCGGCAAACCGCGCTGCGGGTCGATGATGTGGCCATAGCGGTTGGTGCCGACGCCATAGGCCTGAACGCCGTCACCCGAGGTCGCGACGGCGCGATCGGTCAACTCCACCGCCCGATCGGTTCCGTCCACCGCGATCCGCCACGGCCGCCCCGCCGGGTGGCGGCCGCGCGCGGCGACTTCGCCGCCAAGTTCGACCAGGAAACCCGTCGCTCCGCGCCCCTGCAACGCGGTCACGATCCGGTCGAGCGCCCATCCCTTGGCAATGCCGCAAAGATCCAGCGTCAATCCGGGCTTGCCCTTGCGCAGCGTCCCGCCGCGCAAATCGAGGTCACCCACGTCGCCCACGCGCAGGCCCCGGATCGGGCCGAACCCGTAGCGCCCGACGATTGGCCCCACGGTCGGGTCGAACGCCCCGCCCGAGGCGGTCGCGACCGCAACTGCGCCGCGCAGTACCTGGTTCAACCCGCGCGAAAGCGGCAACCAATCGGTGCTTGAGTTGCGGTTTATCCGGGTCAATTCGGACTTGGCGCGATAGGGTGACATTGCTGCGTCCGTCTCGGCCACTATAGCGTCGACCAGATCGGCCACGCCGGCCAGGGCTGCCTCGTCGGCAGCAACCACACGCCAGTAGGACCCGAAGGCATGCCCACCGAGGCTCGCGAGCCCCCAGACCCGCAGCGGCAAGGCCAGCCCAAGCCCTGCGGCGGCAGCGGATTGCAATAGGAAACGGCGTGTCGGGTGCATCTTCTCAGCCTCCGAAATCGTCGAAATGGATCATCTCGTCCTCCACGCCGATACTGTCGAGCATCGCGCGCACGGCGTGGATCATCAGCGGTGGTCCGCAGAGATAGTATTCGCAGTCTTCCGGCGCCGGGTGATCGCTGAGGTAGGTCCGATAGGCGACCTCGTGGATGAACCCGGTTGCGGCGTCGGTGGGCCGGTCGGGGTCCGGGTCGGACAGCGCCAAGTGAAAACTGAAATTGCTGTGGCGGTCGGCGAGGTCGCGAAATTCCTCGACGTAAAAGGCATCGGCCTCGCCGCGCGCACCGTACCAATAGGACATGCGCCGCGTCGTTCCCAGCCGGTCGAGCTGATCGTGGACGATCGACCGCAGGGGCGCCATGCCGACGCCACCGCCGATGAACACCATCTCGCGGTCGGTCTGCATTGCGCCGAAATCGCCGTAGGGTCCAGCGACCTCGACGCTGTCGCCTGGGGTTAGCCCGAAGAGATAGGACGACACCAATCCCGGTGGAATGTCGTCACCGCCCGGGGGCGGTACTGCCAAGCGGATCGTCAGCACCACGCGGCCCTCATCGGCGGGGGTGTTGGCCAGCGAATAGGCGCGAGTGACCGGCGCGTCGCTATCGACTTGCAGAGCGCGCCAGCCCAATCGCCGCCAGATTTCCTCATGCGCCGGATCGACCTCGATCTGCGCGAACGCGAGCGTGTAGGGCGGGGCGGTGATCTGCACGAAGGCGCCGGGCCTGGGGTCGAAGCCCGTACCTTTGGGGAGGGCGAGAACCACCTCTTTGATCAAGGGCGCCAGCATCGTGTTGGAGACGACGGTGCAGGTGAGCGTCTCAGCGGACAGAAATTCGTCCGGCACCGTAACCTTCAACGGTGCGCGCACCACGGTTTGGCACGCCAGCCGCACGCCCTCGCGCACCTCCGTCCGGCTCAGTCGCGCCAACTCGGTCGGCAGCGGGGCCGTGACGCCTTCGGGAATGCGCACGCGGCAGAGGCCGCAGGTGCCCGCCCCGGCGCAGGCTGAGGGGATCGGCAGGCCGCCGCCCCTCAGAATCGGCAACAGTTTGTCGCCGGTATGGCCCTGATACGCGGTCGTGCCATTGACCAAGATCTCCACCGTCCGGCTCGGCGCTAAGACCGCCCGCGCGGCCATCACCGCCGCGGTGAGCACCAGAACGATGGCGGTCAAAAGCGCGGTGGAGAGCAGCACCTCGGTCATGGCAATGTCACACTGGCGAAGGCGGTGAAGCCCATCGAGATGAGCCCAGTGACGACGAAGGTGATGCCGAGCCCGCGCAGGCCTTCCGGGACATCGGCATAGCGCAGCCGCTCGCGGATCGCAGCGAGAAGGGCGATCGCCACCGCCCAGCCGATCCCGCTACCAAGCCCGAAGACGATGCTCTCGGCGAAGTCGTATTTCCGCTCGGCCATGAACAGGCTGCCGCCCAGAATCGCGCAATTCACCGTGATCAGCGGCAGATAAATCCCTAGAGCCCGGTAGAGCGTGGGCGCGTAGCGGTCGAGCGCCATTTCCAGCATCTGCACCGCCGCTGCGATCACGCCGATGAAGGCGATGAGTTTGAGGAAGGTCAGGTCGACCTCTGGCAGGCCGACCCAGGCCCAGGCGCCTTCCAGCAGCAGATGCTGGTGGATCAGGAAATTGATCGGCAGCGTCAGCGTCTGCACCACGATCATCGCCGCGGCGAGCCCAAGCGCGGTGTCGAGCCGTTTCGAGATCGCCAAATAGGTGCAGAGCCCCAGAAAATAGCTCAAGACCAAGTTGTCGGCGAAGACCGCACGCAGGAAAAGCTCGCTCATCCCTCGACCCTCGCCGAAAGGGGGTATTCATTCTCTTCAACCTGCGCCGGTCGCCAGGCTCGGATCGCCCAGATCAAAAGCCCAAGGATGAAGAACGCGCTTGGGGCGAGCAGCATCACGCCCAGGGGCTGGAACCAACCGCCGGTGTCGACGCTTGCCAGAACCTCGAAGCCGAAAAGCGTGCCGCGGCCCAAGAGTTCACGCACGAAGCCGACAATCAACAGGATCAGCGAATAGCCAAGCCCGTTGCCGAGACCGTCGAGGATGCTCGGCCCCGGCGGATTGTGCATGGCAAAGGCTTCAGCCCGGCCCAGCACCAGGCAGTTGGTGACGACGAGCGAGACGAAGATTGACAGCCGCTTTGAGATCTCGAAGGCATAGGCCTGCAGGATCAAGTCGGTGACGATGACCAAGGACGCGATGATGGTGATCTGCAGGATCAGCCTGATCTGTTTCGGCATATGGCGGCGGAGCGCGCTGATGATCCCGCTACTGGCCATCAGGACGGCCGTCAGCGCCGCCGACATGGTCAGCGCCGTGGTCATCGAGGTGGTGACCGCCAGCGCCGAGCAGATGCCGAGGATCTGCAACGTGATCGGGTTTTCGTCGATCAGCGGAGAAAGGAACTGACGCAGTCGGCGGGACATCAGAGCGCCCCCGTTCGCAAGGCTTCGAACACCTTGGCATAGCCGTTCGGGCCCATCCAGAACGCGATCATGTCCCCGACTGCGGTGCTGGTGCGGGTCGCGCCGGTGATGCCGTCGACCTCATATTCGGTGGTGCCCTGGCCGCGCACCACCGCCAGTTTAAGCGTACCGTCGTCGTCGGCCAGCTTTTTGCCCGGCCAAAGCGCCTGCCACGCCGGCGTGGCGATATTGGCACCAAGGCCCGGTGTTTCGCCCTGTTCGGTTACCACCAACCCGGCGACGGTGTTGAGATCGCCGCGCAAGGCCAGAAAGGCGCGGATCGTCGACTGGTAGCCCGCGGCGTAGATCGGCAGGATCACCAGTTCCACCTGCCGGCCGGCCTTGAGCACATGGATCTCCGCATAATTCGGCCGCCGGATGATCCCGGCGATGTCCTGATCGTCGCTGAGCTCGGTGCTGGTCTCGGGATCGGCGGCGATCGCTGCGAAATCGAAGGCTTCGAAGGCAGCTTCGGCCACAAGACCTGTCGTCAGATCGACGATTATCGTCTCCAGCGTATCCGCCCCGGTCTCGGCGAGGATATCGGCCAACCCAGGCAGGTCGGCAATCATCGCGTCGAGCTTTGCCTGGCGCTCGGCCGCCTTGTTGGCGTCGATCTGAGGCTGCAGAACGACGGCGGCGATCGAGACGGTCAGCGACGAAACCGCGGCCACCAGGAATGCCATCGCCAGCATCTTGCCGCGGCTTTCGTTCGGCAACGCCAGAAGCCGCCGCCACCAGGCGATCGGGTTAGGCTCTGCCATTGCGCGCTCTCCGTCGGGCGAGATGTGCGGCGATCGCCCCTTGGTCCACGAGCGGCGCGAAAAGGCCTGCCAGCAGCACCGCAAAGACCGCCGCCTGCGGCACCGAAGTGCCGGTCATCAAAAGCACTGTCAGCGCCCCGGCCAGGGCCCCTTGCACCCAGCGTCCGACCGGCGTCGCGGCCGCGGCGACCGGGTCGGCGACCAGGAAGACGGCGGCGAAGGCCAGCGTGCCCGACGCTGCAAGCAATGTGATCTCCAAGCCCAATGCCATGGAAGCGAGCCCCAGTGCGGCACCATATGCGGCCAGCACCGACACCGGCAGGATACCGGTCAAAAGCATCACCAGCGCCCCCGGCAGAACAGCCCAGGCGACATTGGCGCCGCTTGCGACAAATGCGGCGTTCGGCATCGACAGACTGAGAAAGGCCAATGCTACGACGCCGGGGCTCAGGAAATTGCGCCCCCAACCGCCGAAGATCAACTCGCCGATCACTGCGCCGAAACTCACCGCCAAGGCGATCTGCCAAAGCTGCACCTCGATCGGCGCAACCACCGCAACGGCGAGCGCCGTGATCGCCGAGGCCGGTGCGGGCGCGACGCCGAGGTTGACCCGAAACAGGATCTGCCAGGCGGCCACCACGGCAAGGCACAACACCAGCCGCAGCACGCCGTCGACGCCCTGGTCGAACCACAATGCCACCGCCGCCGGCAGGCCCGCCGCGACCAGAAGCCAGCCGACAGTGTCGGGGGTCCAAAGCCCGCGGATCATGGCTGCTCTTCCAAGGTGTCGAGCGCCTGGCGCAACAACGCGCCAAAATCCTTTGACCCGCCGGCGGCATAGGTGGCAAGGGCGAGGTCTTCCTCCAGAAGTGCGCGGCAGCCGAGCCGGTCGGCCGTTTCGACATCACCGACGCTCAGCGCCCGGATCAGCGGCACCACTGGCAGATCAGGTCCCAGCGCCCGGCCGAGCGCCAACGTCGGCACCACCGGCGCCGGCCGCAACGCCGCCGCATGACGCGGCCACCAGCGCCGGCCCGGCAGCCGCGGCTGGGACCGCGGCAAGACGCTGACCTGGTGGTGGCCCCGCCGCAAATGGCTCGCCTCGCGTCCCGATAGCGGCGAGCCCGAGATCACGCGCATTTGTCCGCCCCGCAGTTCATCGCGCACCAAATCGTCCAGCGACGCGCCCTCAGGCGCCTCGACCAAACGCGGATTGTTGAGGCCAGGACCACCGAGGGCGACGATGCGGGTTTCGGGCAGCACGCCCTCGGTCATCACCGAGCCCAATGCGATGACGTCCTGGGCATGGATCTGCCACACCGTTCCGCCGCGTTCATGCGGATGAAGCCGATCGATATGGGTCCCCGGCAGTCCGGCCGGGTGCGCGCCGGCAAACCGTTCGATCCGGAACTTTCCTTCAGTCTCGGCCAGCGCCGGCCCCGGACCCTGGCACACGAATACCGGCCCGTCTGACAGAAGCCGCAAGGCCCGCAATCCCACCTGGAAATACGACCGCCGCGCCGCGACGACCACGCGCGCATCGGCCGCCAGCGGGTCGGTCTCCATTGCCGTGACGAATATCGCGTTCGGTGCGGTGCCCGGCGTCGGTATGCGGCCGAACGGCCGGACGATGAGACTTGGCCACAGCCCGCAGCGCTGGACGAGCTCTGCGATGCTGTCGCGCGTCGGGACCGTGGGCGGCGTCAGCTCTCGCGCTGCCGCCCCTTCGCGTCGGATGCGCAGCACCGACAGCCGCCGTTTCGGCCCGATCTCGATCGTCTCGACCCGTCCCGCCGCGGGTGCCACGATCACCACCTCGGGGCGCTTGCGATCGCGAAACACCGGATCACCCCGCGCGACGCCATCGCCCTCGGCCACCAACACCTCTGTGCGCATGTCCCGATGATCGCCGCCAAAGACCGCCACGTTTTCGACGGCATTGCCCGGCATCACGGACTGCGCCGGCGCGCCGCCGATCACAATGTCCAAACCGCGCCGGAAATGATGGGTCATCGCGATGTCTCGATCCTGCTTGCCCGCAAGGATACGGCACCGAAGCCCGGCCACCTTGACGCAAATCAACTTTGACTCGGCGGCGCCATGGTAGGCTTATTCAGTGTTTCCGGCAGGGAGGAATACCATGAGACATTCGTTTTCATGGCTCACCGGGGCAGTGCTTGTGATCTGCATCGCAGGTCTCACCCAAGCCCAGGACCAGGCCTCAAGAGAGAATATCGTCGCGGAATGGGCATCGTCCGCCCACGCCGATGCGGCCGCCGAGGCCTTTACGCATTGGAATGACGAAGGTGAAATCCCGGACCGCTGCGCGCTGTGCCACGCAGGCGCCGGATTGCGCTCGTTCTACGGTTTCGACGGTTCGACCGCCGGAGAGGTGCCGGCGTTGCCAACCGGAGGCGTGGTCGATTGCGACACCTGCCACGTGGCCGGCGCCATGACCATTGCAGAGGTTAGGTTTCCTTCGGGCACGATGCTCTCTGCGCCGTTCGGCAACGGGACCTGCTTCACCTGCCACCAGGGGCGGCAATCGGGGCCGGGCGTGGCCACGGCGCTAGAGGGCAAGGAAGATGACACCGTCGACCCGGAAATCCGCTTCCTCAACCCGCATTACAAGGCCGCCGCGGCGACCATGCATGGCGGAGTGGCGCAAGGCATGTACGAGTATCCCGGCAAGGACTACGCCGACCTCTATGCTCATGCGCCCGAGCCGCTGTGCACCAGCTGCCACAGCCCGCATAGCTTGGAGGTGCAGACCGAGGCGCTCTGTTCGGCCTGCCACCGGGTCGACGATCCGAAAGCGATCCGCGTGTCGACGGCGGATTTCGACGGTGACGGCGACACGGCCGAGGGCATCCATGGCGAGATTGCGACGTTGCACGCCCAGCTCGGCGCGGCGATCCTCGACTACGGGCGCGACACGGCAGGCACCCCGGTGGTCTATTCGGCTGGCCGATATCCGTATTTCTTCACCGACACCGATGCGGACGGCGAAGAGGATGAAGGCGAGGCGGCCTATCCAAACCGCTATGCCAGCTGGACGCCGCGCATGCTTCGGGCGGCCTATAACTACCAATTCGTCGCCAAGGACCCCGGAGCCTATGCGCACAATCCGGACTATGTGCTGCAGGTTCTCATCGACACTTTGGAGGATCTGACCGGCAGCACCGGCTCTGCCTTGATCCGGCCCGAATAGGCCGACCGACTTCGGCAAACGTTCGATCGGTCCCGCAATGCGGGTCCCGACGGTCCGGGGGTGACATCGAGCGCGGCCGTGAAGGCCAACGCATCGTCCGATGCGAGCATCTCGTGCGGGTGACAACGTCCTCAGATCGGTGCGACCGGCCGGAGGCCGCTGAATTGGGGCGGGGTCTTGTACGATGCTAAGGCGCGCGGGTGCTGTCCCTGGCGCGACGAGTCGAGCCGCTAGAGCACCTCTTTCTTCGAGGGTACGCACAACAACCTTGGGGGCAAGACGGCCGTCATGGGCTGCTCGGTGAATTGGTTGGACGTGACAACATCGACCGCGCGCGGCGCCGATCCGATCGGGTCGGCTTTGATCTCGTAGCAGACCAGGTGGTGCTCGGGGTCGGTAAGGCCCTCGCCGTTTTTGTCCACCGGATTACAGAGCGAAACGGGCCGGATCACGACACCCTCATAGGCCGCAAACTGGTCTTTGAGCTGAACCGGCATTTCCTCGAACCGGCCGGCGGGATCGATGTCGTAGCAGGCAAAGTGCTCACCGGAGGATTGCGCGAGGGCAGGGTCGGCCAGTCCACCCGCAAGCAACGCGGTGGCCAAGAGCAGGGATGAGGGGAAACGCATCTTCGCAATCATGGTCTCTCTCCTATGGATCAAAACTGTCGGAGTTTCGGACGCTGGAAGGGTCGCGCCGGTTGGGCACGCGCCCAGGGGCTCCGATCGGCAAGGCAGGGCCGCGGCCAAGACGTCCGGATCATGCGCCCCCGGCGCCGCAGTCTCGGCGGGCCGGCCCGAACGCCGCACGACCGCCCGCCAGCGCGACGGCCGGTGGACGGAGGCGCGGAACGGCGCGCCTCCGCCCGGCTTGCGGGGAGGACATTACGGGTTGTTCGCCGCGATGATCTGCGCCACCGAGATCGCGTCGGTGATGGTGTCGACCGAGTAGATCTGCATGATGCCTTGGTTGGTCGCCGCCAGCCCGATCATGTCGGCATGCTTGGCGCCGCTCACCGCGTTCTCGAACAGAATGCCGGTCGAATGGGCGAGGGACTGGTAGAGCGTGCCCATCGCCATCGCCGGCGATTCCGCCACGACCTTGACGTTGGTCGACGTCACGGCATCGATGATTTCGGAATTCACAGCCATTGGTTTCTCCTTGTCTGGTGTGGGTGTTGGCGCCGAGAAAACCACGGCGCGGTATCAACTGGGCCCCCGCGCGGTGCAGAGCCGGAACCGCAGTCAATTCGGGGTCACATCTTCGACGCCTCCAACAGCGCGTTGAGTTGCTTTTGCTGCAGGCTCGGCTCTTCCAAGAGCCGCGTGGCGTTCTGCGACGCGGTGGTGAGGCCGACGATGAAAAAGTGCTGTAGCGCGGCCACTTCGGCGGCCATGGCGCGGGTCTGGCTCTGCGCCGAGCCGATCATCAGGCTGGCCACGGCATAGCTCGGGGCGCTTTCCATCACCATGTCCTGGGTCAGCGCGGTGCTGCCGAAATCGGCCTGCTCGGCGCGCGGCCAGCCGGTCGGCAGAGCGGCAGTCGGGGTGTCTTTGTCGGCCATGGCGTCGGGTCCTTTCGGCTAGGGCTTGATCATCTTGCTTTGCCGCGAGAGCGCGGCCTTCATGCGCTCGTCGAGCGTGCGTTCCATGCGCTGGATCAGGCTTTGGGCGAAGGCGTCGGCATCGGCCGTCGGTTCGTCGACCAGCGGCTGGGCCGGCGTCAGCCAGGGGTTGCTGGCGATCTGGCGCAGCCGTTCCAAGAGCGGCTGGATTTCCTGGATCACCTCGCGCACCACCATCGGCGCGATGCGTTCGGCCAGGCGGAGCTCTTCGGGCGCAAGCGGCGGCGGGGCGGGCTGCGGTCGCGGCGGAACCGGCGGTTCTGGCGGCGGCGGCGCGACGGGTTCGGCGATGTCGGGGGCGTGGTCCATGTCGGCATGCTCCAGCTTGTCGACGATCAGGTTCGTGGTCTCGATCAGGTGCGCGGTGTCGCCCTTGATCTGGTTGACCACGCGCATGGTCTTGCGGTGCTGGTCCTGCAGCGTCTCTTGGATCGTTTCTTTTTTGATCGGGGTCTTGGCCATGGCGGGACTCCGGCGCGGGCGAGAAGCTGGGGACGACGGTCAGATCAGGTTGTCGCGTTCGGTGGCGGGCGGCGGTTGCGGCGGGGGCAGGGCGCCCTGGTTCTGCTGCTGCAGGCCGACATAGATGTTGAGGATGCCGCCGGTGCCGCCGATCAGCACGCCGGCGGCGCCGACCGAGCCGCTGACCACGCTGCCGAGGCCCGCGACCGCCAAGAGCCCGCCGGTCACGCCGGTGACGGTCCCGACGGCAACCAGCGTCAAAGCGATGATCCGCTTGGTGCGCGGCTGCAGCTGCGGCAGGCCGACGGCCATCTCGGCGATGTCGGCGGTGGGTAGCGGCCAGAGATCCATCGCCGCCAGAATCTCAGCGCCCAGCACCGATATCAGACTGCTCGATTTGAAATTCAGCCGGTTGGCGATCTCTTGCGCCTGTGCCGCGCTAAGGCCGTCGATCAGGACCTCGGTCTTGAAGGTGCGGAACTCGGGCTCGCCTGCGGGCGTGGGGCGGATAGTGACGTTGAGCTTGACGATGCCGCTCCGCGGCAGTTCGATCTGCAATAGGCCGCTTTGCCCTGTGCCCTTGGTCAGCTCGGGCAGCGTCGCGAAGGGGACGAAGCGGCTGTTGACATAGGCCTCGGCCTGGCCGTCCTTGGCCTGGCCGACCTGCAGCAGCAGCACGAAGACGCCCGGTTCGGTCAGCCCACCCTCGACGGCGAAGGCGGTGTATTTGCTTTTGTCGACCACCTCGACCTGGCGAAACGTCGGCTGGAACCCCGCGACCGGCGTGGCGACCAGCATAACGTCCTGGCTTGGTGTGTCCGCCTCGGGCGCGCCGGCAAGCAGGACGGCGTGCTGACCGGTCTTGCTGCGCGTCTCGGGCAGTTGCGTGGCGAAGAAGTTGGTTTCCCATTGGGCGGGGTCGGGATGGCCGAGCTGGATCGCGGGCTTGAAGCTCTCTGCGAAATCCTCGGTCTTGGAGCGTGCCTGTGCCATCTACTTGTCCCCCTGCAGGATCACGGCCGTCTCGGCGATCGATTTGTGGAACTCGGTCAGACTGGTCATGAAGCCCTCGATGGCCTGAATACTGTTGGCGCCGGCAGAACCGACCGGCGGCGTGCAAGCAGGCGGCGGGCAGCTGCCGGTGGACCCGGTCTGTCCGGTGCCGTGCGGTGGCGGCGCGCCGGTGCCGGAGTGCGCAGGGGGCTGCGCCTTGGGTCCGGTCTCGCCCTTGTCGGTGCCGGTGTCGGACCCGTCCGCGCCGTTGGCGGTGTCGCCGGCCCCGGAAGAACTGCCCGAGCCGCCGTCGCCGGCGCCGCTCGCGCCCCTGTCGTTGGTCCCGCCGTTTCCTGTGCCGTCGGTCCCGTCGCTGCTGCCATTGCCCGTACCGCCGGCCGTGCCTTCGCCAGTGTCGCCGTTCGATCCCTGCGCCCCGCCGACCGCCGTCTTCCCATTCGCCGCCGAGGCCATCGCCGCGGCCACCGCGGCGTCAAGCGCAGGCTTGGTGACCACGTCCGTGCCGCCCGGCCCGCCGGTCTGACCCGTGCCACCGTCGCTGCCCAGCATCTCGGCCAAGGCCTTGGCCAGCGCCGCCAAAAGGATCTGTTCGGCCCCCTGCAGGAAGGCGCGTGCATCCTCCAGCGCCATGGCGCCGACCTGCGCCACATAGGGCCCCATGAAGGTCACCTTGCCCTGCTTGGGCGGATCCAACACCTCGGCATTGATGAACTGAACCGTCTCTTCGGCGGGCGTTGAAGCCTGCGCGGACGAGCCTGACGTGCCCGAGCCGGACGCGGCCAGGGCCTGCGGCGTCGAGCGGGCGCCGCGCGCCGCGCCCAGCCGGGACGAGGCGAAGGTGGCGTTGTGCGGGATCTTCGACACGGGGTCAGCTCCTCATCGGGGCGGCGGTAGAGACTCAACCGCCGTTGATGGTGGCGATTGCCTTCGACACGATTGCCGGGTTCAGCGCACTTAGGCTGGTCTGGGCGGTGTTGGCGTTGTTGATCGCGATGCCGGCGGCCTGGGCGGCAACCTGGTAGAGCGTCGCCATCGCCTGGGCCGGCGATTCGGCGACCACCTTGACGTTGGTCTGCGTCACGGCATCGGTGATCTGTGGGTTCACGACCGTTTCGTTTGCCATGGCTCAATCCCGGTTTTGAAGCGCTTGTCTTGAATGACGCAGGCCGGCGCGGTTTGTGACGGTGGCGGCGGCGATCATTGCTCGGCCCAGACCTTCAGCTTGCCGCGCAGGGTGCGGATTTTTTGCCGTGCGTTGGCCTCGCTGATGCCCAAGCGCCGCGAGATTTCGGCAAACGGCATCTCGTCGATGAAGCGCATGTGAAAGAGGTCGCGATAGACCGGCGGAAGGGTGCGCAGGAAGTCTTGAATGTCGGCCAGGGTCTGCTTGGCGATATAACTGCGTTCGGCATCCGGCAGGTCGGTCAGGTCGACCGGTCGCCCGCCGTGTTCGCTGTATTCGTCCGCCTCGTAGAATACCCGTTCATTGAGTCGCCGATGCGCGTCGATATGGACCTGCATCATCGACACCAGCATCAGGCCGACGAAACTGGTGATCTCGCGTTCGAGCCGCAAATAGTTCAGAACTTTGACTGTAGCCTGCGACAGCAGATCTTCAGGCTCCTGCGGGCTGCCGGCCGCCAGGCGACGCGCGCGCCCCATCAGAACGCCGTAATGCTCTGCCCATTGTGCTCCGAAATCGACTTGGTCACTATCTACAGACTCAATGACTGTCTGATATGACACAACACTCCCCCCAGAATGACTTTCTGGTAAAGACGCAGCGCCAAGTTGAGTGTGACGAGCTAAACCGTGATTATTTCGCCGTTAGGTAGATAACCGCATAAATTCAATTCGTTCGAGACGCGCTACGGGGCTAGCTTAAGCCGAATGCAGAGCGAAATTGTCACTTCTCGCGCCAGCTGCACTCAACCGTTTGGCCAAGGGACGCCGGAAATCGTCTTTTCGCGGCGGCAGAGGTCGCATTCTTGCTATCGCGGGCCGTGGCGATTGCGCAGCGTGGGCCTGCGAGGAAACGGGAGCGCGGCGCGGTGCAGTTCGGATTGAGCCAAGAGCAGGAGATGATCGTCTCGACTGTACGCAGCTTCGTCGAGGCCGAGATCTATCCGCACGAGGCCGAGGTCGAACGCACCGGTGCCGTCCCGCCCGATGTGGCCGCCGAGATCAAGCGCAAGACCATCGAGCTTGGGTTTTACGCCTGCAACTTCCCCGAAGAGGTCGGCGGCGCGGGGCTGAGCCACCTCGACTTCGCCCTGGTCGAGCGCGAACTCGGCCGCGGGTCGATGGCGCTGACGCATTTCTTCGGCCGGCCGCAGAACATCCTGATGGCCTGCGCCGGCGACCAGCGCGAACGCTATCTCTTGCCAGCGGTGCGGGGTGAGCGCATGGATGCGCTGGCGATGACCGAACCGGAGGCGGGATCGGATGTGCGCGGGATGAAATGCAGCGCGGTGCGCGACGGCGGGGATTGGGTGCTAAACGGCACCAAGCACTTCATCTCCGGCGCTGATCACGCTGATTTCTTTATCGTTTTCGTCGCCACCGGTGTGGACGAGACAGCCAAGGGCCCGAAAAAGCGGATCACCGCGTTCCTGGTCGACCGCGGCACGCCCGGCTTCGAGGTGCGCGACGGCTATCGTTCGGTCAGCCACCGCGGCTACCAAAACTGCATCCTCGATTTCGATGCCTGTCGGCTGTCGGACGGCCAGGTTCTTGGCGCGGTGGACGGCGGCTTTGCGGTGATGAACGAGTGGCTCTATGCGACGCGGATCACCGTCGCCGCGATGGCGGTGGGACGCGCGCGCCGGTGCTTCGATCTGGGCCTGGCCCATGCCGCCGAGCGCCGCCAGTTCGGCCAGCAGATCGGCAAGTTCCAGGGCGTGTCGTTTCAGATCGCCGACATGATCACCGAAATCGATGCCGCCGACTGGCTGACGCTGGCGGCGGCCTGGCGGCTGGACCAGGGGCTGCCGGCGAACCGCGAGATCGCCTCGGCCAAGCTTTACGCCACCGAGATGTTGGCCCAGGTGACCGACGCGACGCTGCAGATCTTCGGCGGCATGGGGCTGATGGACGATTTTCCAATCGAGCGGTTCTGGCGCGATGCGCGGGTCGAGCGGATCTGGGACGGCACCAGCGAGATCCAGCGCCACATCATCGGCCGAGAGCTTCTACGGCCGCTCGGCGCATGACCGGTTTCGCCGCCTTCGGCCTCGATCGAGTTGGGGGGCTCGCCCCCCAAACCCCCCAGGATACTTTCGGCCAGATGAAGACGAGCCCCGTCAGGCTCCACCCCCCATCCATTGTGGACAGGGGGCTTCACCTGGCGCGGTCATCGGCTTCCCAGCCTGTACCGCCGGCCAAGGTTTCCCGATTCTGGTTAAGGCCTCCTTACTTCATCTGGCCAAAAATATCCCCGCCGGAGGCTCCCGCACTCTCAACCCGCGCCGCGGCCGGCCAATGAGGCGCGACCTGTCGAGGCTGTTGCGCCCGCGTTCGATTGCCTGCATCGGCGGCGGGGCGGAGGCGCGGTATCTGATCGAGAACTGCGCCAGGATCGGCTTCGACGGGCCGGTCTGGCATGTGCATCCAGACCGCGGCGACGTGCGCCGGCTAGGCGATCTGCCGAGCGCGCCGGATGCCGCCTTCGTCGGGGTGAACCGCGGCAAGGCGCCCGGAATCGTGGCGGAGCTTGCCGCGATGGGGGCAGGGGGCGCCGTGGCCTATGCCAGCGGGTTCGGCGAGGCGGCGGCCGAGCTGGAGGACGGACGCGCGATGCAGGACCGGCTGGTGGCGGCCGCCGGGGACATGCCGCTGATCGGGCCCAATTGCTACGGCCTGCTGAACTATCTCGACGGCGCCGCGCTCTGGCCCGATCAGCAGGGCGGACGGCGGGCCGCAAGCGGCGTCGCGATCCTGACGCAAAGCTCGAACATCGCGATCAACCTGACCATGCAGCGCCGCGGATTGCCGCTGGCTTTCCTCGTCACCGCCGGCAACCAGGCGCAGACCGGGCTGGCCGAGATCGGTGCGGCGCTCTTGGACGACGCCCGAGTCACGGCTCTGGGTCTCTACATCGAAGGGGTCGGCGCTTCGCGCGCTTTCGAGGCGCTGGCCGAGTGCGCTCGGGCCTGCGGTAAGCCGGTCGTGGCGCTGAAGGCCGGGCGGTCCCAGGCGGCGCAGGCCGGCTCGCTGACCCACACCGCCTCGCTTGCGGGCAGCGATGCCGGCGCCGCGGCGCTGTTCCGGCGGCTGGGCATCGCGCGGGTCGACACGCTGCCGCAGCTCATCGAGACCCTGAAGCTCCTGCACGTTACCGGCCCGTTGCCGTCGAACCGGATGGTCTCGTTGTCCTGCTCCGGCGGCGAGGCCTGCCTGATGGCCGATGCCGCTGCCGGCCGCGCCCTGGACTTCCCGCCACTGACCGAGGCGCAGACGACCGGCCTGCGCGCCGCGCTCGGGCCCAAGGTCGCGCTCGCCAACCCATTGGATTACCACACCTATATCTGGGGCGACGTGGACAGGATGTCGGCCACCTACAGCGCGATGATGCAGGGTGACGCCGCGCTTGGCATGGTCGTGGCCGATTTCCCCCGGGCCGACCGCTGCTCGGACGCCGATTGGGAGCCGGTGATCGCCGCCACCCGGGCCGCAGCCGCGTCCGGCAAGCCGATGGCCATCGTCTCGACCCTGCCCGAGACCCTGCCCGAGGCCACGGCCGAACGGCTCGCCGGCCATGGTATCGCGCCGCTCGCCGGGATCGACGATGCCCTGGCGGCGGTCGAGGCGGCGGCGTGGCTGGGCCGGGCCCGGTACCCACACGACCCGCTGCTGCTGCCGCTCGAGCCGACAGCGCCCGGACGGCTAACGGAGGCACAGGGTAAGGCCGCGCTGGCCGCCGTCGGGCTGCAAATCCCCGCCGGGCGCCGGTGCCACGACATCGCCGAACTGACGGCCGCGGCGGAGGCGCTGGAAAAACCGCTCGTCCTGAAGACCGAAGCGGCCGCGCACAAGACCGAGGCGGGCGGCGTGCGGCTCGGCCTGACCACGGGTGCCGAGGTGATCGACGCCGCCCGAACGGTACCGGGCCCGCCCTGGCTGCTCGAAGAGATGGTCACCGGCGCCGTGGCCGAGCTGTTGCTGGGGGTTACGCTCGACCCGGCCCACGGCTATGTCCTGACGCTCGGCGCCGGCGGCACGCTGACCGAGCTGATGGCGGACACCAGATCCGTCCTGCTGCCCACGAGGGTGGCCGAGATCCGCGCCGCGCTCGGCGCCCTGCGCCTCGCCCCGCTGCTCCATGGCCACCGCGGCCGCCCGGCGGCCGATATCGACGCCATTGTAGCCGCCGCCCTTGCCGTGCAAGCCTATGTCATCGCCCAGCACGGGCGCCTTGCTGAGGTCGAGATCAACCCGCTGATCTGCACGCCCCGAGCCGCGGTGGCCGCCGACGTGCTGATCCGGATCGGAGAACGCGATGCCTGAAAGCCCCCTGAAGATCACCACCCGCGGCCACGTGCTCGAAGTCTTGCTCGACCGCCCCAAGGCCAACGCCATCGACTTCGCCACCAGCCGCGCGATGGGCGACGTCTTTGCCGGCTTTCGCGACGACCCCGATCTGCGGGTCGCCATCGTCACCGGCGGCGGCGAAAAATTCTTCTCGGCGGGCTGGGACCTGAAGGCCGCGGCGGCGGGCGAACCGGTGGACGGCGATTACGGCCTCGGCGGCTTCGGCGGGCTGCAGGAACTGCGCGGGCTCAACAAGCCGGTGATCGCCGCCGTCAACGGGATCTGCTGCGGCGGCGGGCTGGAGTTGGCGCTGGCGGCCGACATCATCCTGGCCGCGGAACACGCGAGCTTCGCGCTGCCCGAAATCCGGTCCGGCACAGTGGCCGACGCCGCCAGCATCAAGCTGCCCAAGCGCATCCCCTATCACATTGCGATGGAGATGCTGTTCACCGGGCGCTGGCTCGATGCGGACGAGGCCGCGCGGTGGGGGATGATCAACCAGATACATCCCGCGGACCGGCTGATGGCGGCGGCGCGCGAGATGGCCGAACTGCTCGCTGCGGGCCCGCCGCTCGTTTACGCCGCGATAAAGGAGGTGGTGCGCGAGGCGGAAGACATGGCGTTCCAGGACGCGATGAACCGGATCACCGGTCGGCAGTTCGAGACCGTCGACCGGCTTTATGGGTCCGAAGACCAGATTGAGGGCGCCCGCGCCTTCGCCGAGGGCCGCGATCCGGTCTGGAAGGGGCGGTAGGCTGGGTTAGGTGCGTCAATCGGCTGTGCGGTCGCCTTTTGCGCTTTGCTGAGCTTCACGTGACACCCCGGGCACGGAGTCAAGGGGCGCAGCCCCGCCGTGCCCATCGCCAGTTCGTAGCCCGAAACAAGGTCCAGTGGACCTTTTTCGGGCGGCCACGAACGCCCGGGTGGGGTGGCGATGGGTCTACACCTGCGCACCGCTTGATGCCCTACGGACTCGACGACCATAAAGCGCCGCCGTTCAGAGGATGGATCGCCACCCCGCGGGTCGGCGACGGGCACGGCTCCCCGCAAAGCTGCAATTGCCCGTTCCAAGCCAACCGATTCTACACGCTTCCTTCCGACGACCAGAGGATGTCGCAAACGGGCGCGCGGTGGCACGGGATTGCCCGGACCGTGGCCCGCGAAAGGGGGCGGTGATGGCGGAACGGCGGGGCAGGCGGGCGCGGGCGGCGCTGGAGGACGTGCCGGTCCGCGCGCCCGACTACCGCAACCTGCGGAACCCGTTCACGCCGCAGACCATCTTTTCGGACGACGAGGTCGCCGCGCTCCACGCCAATGCCCTGCGGGTGCTGGAAGAGCTAGGCCTGAAGATCCTGCTGCCCGAGGCGCGCGCCGTCTTCCGCGCCGCCGGCGCCCTGGTCGACGACGGCACCGAGATGGTGCGCATCGGCGCCGAGATCGTTGGCGCCGCGCTACAGACCGCCCCGGCCGAGTTCACCATCCGCGGCGGAAAACCGCAGGACGATGTCTGGTTCGGCCCCGGCGCGCTGGTGTTCATCCCCGGCGCCGGCTGCCCCAACGCCACCGACCGGTTGCGCGGGCGGCGCCCCGGCAGTTTGCGGGATTTCGAGGAGCTCACCACGCTTACCGCCGGCTTCGACGCGATGCATATGCAGAACGCCGTCGTCGAGCCGCAGGACGTGCCCGCGCCGGTCCGGCACTATGCCACCATGCGCCACCAACTGCTCTTGAGCGACAAGATCCCGTTCCTCTTCGCCCGCGGTCAGGCGCAGACCCTCGACGGCTTCGAGATGCTGCGGATTTACCGCGGCCTGTCACATGAGGAATTCGCCGCAACCCCCTGTACCAAAACGGTGATCAATACTAACAGCCCGCGCCAGATCGACCGGCCCATGGCCCAAGGCATCCTCGACTTCGCGCGCCATAACCAGGTGCTGGTGATCACCCCGTTCTGCCTTTTGGGCGCGATGGCGCCGATCACCGTGGCCGGCGCGCTCAGCCTGCAGCATGCCGAGGCGCTGGCCGGTCTGACGCTGGCGCAGCTGGCCAAACCCGGTGCGCCGATGATGTATGGCAACTTCGCCTCGAATGTCGACATGAAGTCCGGCGCCCCCGCTTTTGGCACGCCCGAACAGATCAAGGCGACGCTCGGCTCGGGCCAGCTGGCGCGCCATATCGGCTTGCCCTGGCGCTCTGCCGCCGGCACCGCCGCCAATGTGGCCGACGCGCAAGCGGCCGAGGAAACCGCGATGTCGGCCTGGGCCGCGGTGCTCGCCGGCGCCAATATGATCATCCACGCCGCCGGCTGGCTCGAGGGCGGGCTGACCCATTCCTACGAGAAGCTGATCCTCGACATGGATATGGTGCAGACCTTCGCCGAGCTCTGCAGCCCCACCGCCGCGGACGAGGCCGCGCGCGCCTTCGAGGCCATCGCCGAGGTCCAGCCCGGCGGCCATTTCTTCGCCGCCGGCCACACCATGGAGCGGTTTCACACCGCGTTCTACGAGCCGCTGGCGGCGGATTGGTCGAATTACGGCCAGTGGCGCGAGGCCGGCGGCCGCACCGCCGACGACCGCGCCACCAGAATCTGGCAGGAACGTCTGGCCGCCTATAACCCACCGCCCGTCCACGCCGACCGCCTGGCCGAGCTCGATGCGTTCATTGCCCGCCGGAAAGAAGAGGGCGGCGCGCCGCCGGGGGAGTGAAGTCAGGTCGGGGCGGAGACCGAACAACTGGAGGCCTGGACGGTGGCGGGCTTTGCGTCGTCGCGTCGAGCCGGGCCCATCGCCGCCCCGCGGGGTGGTGATCCGACGCTTGCTCGACAGCACTTCATGGCTGCCGAGTCCGTAGGGCCTCACGCGGTGCGATGGTGTCGACCAATCGCCACCCCACCCGGGCGGGGCGGCGATGGGCACGGCGGGGCTGCGCCCCTTGAGTCCGTGCCCGGAGTGGCGCGCCAACAAACGCTCAACGCCAACCGATGACTTCAATGAGCCGCTGCGCCGCCGGATGACTGTCCAATCCGTAGGTCATCAGACGAAGCATGAGGCTCGCCTAATCACCAATCCCTTCTGAGCGGCTGGCGATGGGCACGGTGGCCAATGGCCCAGATTTTGTACCCGGCATACATTGCCGACCTGCATGCCGGTCTGCAAACCTTTCCACAGACGCCTCCCCACTCAAGCCACCGTCGCGGCGCCGCACTCCCACCTTGCATTTCCGCCGCGCCCCCGGCCTATTCGCCGGATGGAGCTGGGTGGCTGACATGCGACGCCTCACACATGGGCTTTTCGCCGGACTGGCGGCGCTTTCGCTTGGCGCGGCGGCGTCGGCGGGGCAGGCGACGGTCGCCGTGGCCGCCAATTTCCTGACCACCGCCGAGCGCCTGGCCGAGGCCTTCGCCGCCGAAACCGGCCACGACGTGCGGCTAGTGCACGGCTCCACCGGCAAGCTCTATGCCCAGATCACCGCCGGCGCGCCCTACGACCTGTTCCTCTCTGCCGACACCGCTCGGCCCGCGCGGCTGCAGCAGGACGGCCGCGTCGCGGCCGATGCCCGCGTGCCTTATGCCGAGGGCCGCCTTGCTCTGGTCCTGCGGGGAACGGTGCGGCTGTCCTCCACCGAGGCCTATCTTGCCGACCCGGCCCGGCGCCTCGCCATCGCCGACCCCGCCGTGGCGCCCTACGGGATTGCGGCGCGCGAGGTCTTGCAAACCGCACGCGGCGACACCTGGGACGAAAACCTGGTCTTCGGCGAAAGCGTCGGCCAGGCGCTGGCCTTTCTCGCCACCGGCAACGCCCCCGGCGCGCTGGTCGCGCTGCCGCAGGCCCGGGCGCTCGCGGGCGACGTCACCGTCATCGAAATCCGCGCCGACGCCCACACTCCGATCCGGCAGGACGCCGTGCTGCTGGCCCGCGCCGCCGGCAACCCGGCCGCAGCCGCCTTCTTCGCCTTCCTGACCGGCGATGCCGCCCGCGCGATCATCCGCAACGCCGGCTACGGAGTGCCGCCATGAGCCTTTGGGACCCGATCTGGCTGACGCTCAAACTGGCCGGTCTGACCACGCTGATCCTGCTGGTCCTGTCGATGCCGATCGCCTGGTGGCTGGCCAATACCCGCGCCCGCATCCGCCCCGCCATCGAGGCCCTCACCGCGCTGCCCCTGGTGTTGCCGCCGACGGTGCTGGGATTCTATCTGCTAATCCTGATGAGCCCTGAAAGCACGCTCGGCGGCGCCTGGGTCCGGGTGACGGGCGAGGCGCTGACCTTCTCGTTCTCGGGCCTCGTCATCGCCTCGATCTTCTATTCGCTGCCCTTCGCCGTGCAGCCCTTGCAGACTTCGTTCCAGTCGGTGGGCCGCGGCATGATGGAGGCCGCCGCCACGCTCGGCGCAAGTCGCTGGGACGCGTTCCGCAGCATCGCGCTGCCGCTCTCGCGCCGCGGCGTGCTGACCGCCGCGGTCCTAAGCTTCGCCCACACCATGGGCGAATTCGGCGTCGTCTTGATGGTCGGCGGCAACATCCCCGGACGCACCCGGGTCATCTCCATCGAGATCTATTCGGCGGTCGAAACCCTCGACTACGCCACCGCGCATTGGCTGTCAGGCGGGCTCTTGGTGTTTTCCTTCCTGGTCTTGACCGTCGTCTATCTGATGAACCAGCGCGGGGGCATGCGGACCGGTGGCTGAGGGCTTGAGCTTCGACATCGCCGCGCGCTTTGCCGGCTTCACGCTGGAGGCGCAGGCCGAGATTCCGCCGACCGGCATCACTGCGCTTTCAGGCCCCAGCGGCAGCGGCAAGACCACGCTTCTGCGCGCCATTGCCGGGCTGGAGCCAACCGCCGAACGAAGCGTCACCTTCGCCGGCGAGGTCTGGACCGGCAAGCGCCCCGAGGCGCGCGGCATCGGCTATGTGTTTCAGGACGCGCGGCTCTTCCCGCACCTGAGCGTGCGCCAGAATCTCGACTATGGCGCCCGACGCCGCGGCACCTCAGTGGCGGAGCTCGACGCGGTGATCGACGCGCTCGACCTTGCCGCGCTTCTGCCGCGCAGCCCCGAACGGCTGTCGGGTGGCGAGGCGCGCCGGGTGGCGCTTGGCCGCGCGCTGGCCTCGCGGCCCCGAATTCTGCTGATGGACGAACCGCTGACCGGCCTCGACCGCGCGCGCAAGGCCGACCTGATGCCTTGGATCGCCCGCGCCGTGGCGGGTTTTGGCGTGCCGGCGCTCTATGTGACGCACTCGCAGAACGAGATCGCCTTTCTCGCCGACCGGACGCTGGGCATCGCCGAAGGCCGCCTGACCGGCTGGTCCCCGGCCGCGCCGCAGCTACTGGGCCGGGTCGTGGCGGCGGTGGACGGTAGGGTCGATGTCGCGCTTGGCGACCGGACGGTGCGCCTGGCGGGCCGCGGCGCGGTTGGCGAGACCTGGGCGCTGCCGCTCGGCGATGCCTATGTGTTGTCGACCCAAGACCCCGGCCACAGCACCGCGCCCTTGCGCCTGCCCGCCACCCTTATTGAGCCGCCCCTGGACGGCCAGTGCCGGATCGAGGTGGCCGGCCAGACGCTGACCTTGCCGTGGACCGCGCCCCCAGACGCCGCGCCCGGTACGCCGCTTTGGCTGACGCTCACCCGAGTGACGGGACGGCTGGCCGGGCCGCGTTGATTCGCACCTCGAGGCCGGCCATCACGAACAATCCCTGACCCGCCCGGCGCATTGGACAATTCTCGCCAACTTTGACGTAAATGGGGCGCGTTCAAGGCATCTCGAAAGCGCGGGCCTGGTTAATTGGTGCCAAACCGGAAACGGAAATGCGCCTTGGCCTCGCGCCGAGTATCCGGGCGCAAGCGTCTACCCGGCGCAAATGGCTTTGTCTGACAGGAAACTCTGCGTATCGCCGCCCGACGCGCCGGCCCCGGCAATGTCCCGCCAACCGAAACAATCCAAGGCCACCGCGCGACGCTGACCCTGCCCAAATCTCCCGAAACCGCCCGCCCGGGCCCGCCAGGCCGCCACATTTTGACCACAATTGCTTTCGCCGCCCCCGCCGCGGCCGGTATTTTCTTGTCGGGCAGGGAGCGGGCGAGCTGGGCACGAGATACGGCGCGCGCCGTGCGAGGGATCGGTCGATGACGAAGCACATGGATATCTTGGGGGAGATCTTCCGTGCGCCGCCCGCCAAGGGCGCGTCACCGCGCCGTCCCTCGCAACTACCCGACGCGGACGATTCCGCCACACCCTGCTTCACCCCCGGCACCCTGATCGCCACTGGGCGCGGCGCGCGCCCGGTCGAGACCCTGCGCCCCGGAGACACAGTCCAGACCCGCGACAACGGCCTGCAAGAAATCCACTGGATCGGCGCGCGCAGCCTTACCGGGCGCCAGTTGGCTGATTATCCGCATCTGCGTCCGGTTCTGATCCGGCAGGGCGCGCTCGGCGACGGGCTGCCGGACCGCGACATGCAGCTCAGCCCCAACCACCGCCTTCTGGTCTCCAGCGACCGCACCGCGCTGTATTTCCAAGAGCGCGAGGTGCTCTGCGCCGCCAAGCACCTGATCAACAACCGCGGCGTCTTCGAAGTCGCCACCACCGGCACAACCTACATCCACTTCATGTTCGACCGCCACGAGGTCGTGTTGGCCGACGGCGCCTGGTCGGAAAGCTTTCAGCCCAGCGATTATTCGTTGAAGGGCATCGGCAATGCGCAGCGGTCGGAAATCCTGGAGCTGTTCCCAGAATTGCGCACCGTCGTCGGCATCGACACCTACCGCTCGGCCCGCCGTATCCTCAACCGCAATGAGGCCCGCCGATTGGTCGAGTGACGCCCGTCACGGGCGGCCTTTGCGCTGGACAGGCGCAAGCGGGCGGGCCAGTGTCGCGCCGACGCCAATAACCCGAGACCCACATGACCGCTCCGCCCTGGCATTTCTGGCCCGTCGCGATCCTGTCGCTGATCTGGCACGCCGTCGCGGCCGCCGATTACCTGCTGACCAAGCTTGAGCTCGCGGCCTATCTGTCGGTCTTCACCGCCGACCAGGTCGCCTATTTCACCCAGATGCCGCTTTGGGCCGACATCGCCTGGGCGATCGGCGTCTGGCCCGGGCTGCTCGCCGCCTGGCTGCTCTGGCGCCGCCACGCAGCGGCCACGCTTCTGTTTGCGGTGTCCTTCGCGGGCCTCATCGTGCTGACCGCTGGGCTGGTCTATCTCTACCCACCCGGCCTCTACGCCGTCACCGGATCCGTGGGCGTCTGGCTGATGCTCGCCGCCACGGCCGCGGCATTCCTGTTCTACCTCTACGCCCGGGCACTGCACGTCCGCGACCGCCGCGGCTAGTTCCCACGGCTTGCGCGCCAGGCCGCCCAGTCCTCGGGTGTGTCGAGATCGACCAGCGCGTGGCAGCCGGGTAGGGAAACCAACACGACGTCCTCACCTCGCAGCACACTTCGCGCGCCGGCGTCTCCGGTGAGCCCTGACAGCGCCGCAAAGAGCCGCGAAGGAAACAGCACCGGATGGCCGGGGGTGCCGTCTTGGGACGCCCCGCGCGCCACGCGGTCGCGCCCAGCGGTGTCGAAGGCCGCCAGGACGGCGCGTAGGTCATCGGCGTCGATCTCGGGCATGTCGGCGGGCAGGATCATCACGCCGGTGCAGCCCTCCGGCAGCGCCGCTACCCCGGCGCGAATAGAGGCCGACATGCCGCGGACGGCGTCCGCCACGGTCACGCAGCGCAGGTCTAGCCCCGCCAACGCCTCCCGACGCTCGGGTCGATCCGGCGCCAGGCACGCCACCACGTCCGCGCCCGCCGCCAAGGCCGCCTCGGCCTGGCGCCGCAGCACCGTCACGCCGTCGACGGCCTGCAACAGCTTGTCGGCCCCGCGCATCCGCGACGAGGCGCCGGCCGCCAGAAGCAGGACCGCGACCTCAACCACAGCGCGCCGCGCCCGCCCCGGGCACCCACCGACCGGCGCCCGCGCCGGTCACGCAGAGCGCGGGCGCCAGCCCGCACATTTTGACAGGATCACCGCTCAGGGATCAGCCCCCGCGGGCTGAACCGCAGAACCAGCACCAGGATCAGCCCCATGGTCAACAGCCGCATATGCGCCGCCGATTCCAAGAGATGCGCCTTCAGCCCGCTGCCGTCCGGCAGGCCCAGGGTGATCACATCCATCAGCCAGCGGCCCAAGGGCTCGACCTGGACCCAGAGAAACCAGATCAGGAACCCGCCGAGGACCGCGCCGAAGTTGTTGCCCGATCCGCCGACGATCACCATCACCCAGACCAGGAAGGTGAACCGCAGGGGCTGGTAGGTGCCTGGTGTCAGCTGGCCGTCGAGCGTGGTCATCATCGCGCCGGCCAGACCGCAGACCGCCGAGCCCAAAACGAAGATCTGCAGATGCCGCGCGGTGACGTCCTTGCCCATCGCCTCGGCCGCAACCTCGTTGTCGCGGATCGCCCGCATCATCCGGCCCCAGGGCGAGTTCAGCGCCTTCTCGGCCAGCCAGATCAGCGCCAGCAGCACCACTAGGAACAGCCCGGCATAGGCGAGCTTGACTACGATCGACGATGCGGTGACCGGGTCGTAGCCCCAGCCCTCGATCCGCGCCACGAAGCCCGGGTCGTTCTGCAGGTCGATCTCGTACGGCACCGGCCGCGGCAGGCCTATGACGTTCTTGACGCCGCGGGCGAGCCAGTCCTCGTTCTTCAAAACCGCGATGACGATCTCGGCGATGCCGAGCGTGGCGATGGCCAGGTAGTCGGAGCGCAGGCCAAGGGCGGTCTTGCCGATCAGCCAGGCCGCGCCCGCGGCCAAAAGCCCGCCCACCGGCCAAGCCACCAGCACCGGCAGCCCCAGCCCGCCGAGGTAACCGGTGCCCGCCGGATTGACCTTTTCGATCGCGGCCACGGCGGGGTCGAAGACCCAGCGGTAGACAAAAAATCCCGCGACCAGGATTGCCAAAACGGCCAGCGCGCGGCCGCGGCCTCGGGGCAGCCGCGCCCAGGCCAAGATCGCGCCGAGGATGGTCAGGGCGCCCAAGACCAGCGCCAGCAGCACCCGCAGCCCCCCCGCCGCCCAGGCCTCGGCCACCGGCGGCATGCCGACCAACACCGCCGCCAGCCCGCCCAAGGCCACAAAGCCCATCACGCCGATGTTGAAGAGCCCGGCATAGCCCCACTGCATGTTGACGCCCAACGCCATGATCGCGCTAATCAGCCCCATGTTCAGGATCGCCAGCGCCACGTTCCAGCTTTGAAACACGCCGGTCGCTAGGATCAGTCCGAAGACCACGGCAAAAAGCGCCAGGTTGCGCGCAGGAACGGTCATCCGGTCTTCCCCGCGAAAATGCCGGTGGGGCGGAACAAAAGCACGATCACCAGGATCACGAAGCTCACCGCGAATTTGTAGTCGGTCGACAAAAGCTGGACGAGGCCCGCCGGCTCCCACCCTTCGGGCGCCAGATAGGTCAGCACCTTCTTCCAGGCATAGGTCACGGTGACCTCGGAAAACGCGATCACGAAACCGCCGACGATCGCCCCGATCGGAGAGCCCAGCCCGCCGACGATGGCGCTGGCGAAGATTGGTAGAAGCAACTGGAAATAGGTGAAGGGTTTGAAGGACTTGTCGAGCCCATAGAGCACGCCGGCCACGGTCGCCAGTGCTGCCACGATGATCCAGGTGATCGCCACCACACGCTCTGGGTTGATGCCGCTCAAGAGCGCCAGATCCTCGTTGTCGGAATAGGCGCGCATCGACTTGCCGGTGCGGGTGCGGCCCAGAAACCAGAACAGCGCGGCCACCACGATCACCGCGGTGACGATGGTGATGCCCTGGCTGGTCTTGAACGCCAGCCCCTCGCGCAGGCCGGTCAGCTCTTTGAATTCGCGGGCCGAGATCACGAACCGCGCGCCGTCGGCAAAACGTTGGTCGTCCGGCCCGATGACGAAGCGCACCAGCCCGTTCATCATGAACATCACGCCCATCGACACGATCACCAGGACGACCGGCTTGGCCCGCTGCGCCCGGTAGAAGGCATAGATCGCCCGGTCGGTGCCCAGAAGCAGCAGCGCGGTGCCGGCGATCCCCACCGGCAGCGCTAGCAAAGCGGTCGGCAGCGGCCCCAGCGAGACGCCCGCGCCCTGCAGCGCCCAGGTCACCAGGATCGTCACCATCGCCCCGAAGGCCATGGTGTCGCCGTGGGCGAAATTGGAAAACCGCAGGATGCCGTAGATCAGCGTCACCCCGAGCGCTCCGAGCGCGAGCTGCGCGCCATAGGCCGTCGCCGGGATCAGGACGAAGTTCGAGAACGCCACCAGCGCGTTGAGCACGTCCATCAGCCGTCCCCGCAGCGCCCGACGAAAGTCATGCTGTCGCGCCAGCGCGCCAGCTCGTGGCTCGACAACCGGAAGCCGCCATTTGGCGCAAGCGTCAACATCGCCGCTCCGCCGTCTCCGTCGTCGCCGGCAAAGCTCTTGGTGCCGTCCTTCTCGGCGATCAGGGCCAGCGCGATAGTTCGATCCTCAACCGTCACATCCAGCCCTCCCGCGGTCTCGACCACCTGCATCAGCATCTCGGCGCGCGGCTCCTCGCAGAGCAGGCCACGACCGCAGAACTCGGACACCCGACAGGTCTGCTGCGCCAGCGCCGGTCCCGCGGCCAGGATACCTAGTAGGTAGACAAGTTTTTTGATCAAAGTGTTATGTCCCCTTCATCATCTTTTTATCAGGCAGGTGCCGGTCAACCGTTCACCGATGGGGCGGGAATAGACCGCCTCTTTGCCCGGCGCGAAGGTCAACAGATGCGTGCCTTCGAAGGTCTCGGCCCAGAACCCGCGCACCCCGCCGGCCATCAGGATCGGCTCGGCCGAGAACCGCGCCGCACCGGTGGTCACCGTCGTCACCTTCTTGCGCGGCGGCTCGTCGGGCGAATAGGGCAGCGCGAATTGGTCGCTGTCGATGGTGAAGCTGAGCTCGACGACCGGGCAGGCGGCACCGGTGGGGCAGGGCGCCGCGACGGCGCAATCCACCCGCTCGATCAGCGCCGTTGCGGGCCCCGCGGCGGCGAGGCCAAAGACGACGGCGCCGGCGCGGATCACCGCGGCGTCTCCGCGCAGGACCCGATGGCGGTGGCCGCATAGGGCCCCAGCAACTGGCCGTGGATCGTCATCACCGCAGTCCGGTCGGCGAAGACCGAGATCATCACGCCGCCGCCCTCGTAGGG
>JAAUYB010033974.1_pt1 | contig 36871 bp, 31 predicted proteins | sample 7278071 | NCBI WGS metagenome assembly JAAUYB01 (sample SAMN14350121, study PRJNA611818) | marine sediment metagenome | isolation source: surface marine sediment (1.8m) | place: French Polynesia: Moorea | collected 2018-08 | reverse complement strand
GATCGGCGCACGCCGATCGGATATGAAAGAAGCCAGTCCAACCCGCGGGCCCGCGCCCATGTCACGCAACTATGACCCCGCCGCATCCCGATCCTGCCGCGCGACAAAGGCCGACCGCGTCCGCAGCCGGCTCCCGTTCGTCATCTGGCCAGAATTACCTTCGGGGGGAGCGCGAGGGGGGCAGACAGCCCCCCTCGCCTCGGTCGGATCGGCGCAAGCCGATCCGAAGCCCGTCACGCCGGCGTCAACCCGCCGGCCAGCGCATAGCCCATTGCGCCCATCAAAAGTGCGCCCAGGATCACCCGGACGAGCCATTTCAGCGCCTCTTCGATGCCGCTCAGCCGGCCCTCGACATTGCTGCGATGCACCTCGTCGACCGCACTCCTGAGCTCCAGGCTCTGCAACCGCTTCTCGATCGCCCGGCGCCACTCATCGGTCATCCGCCCGCCTCCAATCCTCCAGCGCCGGGTTCGCCCCCGCGCCCAGATCGTCGGCCGCCGCCCGGACCTGCCCAGCCCCGGCGTTGAGCGCCCGCAGGCTGTCGATATTGCGCGTCACTTCCGGCGCCCGCGCCACGGTCGCCGCGATCGAGCGCTGGAAGTCCTGACCCTTGGCCTGATGCCGCGCGCCGAAATAAAACGACACGATCGCGCCCAGAAGCCACCACAGTGGCTCAGGCACCAGCGCGATGCCTTGCATCCGGCTGGCGAACCAAATCGGATCGACCATCGCCGCCACCAGCAGCCCCAAAACGCCAAGCGCCATGGCTGGCCGCGGCACCCGGTTCAGCCCATCGATCGCCCGGTCAAACAACCCCTTGCGTTGCAGAGCAAATTCCGCCGCGAATTGCTCCAGCGTCGCCACCCGCAGGTCGTGCCCGCGCAAGGCCCCGGCCTCGGCATTCTCGCGAAACACCTCCGCGGTTTCCTTGATCACATTGCGCCCGCCGCCGAACAGCAGCCCGAACAGCCCGTCGATCAGCCCCATGCCGCCACCCTCCGGCGGTGCTCCGCCTCGGTCAGGTGATAGCGCGGGCTGATGAACTCTTCGGCCCGCTTGATCCAGCCGCCCTTGCCGCCGTCGCGCCGGCGCGCGTATTTGCGCGACGCCGGGCGCCGGTCGGCCAGGGCGTAGTAGTAGTTGCGCCGCGCAATCCCATAGGCATCAGACAGATGGTCCGGCGCGCTGGCATGGGCGAGTTTCGATGCCTCGATCGTTTGCGGCCCGATCGCGCCGTCGACCGATATCCGCTGGCCCATGTCGTTCAAAAGCCGTTGCAGGATCTTCACCGCATTGCCGCCGGCATTGACGAACATGTCGAAGACGCTGGCCTGCAGCGCCTCGGGCAACGCCGAAATCCGGGGCCGGTGAAAATAGTGGTCAACGAAGATCTGCCGCGCCTGCACCTTGGTCAGCCGCTTGACGTCCTCGGGCGTGATCCGCCCGTCATCGTCGAGGTCCAGCCCCAGCCGCGCCACCGTGCCGATGGTGACGCCGTACTTAGTGGCCCCGCCCGGATCGTCGGGATCGTTCACATAGCCGCCCTCGCGGGCGACGATTTCATCCGCAATCGCTTCAACCGATTTCATTTCGCTCGTGCCTCGTTTGCTTCAAACGGGCCAGAACGTGCACGATTTCAGTTAAATTTTGGGAACCTAACCGTTCGGGTCCTGGTAAACGCCCTGGTCCTTCAGCGCGTCCATGACCTCTTTGGGCATGTAGGTCTCGTCGTGTTTCGCCAGGATTTCAGAAGCTTGGAAGACGCCGTTGATGTATGATCCGGTGCCGACCATGCCCTGACCCTCTTCGAAGAGATCGGGCAGAACGCCGGTGAAGGCCACCGGGATCGAGGCGCCGCCGTCGGTCACGCTGAAGGTGACGGTCTCGCCCTGGCCGCGCACCAGCGTGCCCTCTTCGACCAGCCCGCCGAGCCGGAACACCTCGGTCGCTGCGGGCGGTTCCTCGGCCACCTGGCTCGGGGCGCGGAAAAAGTTGATGCCGTCGCGCATCGCATAGCCGATCAGCGCCGTCGATAGCGCCAGCGCCACCGCGGCGACCACGACGATCTGGATGCGCCGCTGCTTTTTCAGTCCCTTCATGGCTCCTCCGACCGCCGCACGACCCCAAGATAAGCGCTGCGGTCAGGGATACAAAGGCGCGCCCATCAGCCCGGCGGTTTCGTCGCAGCCCAGCATCAGATTGGCGTTCTGCACCGCCTGCCCCGACGAGCCCTTGGTGAGGTTGTCGAGCACCGCGATCACCGTCGCCCGCCCAGGCTTGCGGTCGCCGACGACGCCCAGATGCACGAAATTCGACCCCCGCACGTCCTTCATCGCCGGCACCGCACCGAAGGGCAGCACCTCGACGAAGACTTCGGCGGCATAGGCCTCCGCCAGCGTCCGATGGATCGTCTCCGCGTCGCCCCGGACATAGGCCGTCACCAAAATGCCCCGCGTCGCCGGGATCAGATGCGGCGTGAACTGCACCTCCACGGGCCGTCCGGCGAGGTCCGAAAACTCCTGGTCGAACTCGCCAAGATGGCGGTGGGTGCCGCCTAAAGAATACCCCCTAACGTTCTCGAAAAGCTCGGAAAACAGCAGATGTTCCTTCAACGACCGCCCAGCACCCGAAGCCCCGGCCTTCAGATCGATGACAATCTCGTCGAGGTCGATCACACCGGCCGAGATCAACGGCCGTAGCACGAACTGCCCGGTCGCCGCATTGCACCCGGTCCCGGCCACCAGCCGCGCGCCCCGGATCCGATCGCGATAGAACTCGGTCAGCCCATAGACGGCCTCTTGCTGCAATTCCGGCGCCGCATGCGGCTTGCCGTACCATTTGGCATAGGCGTCGGGATCGCGCAGCCGGAAATCCGCGCTGAGATCAACGACCTTAACGTCGGCCGGCAACCTGCTGATCACGCTCTGAGATGTCGCATGCGGCAAGGCACAGAACACCAGGTCGAGGCCGGTGAAATCGATCTCGTCGATCTTCACCAGTTTCGGCAGATTCAGATGCCGCAAATGCGGAAACACCTCTGCCACTGCCAGCCCCGCCTTGCGGTCGGCCGACAGCGCCGCGATGCGCATCTGAGGATGGGTGGCGATCAGCCGGACGAGCTCGGCGCCGGTATAGCCGGAGGCGCCCAGAATGGCGATGTCATAGGTCATGGGATCGATCCGAAATGTCTGAGAATGCTGGGAAAACGGCGCTCAGGCCGCGACGAAGTCGATCTTTCGTCGCAGAAACCGCGTCGCCTGGTCCGACACGCGCCTTGCATCGCCTGTGGTCAGGAACATGCGCTCTTCCCCGGATCCCACCATATTCGGATGCCGCGACAGATAATCCGAAAGGCTCGCCGCCACAAGGTCGGGCTGGCTGTAGACCGTCACGTCAGACCCCAATGCGTCCTGAAAGACCTCCTGCATCATCGGATAATGGGTGCAGCCCAGCACCGCAGCCTCTGGGTCCGGCATCTTGCGTTTCAGTGCGTCGACATGGGACCGCACCAGCGCCTCGGCGAGGATCATATCGCCGTCTTCGATCGCGTCCACCACCCCGCCGCAGGCTTGAGCTTCGACATCTACCCCTATGGCGCGAAACGCCAATTCCCGCTGGAAGGCGCGGCTGCGCACGGTGGCGGGCGTGGCGAAGAGCGCCACGTGCTTGACCGCCACCTCGCGCGGCGGCGAGTTGTCGCCCCAATGCCGTTCGGTCAGCGCCTCGATCATCGGCACGAAGACGCCCAGGACGCGCTTGTCGCGCGGCACCCAGTTCTCCTGCATCCGCCGAAGCGCCGCCGCCGACGCCGTGTTGCAGGCCAAAATCGCCAGATCGCACCCCGCCTCGAACAGCCGCGTCACGCCCGCGATGGTCAACGCATAGATGTCGTCGTCGTCCCGCACGCCGTAGGGCGTATGCGCGTTGTCGCCGTAGTAGACGAAGGGCACGTCCGGCAACGCCGCCGACGCCGCCCGGTAGACGGTCAGCCCGCCGAGCCCCGAATCGAAAATGCCGACTGCCACGTGTTACGCCTTCCACCGATCCTCGAACTCAAACCCGTAGCCGGTGGATTTGAGCGGTTTCGGCGACAGGGCATACGTGCGTTGCCGCAGGAAATCCATCATCGATTTCGGATCCCGATTCGCCTCCAGATCGGCCCGTGGGATCGGCGCGCCCACGGCGATCTTCACCGGCTCGTCGACCCGGGCGCGGAACTCGTTGATCAAAAGCGCCATACGCAGGGTGAAATGCAGATGGCTCGCAACCTGGAACAGCCGCGAATTGTGCCCGTCGAAATAGATCGGCACCACGGCGGCCTCGGATTTGGCGATCATCTTGGCGGTGAAGGTGCGCCAGGCGGGGTCCAGGGGCCGCGCGAACGGCGTTTTCGCCGTCGCCACGGTGCCGCCGGGGAAGATCCCGATCGCTCCGCCGTCGGCGAGGTAGCGCAGCGCCGTCTTCCGGGTTTCGACATTCAGCTTCAGCGCCGCTTTGGTGTCGTCGAACGAGATCGGCAGGATGATTTCGTCCAGTTCCCGCGCCCTGCGGAACACCCGATTCGCCAGAATGCGGAAATCGCCGCGCACCAGGCTCAGGATATGGCCGATCATCAGCCCGTCGAGGATGCCGTACGGGTGGTTCGACACCAGGATCAGCGGCCCCTCGGCGGGGATGTTCGCAAGCGAGCCGCGCACCACGTCGAGGCTCAGCCCGTAGCGTTCGACCATGACTTGCCAGAAATCGCGGCCAGCCGCGATCTCCTTCTCGTAGCCCTCGGCGCGCCTGATCAGCCGCAGCCGCCCGGTGGCGTTTTCCAGCACGCGGATCACCGCGCGGCCGCCCTTGGACTGGACCGAACTGGCATAGCTGATTTCGCGCGTGGCCTGGCGACTGACGCCCATGGACCGTTCCTTTCGAAGGACTGCTCGGCGGCCTCTTACCTTAGTCGCCGGACCCTGCCCAGACTGCATGACGGTTGCGTGACATGCGTGACGACCCCGTCACTCGGCCGCCTGGCGGACCGGCGCGCCGCCGCCGTGCAGCACTGCCAGCAGCTCTTCGCGCCGCTTCGCCGCCTTGGCCTCGTTTGCCGCCTTCACCGGCCCGAAGCCCCTGATCTGCAACGGCAATTCGGCCAGCGCCACGGCCGCGTCGAGCGCATCGCCGGTCAGCTCCGGCAGAGCCGCCATGTCGGCCTCGTATTGCCGGATCAGCGCCCGCTCCATGCGTCGTTCCGCCGAATAGCCGAAGACATCGAGCGGCGTGCCGCGCAAGCCCTTCAGCCGCGCCAGCACCCGGAACATCCAGGTCGCCCGGAATGCGCGCTTCGCCGGGCGGCCGTCCGGTCCGGTCTTCGACAGAAGCGGCGGCGCCAGGTGGTAGGTCAGCTTCAGTTCGCCGTCGAAGGCCTCCCGCGCCTTGGCCTCGGATTGCAGCAAAAGCCGCGCGACCTCGTATTCGTCCTTGTAGGCCAGGACATTGTGATAGCCCTTGGCGACCGCCTCGCGCAGCCGCGGGTTCTCGAACCGCTCCACCATCCTGCGATAGCGCCGCGCCAGCCGCTTGCCCTGATAGGCCACCAGGTGATCGGCCCGGAATGCGATTTTGTCGTCGAGCGATGTCGGCAAGCCGACCACGTTCGATGCCGTCACCCGGCCGGCCGCCTCGGGGTTCAGCACCGCCCAGCGGCCGTATTCGAAGGCCTGTTTGTTGCGCTCCGCCGCGGCGCCGTTCAGCTCGATCGCCCGCAGGATCGCGGCATGGGACAGCGGCACCAGCCCGCGCTGCCAGGCCGCGCCGAAGATCATCATGTTCGAGAAAATCGTGTCGCCCAACAGCGCCTTGGCCAAATCGGAGGCGTCGAACATCGCCAGCCCATCCCGCAACCGCGCTTCAAGAGCAAGCGCTAACCGTTCGGACGGCAACCGAAATTCGGTATCGCGAGTGAAGTCCCCGGTGACAATCTCGTGGGAGTTGACCACCGCGCCGGTGCGGCCGGTGGCCATTAGCCCCAGCGTCTTGGCGCCGGCCGAGACCACCAGATCGCCGCCGATCAGCGCGTCGCATTCGCCCGTCGCCACCCGGATCGCGCTGATGTCCTCGGGGCGCTCGGCCAGGCGGCAGTGGATATGCACCGCGCCGCCCTTCTGCGCCAGCCCGGCCATCTCCATCAGCCCGACGCCCTTGCCGTCGAGATGCGCCGCCATCGCCATCACCGCGCCGATGGTCACCACGCCGGTGCCGCCGACCCCGGTGATCACCACGTTGTGGGTGCCATCAATCTGCGGCAGTTCCGGCTCCGGCAAATGCCCGACATCGATGCTGGCTGTCGCCTCCTTGCGAATCTGCGCGCCTTCGACAGTGACGAAAGACGGGCAGAAGCCCTTGAGGCAGGAGAAATCCTTGTTGCAGGAGGACTGGTCGATGGCGCGTTTGCGGCCCAGGTCGGTCTCGACCGGCACGATCGAGACGCAGTTCGACTGCACTCCGCAATCGCCGCAGCCCTCGCAGATGTCGGTATTGATGAAGACCCGCCTGTCGGGGTCGGGAAACAGCCCGCGCTTGCGCCGCCGCCGCTTTTCCGCAGCACAGGTCTGAACATAAACAATCGCCGACACACCCTTGTATTTGCTGAAGGTTTCCTGGACGTGCTGCAGGTCCTCGCGCGGGTGCCGCGGCACCTCCTTCGGGAAAGCGCTCAGGTCCACGTCTTCCTTTTCGTCATAGACCAGCGCCACGTGGCGCACGCCCATCGCCAAGAGCTCGCGCGCGATCTGCTGCGGCGTCAGCCCGCCGTCGTTGGCCTGCCCGCCGGTCATCGCCACGGCGTCGTTGTAGAGGATCTTGTAGGTGATGTTGGTGCCCGCCATCAGGGCAAACCGGATGGCCTGAACGCCGGAGTGGTTGTAGGTCCCGTCGCCGAGGTTCTGGAACACATGCGCGCGGGTCGAAAACGGCGCCTCGCCGATCCAATTCGCGCCCTCGCCGCCCATATGCGTGTAGCCCAGCGTTTCGCGCTCCATCCACTGCACCATGAAATGGCAGCCGATCCCGGCATAGGCGCGCGACCCCTCGGGCAGCTTGGTCGACGAGTTGTGCGGGCAGCCCGAGCAGAAATAGGGCAGCCGCGCCGCGATCTCTTCGGCATTGTCGGCTTTCCGAGCCTCGTCAAGTGCTTGCAACCCGGCCTTCATCCGATCGGTACCGCGGCCTTCGTCGATCAGGATGCCGCCGAGCTTCTCGGCGATCATCATCGGGTCGAGGCACCAGCGCGTCGGGAACAGCTCGTTTCCCTTGTCGTCGCGCCAGCCATAGATGCGCCGCCCGCGCCGGTCGTCAAAGATCGCCTCCTTCGCCTGCACCTCGATCAGCTTGCGCTTTTCCTCGACCACCACGATCAGGTCGAGGCCCTCGGCCCAGGCGTTGAACCCCGCCATGTCCAGCGGGAAGGTCTGCCCGACCTTGTAGGTGGTCAGCCCCAGCCGCTCTGCCTCGTCGGCGTCGATGCCCAGAAGCGACAGCGCGTGCACCAGATCGAGCCAGTTCTTGCCGGCGGCGACAAAGCCGATCTTCGCGCCCGGTTTGCCCCAGACCCGGCGATCGATTTTGTTCGCATGCGCAAAGGCTTCCGCGGCGAACCTCTTATAGTCGATGACGCGTGCCTCCTGCGGGATACGGTCATCGACCAGCCGGATGTTGAGCCCGCTCTCGGGCATCTGGAACGCGGGCGCAACGAAGCTCATGCGGTCAACCCGCCCGTCGACCACCGCTGTGGCCTCGACCGTGTCCTTCATCAGCTTCAGCCCGGCCCAGAGCCCGGAAAACCGCGACAATGCAAAGCCGTAGAGGCCGTAATCCAGCACCTCCTGCACGCCGGCCGGCGACAAAACCGGCATATAGGCATCGACCATCGCCCAGTCGGACTGGTGCAGCGTCGTCGAGGATTCGCCGGTGTGGTCGTCGCCCATCGCCATGATCACGCCGCCGTATTTCGACGACCCGGCCATGTTGGCGTGCCGCATCGCGTCGCCGCTGCGGTCCACCCCCGGCCCCTTGCCGTACCACAGCCCGAAGACGCCGTCGTACCGCCCCTCGCCGCGCAACTCGGCCTGCTGCGCGCCCCAGAGCGCGGTCGCCGCCAGATCTTCGTTCAGCCCCGGCTGGAACAGGATATCGGCGGCTTCCAGGTCGTCCCGCGCCCGCGCCATCTGCATGTCGACCGCGCCCAAGGGCGAGCCGCGATAGCCGGTCACATAGCCCGCAGTGTTCAGCCCCGCCGCCCGGTCGCGCGCCTTCTGCATCAGCATCAGCCGCACCAGGGCCTGGGTCCCGTTCAGCAGGACCGGCGATTTCGCCAGATCGAACCTGTCGTGAAGCGTCACGTCCTGCCGCATGGTTGCGCCTCCCCGCGCTGCCTCGCCTCACCCTTATTATAGGTCAAAACGCCTGACCTACAAAATCAAAACGGCGTCACTTATCTGGGCCACATCAACTCGATCGCTCTGGTAATTCCTGTACCACAGCGGCCCTTGTCGGGTAAGGATAGCGCTACCATGGACTGGGATAAGCTTAGAATATTTCACGCCGTCGCCGACGCGGGCAGTCTGACCCATGCCGGCGAGACGCTGCATCTGTCGCAATCGGCGGTCTCACGCCAGATCCGCGCGCTGGAAGAATCGCTCAACGCCACCCTGTTTCACCGCCATGCACGGGGGCTGATTCTCACCGAGCAGGGCGAGCTTTTGTTCGACGCCACCAACGCGATGAACCGCCGGCTCGACACCGCAGAGGCACGCATCCGCGACAGCCGCGAGGAAGCTTTTGGCGAGCTGCGCGTCACCACCACGATCGGTTTCGGCACACTCTGGCTCGCGCCCCGGCTGCCGGCTCTCTACGAGAAATACCCTGACCTCAAGATCGACCTGATGCTCGAAGAACGCGTGCTCGATCTACCGATGCGCGAGGCCGACGTGGCGATCCGCATGAAGGAGCCGAGCCAGGCCGACCTGATCCGCCGCCGCCTGATGACCATCAACATGCGGCTCTACGCGACACCGTCCTACCTGGAAGAGGCCGGCACACCCCAGACCCTGCACGACCTCGCCGCGCACCGGCTGATCTGCCAGAACACCACCAGTTTTCAGGTCTCGGCCGGCGCCAGCCTGGTGCAGATGCTGCTGACCTACGACCTCCACTCGCTGCTCAACGTCAACAACTATTTCGGCGTGTTGCAGGGTGTTCTGAACAACCTCGGCATCGGCGTCCTGCCCGATTACCTGACCGACGATTTTCCCGACCTCGTGCGCGTCCTCCCGGACGTGGAATCGAACGAGGTGCCGGTCTTCCTCGCCTACCCAGAAGAGCTGCGGAATTCCAAACGCATCGCCGCCTTCCGCGACTTCGTGATGGAAGAGATCATCGCCTATCGCAGAAAGCAGAAAGAAGAGGCATAGCGCCCAATCCTGTGGCAGATATGCAAATGCTGCATGGCAGAAATGCACCCTTTTTCGGCATTCTGCCTTGATCGATAGCGGCCGCGGGCCTAGGTCTGATGCAACGCGGGCGGGCGAATCGCCCGTAGCGTTTACCTCCCTGTTGGACTGGGCCGGGCCTGACCCGGCCCCTTTTTTTTGGCCTCGCAGACGCGGCAACCTCTCCCCTTTCGCCCCGCCGACCCTTGGCCTAAGAACGCCGCCAAACGGGGGACACGCATGCAAGAGCCGGAGATCACAGACGATCTGATCGCAGCCCACGGGCTGAAGCCGGACGAATACCAACGCATCCTCGACATCCTCGGCCGGTCGCCGTCATTCACGGAACTCGGCATCTTCTCGGCGATGTGGAACGAGCATTGTTCCTACAAATCCTCGAAGAAGTGGCTCCGGACCCTGCCCACCACTGGCCCCCAGGTGATCTGCGGGCCCGGCGAGAATGCCGGCGTGGTCGATATCGGCGACGGCCAGGCAGTGGTCTTCAAGATGGAAAGCCACAACCACCCCTCTTACATCGAGCCCTACCAAGGTGCGGCCACCGGCGTGGGCGGTATCCTGCGCGACGTCTTCACCATGGGCGCACGCCCTATCGCCGCAATGAACTCGCTCAGCTTCGGCGCCCCGGACCACCCCAAGACCCGCCAGCTTGTCCACGGCGTGGTCGAGGGCATCGGCGGCTACGGCAACTGCTTCGGCGTGCCGACCGTGGGCGGCGAGGTCCGGTTCCACCCCGCCTATAACGGCAACTGCCTGGTCAACGCCTTCGCCGCCGGCCTCGCCGACGCCGACAAGATCTTCTATTCCGCCGCCTCGGGCATCGGCATGCCGGTCGTCTATCTCGGCGCCAAGACCGGGCGCGACGGCGTCGGCGGGGCTACCATGGCCTCGGCCGAGTTCGACGACACACTGGAGGAAAAACGCCCCACCGTGCAGGTCGGCGACCCCTTCACCGAAAAGCGCCTGCTCGAGGCCTGCCTGGAACTCATGGCCACCGGCGCGGTGATCTCGATCCAGGACATGGGCGCGGCCGGTCTGACCTGCTCGGCGGTCGAGATGGGCGACAAGGGCGGCCTCGGGGTCAAGCTGCAGCTCGACGCGGTGCCGCAGCGCGAGGCGGCGATGACGGCCTATGAGATGATGCTGTCGGAGAGCCAGGAACGCATGCTGATGGTCCTGCGCCCCGAGAAAGAGGCCGAGGCCAAGTCGATCTTCGACAAATGGGACCTCGACTTCGCCATCGTCGGCGAAACCATCGCCGAGGACCGCTTTCTGATCCTGCATGGCAATGAGGTGACGGCAGACCTGCCGCTGTCGAAACTCGCCTCCAGCGCGCCCGAATACGACCGCCCCTGGACGTCGGCCATGCCCGACGCCACCCCCATCGAGCTGCCGCAGATCGACCCAATCGACGGGCTGAAGGCGCTGATCGGATCGCCGAACTACGCCGCCAAGCATTGGGTCTACGAGCAATATGACAGCCAGGTCATGGCCGACACCGTGATCACCCCCGGCCGCGGCGCCGGCGTCGTGCGGGTGCATGGCGCGGGCAAGATGCTCGCCTTCACCTCCGACGTCACGCCGCGCTACGTGCACGCCAACCCGGTCGAGGGCGGCAAGCAGGCGGTGGCCGAGGCCTATCGCAACCTCACCGCCGTGGGCGCCCGCCCGCTGGCCGCCACCGACAACCTCAACTTCGGCAATCCCGAAAAGCCCGACATCATGGGCCAGTTCGTCGGCGCGATCCAGGGTATCGGCGCGGCGTGCCAGGCGCTCGACATGCCGATCGTGTCGGGCAACGTGTCACTTTACAACGAAACCGACGGCGCGGCGATCCTGCCGACCCCCACAATCGCCGCCGTGGGACTGATTGCGGATGCCGACCACCTGATCGACGGTGCGGTCCGCGACGGCCACGTTGCGCTGGTAATCGGCGACACCGCCGGACATCTCGGCCAGTCCGCCCTGCTGGCGGATGTCTTCAACCGCGAAGACGGCGACGCGCCCCCTGTCGATCTGGACGCCGAGCGCCGCCACGGCGACTTCATCCGCGCCCAATGCGCGCTGATCAAGGCCTGCACCGACCTCTCCGACGGGGGCCTGGCGCTCGCCGCCTTCGAGCTGGCCGAGGCCGCCGGCGTCGGCGTCAGCCTCGACAGCGCCGACACCGCGCAGCTTTTTGGCGAGGACCAGGCGCGCTATCTGGTCGCCTGCAACTTCGACCAGGCCGAGGCGCTGATGACCGCCGCCGCCCAAGCCGGCATCCCGATCGCCAGCGTCGGCAGCTTCGGCGGCTCGACCGTCCGCTACGGCGGCTCCGAGGCCCCGCTCGCCGACCTCGCTACTCTCTACCGCACCGCCTTCGCCAGCCATCTCGACTGAGTGCTCCCGCCCGCCCCGGCCCGCTCCCACTACACCATTTGGTCCGGAGCCACCCTCGCATGAGACAAGACGGACGGGGGCGAGAGGGTCGGGCAAGAGAAATCGACGAGGGGCCCCGTTTGCGGGGAGACGTCTATTTCTCTTGCGCGGCCCGATTGGCTCCGTCAGGTGCGGATCATGCGAGGGCGGCTCTGGACCATTTGGTCGGGTGGGTCCGAAGCGATCACCCAAGGAACCAGCGTGCGCCGGCAGGCGCACTCATTTTGGGTCGAAGACCCAAGCCGCCGATCCAATTCGCCGCCCTGCGCGCTCAGGTGCACAGATTGTGCCGGCGGCCCGCCTTGCACAGCACCGCGCGCCCCTCTACATCTAAAACACCAGGCGAGGACGCATCTTTCATGGCCATGCAAGCCCAGGAAATCGAGGATTTGATCCGGACCGCGTTTCCCGACGCCCGGATCACCATCACCGATCTGGCCGGCGACGGGAATCATTATGCCGCCGAGGTCATCGACGAGAGCTTCCGCGGCCAGAACCGCGTGCAGCAGCAGCGCGCCGTCTACGCCGCCTTGAAGGGCGCGATGGACGGACCGGCGGGCGACCTGCACGCACTAGCGCTGACCACCAAGGCCCCGGATTAGGGTGCAGACCGACCTCGCCATAGCGCTCTCCGCCGGGCCAGCAGCCTTGGAGGTGACAGCGGCGGCCACATATCGGTCACCAGGGTCCCCCGCGACCCACAGGATTATGCGCGCGGCATGATGCCGGCCAACCAAGGGAAACCAAGATGAGCGACGCACAGACCCAGATTAAAGACACCGTGACGGCCAACGACGTGGTGCTGTTCATGAAGGGCACCAAATCGATGCCGCAATGCGGGTTTTCCAGCCGCGTGGCCGGGGTGTTGAACTTTATGGGCGTCGAGTTCGCCGATGTGAACGTGCTGGCCGACGACGCCATCCGCCAAGGCATCAAGGATTTCTCCGACTGGCCGACGATCCCGCAGCTCTACGTCAAGGGCGAGTTCGTCGGCGGCTGCGACATCATCACCGAGATGACGCTGTCGGGCGAACTCGACACGATGTTTGACGACAAGGGCATTGCCTACGACAAAGGCGCCGCCGACAAAATCCGCGAGGCCAATGGCTGACCAAGCGGTGGCGACCGGCTGACCCAATCGGGCGGGGCGATTGCCCTGCCCGTTTTTCTTTGAAATCAGGTAATTGCCTATGGATCCGCTGCTCATTGCCCTGTTTGTCTTGGCCTCCCTCGGTGGCACCGCGCTGATCGCCGTCGCCATCCGCGCCGGCGCCAAAGCCAAGGAGGCGCAGCGGAAGATGGCCGCGCAGAACGGCTGGCAGTTCGAGTTCGTCCCAGCCAGCGGCGGCAAAGGCAGCGAAACCCTGATCTCGGACCCCGCCGAAGGCTGGACACTGACGCTCTATTCCCGTTCGGGCTCGTCCAGCGGATCGTCGAGCGGCAGCGGCAGTTCGGTGCGCTGGTCGATGCACGAAGACCCTGGTGCGGCGATCCCCGAGGGCATGGCCGTGCTCGGCCCCGACATCCCCGAAAAGACCGCCGCGATGGCCGACAAGATGATGGGGCTCATGGGCGGCGATATCGGCCGCTGGCTGCTCGACAAAATGACCGGGGGCCTGGGCGAAGAGGCGCAAGGTCTGCGCTCAGTCGAAAGCGACGGGCCGGGCCATCTGATGGCCTCGCCGGGGGCCGAGACGGCGCTCGACGATGTCCGCTTCGCGCCGGAACTCAACAATGCCCGCGCCGGCAAGAACGAAGCGCAGCAGCCCCTGGTGATGCGCGGTTCCTTCGGCCTGCGTGTCCGCGTCGGCTACCTTCTGCGCAAGCCTGAGGAGATCGAGGCCTTCATCGCCCTCGGCCGCGCCCTCAGCGACACCGCCAAAGGCTGACTGCGCTGCGATTTCAGAAACTTGCCACGGTGCGGCTCAACGTCTTGCGGCGCGGAGACCTCCGCAGGATTTCGTCGAAATACTTCCACGCTTGGGAGCGGCAGCGAACGGCTCAATCGGTCGGGCCCGTCCTGGAGGGAACACTCGCCCACTGCGCGAAGACGTGGCCGTCGCCGACCCGCGGGGTGGCGAACCGACCTCTGATCGGGTGTGCTTTATGGCTGCCCGGTCCGTAGGACCTCAAGTGGTGCGCAGGTCTCGACAAATCGCCACCCCTCCGGGACGGGTCAGCGATTGGCACGGCTGATCACGACGGCAGCAACCGTCTTCTCAGGCAAAATCTCGCACCCCGGACGGTCCGTGTGCGCCGCTCCGAACCCCGCCCCTCGCCGCTCAGCGGCGCGACAGCTTGGTCGGCATCCGGTAGAAGTGGTGCACGCCGATCGTGGCGGTGCGAGGGAAGGTGCGCGACCAGCGTGGGCTCACTGCCTTGGTATGGTAATGCGTGGCGCCCGAGGTCAGGCGACGCTCCGCGCCGTCGAGCATCAGCCGCGCCACCTTGCCGACCCGGGTATAGGCCGCGGGCTCGTGGATCTTCTCGGCATGGCCGTCACATGTATACGTGAACTGGCACTGATAGCGCTTGCCGGTGCCCTGGCGGATCACGCCGCAGACCGAGTTCGGAAACCGACCGCTGTCGACCCGATTCAGGATCACTTCGGCCACCGCGAACTGGCCCCTTACGCTTTCGCCGCGAGCCTCGAAGTACAGCGCCTCGGCGAGACAGCGCCAGCTGGCATTGCCCTTGGCGGGCGGAAACGCATCCAGCCAGTCGCGCGAGTACACAACCTTAGCGGGTTTCGTTTTTTCGAAACGCTCGGTCGCAGGCAGGTTCGCCAAACGCTCCAGCCGGGCCGCGTTCAGCTTGCCGAGCGCGATGCGTTCGCGGCTGAGAAGATCGGTCAGACGGGTGTCGATCTGGATCCCAGGATTGTTCGATTCGCTCAAAACGATGTCGGCGGACGCAGTGCCGGCGGTTGTGATCGCACACAAAAACGCAGCCGCCCTAAACAGACCTACCAGCTTCATCCTATCCCCCAGGTGTCCCGTGAATGGGCGCACTTTTCACCTTGACTTCGCCCTATAGGCAAAAAAGTCACGGTGAGTCGAGTCCGGCCGCCGATTCGTGCGGCGTTGTGTCCAAAATGCAAGCGCAAACCGAATGAAGTGTGAATTTTCTCCGCGCGGCGGGTCCTTTTAGATCAATGGGTTAACACCTAGCGGTCGGTCAACGGCCGGGACAGCGCCAGCTGCGCCGCAGCGAGCCGAGCCACTGGAACCCGGTATGGCGAGCAGGACACATAGTCGAATCCCGCGTCCCGGCAGAACGAAATCGATTCGGCGCTGCCGCCATGCTCGCCGCAGACCGACAGCATGATGTCGGGGGCGGTTTTCCGCCCACGCTCGGCCCCCAGCATCAACAGCTCGCCCACCCCGTCGGTGTCGAGCGTGTGAAACGGGTCCTCGCGGTAGACGCCCTGATTGACGTAGTCCGACATGAACCGCCCGGCATCATCGCGCGACAGGCCATAGGTCATCTGGGTCAGATCGTTGGTGCCGAAACTCAGGAACGCCGAGTGCAGCGCGATCTCATCGGCGCGCAGGCACGCGCGCGGGGTCTCGACCATGACACCTAAGCGATAGTCGAACTCGGCCCCGCTTTCGTTGTGCACGGCGGCGGCGACCGCGTCGATGCGGGTCTTGACCAGCTCGACCTCGCGCCGGGCGCTGACCAGCGGGATCATGATCTCGGGCACCACAGCATCGCCGTTCTTGCTGGCTTCGATCGTCGCCTCGAAGATCGCGCGGGCCTGCATGTCGTAGATCTCGGGCACGGTGATCCCCAGCCGCACCCCGCGCAGGCCGAGCATCGGGTTGAATTCGCTCAGCTGCTCGACCCGGCGGGTGACGTCGGCGATCGGCTTGTCGAGCGATTCGGCCAGATCGCGCAGCTCTTGCCGGTCGCTGGGCAGAAACTCGTGCAGCGGCGGGTCGAACAGGCGAATGCAGACCGGCAGCCCTTGCATGATCTCGAACACCTCGACGAAGTCGCGGCGCTGCATCGGCAACAGTTGGTCCAGCGTCGATTGCCGGTCCTCTGGCGTGTTGGCGAAGATCATCTCGCGCATCACCGTCAGCCGGTCGTCCTGAAAGAACATGTGCTCAGTGCGGCAGAGCCCGATGCCCTGGGCTTTGAAATGCCGCGCCAGCCGAGCGTCTTCGGGCGTGTCGGCATTGGCGCGGATGCCGATGTCGCGGGCCCTGTCGGCCCAGGTGAGCAGGCTGCGGAAGGCGTCGTCGAGCGCCGGCTGCAGCATCGGCATCGCGCCGGCCAGCACCTCGCCTGTGGCGCCATCCACGGTGATCACGTCGCCCTCTTTGAAACTGCGGCCTTGCGGCGTCATCAGTGTCTTCTTGCGGTGGCTCAGCGTGATGCCCGAGGTGCCGACGACGCACGGCAGGCCCAGCCCGCGGGCGATCACCGCAGCGTGGCTGGTCATGCCGCCGCGCTCGGTCAGCACGCCCTGGGCGGCATGCATGCCACGGATGTCCTCGGGCGTGGTCTCGCGTCGGACCAGGATGCAGGGCTGGTCCTGGGCGGCGCTGGCCTGGGCGGCGGAGGAGGAAAACACGATCCGGCCCGTCGCCGCGCCAGGGCTGGCGGCGATGCCGCTGGCCACCACGTCCCGCGGCGCGGCGGGGTCGATCTGCGGGTGCAAGAGCTCGGTCAGCGCGAGCGGCTCGATCCGCATCACCGCCTCGTCGGTGGGGATCACGCCGTCCTCGGCCAGCGTCACCGCGATCCGCACCGCGGCGCGCGAGTTGCGCTGCACCCGCACCGCGTCGAGGATGCTGAGCGCGCCGGCCTCGAGGGTGAATTCGATCTGCATCTCTTCGCGCAGCTTGTCGCGGCAGATTTGGCCGTAGTCGACCAGCCGGGCGATCCAGTCGGGGCAAAGCTCTTCGAGGCTCCGGCCGCGCGGGTCGCGGGTGAGGTAGAGCGCGCCGTCGGTCTCGGCGATGGCGTCACGGCCCTGGCTTTGGCTCAGGTAGCGGCCGGTGATTTGCGGCAGGCCGGTCGAGCCGTCGACGAACTGGATCACGCCCGAGCCGGATTCGACCAGGCCCACGCCAAGCGCCATCTGCTGTACGACGAGGCCCAGGCCGGCATCGGCCGGCGCGCCCTTGGCCTGGCGCAACAACCGCGCCGTGGTGCCCTCCCAGGCGCGAGCCATCGAGCGCAGCACCTCGGCAAGCTGCACCGCGGGGTCCTGCGGAAACGCCTCGTCGGTCTCTTCGCTATAGGCGAAAAGCGCGTGGTCGAGGGCGGCGGCGTCCGGTTTCACCGGCAGGTCGAACATCTCGGGGTCGAGGCGGGCGACATGGATCGCATAGGCCTGGATGAAGCGCAGGTAGAGCGCGGTGGCCGCTGCCTCGCCCAGGGTCTCGCACATCGCGGCGTGGCGGGCGGCGGTCATGCCGATGTTGAGGATCGCGCCGGGCCCGCCCCAATCGGGGTCTTCGCTGGAGGGCCGGACCGAGACCAGCGGGTCGGGGCCGAAGACTTTGAGGATTGTATCCATGTCAGGCATTTGCCCGGCGGCGATGTGGTGCACGGTGTCGAAGCTCAGCGCCACGGTGGTCGGCACCGGCATGTCGAGCCGAATGAGCCGCTGCAGGCATTTCGCCCGCCCGCCATGGGTGCCCGTCGTGATCGACGCGGTCGGCGTGATCAGGGCGTAGGGTTTGAGGGTGACGATTTTCTGCACCGCAGCGGCCTTTTGCTGTGTTGCGGCATGATAGCCCCGGGTCGAGGGCGTGCAAGGAATTTCCGCTTTGTGATCAAAACGGAGGCGGCTGCGCCGCCGCTGGTTCGTTTCGCCGCGCTCACGCGCGTCGATCGGCTGGGGCTCTGCCCCGCCGCCTGCGGCGGCCCCCCGAGATATTTTTGGCCAGATGAAGCGGGGAGCGGTTGGGCAAAGTCGCGGGGGTCGGCTCAGCCTTCGATCTTGGTCAGGTCAGCGACCGCGCCGCAGGTTTCGCGGATCCGGTGCAGGAGGTTGAGGCGGTTGCGGCGCAGGATCTGGTTGTCGGTGTTGATCTGCACGGTGTCGAAGAAGGCGTCGATCGGCGCGCGCAGCCCGGCCATGGCGTGCATGGCGTCCTCGAAGGCCTCGTCCGCCACGGCGGGCTCGATGGTTCGGTCGGCGGCGTCGAGGGCCTGGAACAGGGCGTGTTCGGTCGGGTCGTCGGCGAGCTTCGGGTCGGGGCCAAACGAGTACTCAACGCCGTCCTTCTCCTCGGCCTGTGTCAGGATGTTGTTGGCGCGCTTGAAGCCGAGGAGCAGGTTTTCGCCGTCGTCGGTTTTCAGGAAGTGGCTCAGCGCCTCGGCGCGTTTGACCAGCAGCGTCAGGTCGTCGTTGCCGGGCATCGCAAGGCAGGCGTCGATGACGTCGTGGCGGATGCCTTCGTCGCGCAGATGGACTTTGAGGCGGTCGTGGAAGAAAGACCGAAGTTCGTTGATATCGGCGAATGAGGGGCCGGATTCCGCCTCGCGTGCTCTGACGATCTCGGCGGCTCGTTTCATTGTCTCGTTGAATGAGATCCGATGGTCGTTCTCCAACACCAAACGAATAACCCCCAACGCCGCCCGGCGCAGCGCGTAGGGGTCCTTCGAGCCGGTCGGCTTCTCGTCGATCGCCCAGAACCCGGTCAGGGTGTCAATCTTGTCCGCCAGCGCCACGGCGACCGAGACCGGCGCGGTTGGGACGGCGTCGGAGGGGCCCAAGGGCGCGTAGTGCTCTTCGCAGGCTTCCGGTACGCCGTCGTCGTGGCCGGCGGCGCGGGCGTAATACTTGCCCATCGTCCCCTGCAGTTCGGGGAACTCGTAGACCATTTCCGAGGCCAGATCGGCCTTGGCGATGCGCGCGGCCTCTGACGCCAGATCGGGCTTGGCGCCGACCAAAGGCGCGATCTCGCGGGCGAGCGCCGCGATGCGTTCGATGCGGTCGGCCTGAGAGCCGAGCTTGGCGTGGAAGGTGACGTCGGCCAGACGGTCGCGCCAGGCCTTCATGCCCTGCTGCTCCACCGTCCGCAGGTCGTTCTCCCAGAAAAACTTGGCGTCCGACAGCCGCGCCGCCAACACCTTGGCGTTGCCCGCCAGGATCGTCGCGCCATCGTCCGGGGCCTCGATATTGGCCACGGTGACGAATTTCTCGATCCGGCCGGTCTTGGGGTTGCGGACCGAAAAGAATTTCTGGTGTTCGCGCATCGAGGTCTGCAGAACCTCGGGCGGCAGATCGAGGAAATCGGCACCGATGTCGCCTACCAGCACCACAGGCCATTCCACCAGCCCCGCGACCTCGGCCAACAGCCCTTTGTCCTCGACCACCTCCAGCCCCAAAGCAAAGGCGCGATTGTGGGCGTCGACCCAAATGTGGTCGGCCCGCTCTTCGGCCCGCAGGATCACCTTGGCGCGCTTGAGCTTCGCCTCGTAATCCTCGAAAGACACGACGGAAAACCGCGCTGGTGCCATGAACCGGTGACCCACCGTGGTGTCGCCCGCCGCTATACCGTCAAGCTCCAGCGGCACCACCGAGGCGCCGGCCTCGTCGGTCAGGACGCACAGGATCGACTGCAGCGGCCGCACCCAACGCAGCGCCCCGTCCTGCGCGCTGCCCGGGCCCCAGCGCATCGACTTGGGCCAGGGGAAATTGCGGATCGTGTCGGCCAGGACCTCGGCCACGATCTCGGCCGCCGGCCGGCCGGGGCGGTCGAAGACGGCGAACCAGACCTGGCCCTTCTTGTCGTCGCGCGCCTGAAGCTGGTCCCGGGTCAGTCCGGTCGAGCGAAGGAACCCCTCGATAGCCTTTTCCGGCGCATCCACCCGGGGGCCCTTGCGCTCTTCGCGCACCGCGGGGCTTTCCGCCAACACACCCTCGACCGCCAGGGCCAGCCGCCGGGGCGTGGCGAAGGCGGCGACATGGGTGTAGGTGAGGCCGGCCTCGACCAGGCCGTTGGTGACAAGCCGCTTGAAATCCTCGGCCGCCCGCGCCTGCATCCGGGCCGGGATTTCCTCGGAAAGAAGTTCGATCAGAAGATCGGGCACGTGCACGTCCTTTGCCGGCGGCTTGGCGGGGTCGCGGGCTTCCTATCCGTGGGCGGCGGCCAGGGGCAAGGCGGAAATCAGATCCAGTCGAGCCAGACCCGTGTTTCGGGATAGCGCGCGGCGACGGTCTTGCGCAGCGCCTGGAATTCGGGGCGCAGCGCGGGGAATTTGTAGGGGTGCAGCTCGGCGACGGTCAGCCGGATTTGGGCGAAGAGGTCGTGGCGCAGCATCTCGGTCAGGATATCCAGCTCGGCGCCCTCGACGTCGAGCTTCAGAAACGCGATGCCGGCCGGGCGGGCGGCCCAGGTCTTCAAGCGCGCGATCAGATCGACGACCTCGACCTCGACGCCATGCGCAGGGTCGATGCGGGTGGCGCCGGGCACGATCGTCGACCGGCGCGAGGTCACCAGCGGGTCGTCCGCGAAACCCTCGCCGCGCATCAGCCGGGCGGTGCCGTCGGCGACGCCAACCGCAGCCCGGTGCAGGGTGACGTTCGAACGGCCCTCCACCGCCTGGTGCAGCGCCTCGGCGGCGGCGGGGTCGGGCTCGAAGGCGTGGACCTCGGCGCCGGTGTCGGCGAGCCGCGTGGTAATCGTGCCGGTATTGGCGCCGCAATCCAGCGCCAGATCGCCCGGTCCGATCTGCGACAACACGCCCAGCAGCACGCCTTCGGCGCGGGCCACGCGGCGTTGCCGGTGCGCCTTTTGCCGGGCCTTGTCGGGGTCCACGTCCGGTCAGTCCCGGTAGGTGTCGTTCAGCTGGTGCCAGGCAAAGCCGCGGCCATCGTCGAGCACCGCCACGACGCGGTCGACGCCGTCGCGGATGTTGGCCTCGGCCAGAAACGCCAGCGCGGTTCCTGCCTGCAGCGCCTCGCCGACTTCGGCCGCATCGAAACAGGCAAACCAACCGGGCGCCACCAGCGGCTCGGGCGCGTCGTAGAGCACGAATTCCTCGCTCAAGGCCACGTTGCTCGAGCCGGTGGTGAAACAAGCGCGGAACCTGAGCGGCGAGCTGCCCGAGTCAATCGCCTCGACGTTGTCCACCAACAGCGGCTCGGGCCGGTCCGAGGTCAGCGAGGTCAGGCGGATCTCCACCTCGTCTCCCGGCACCTCCTCGTAGAAGGCGTAGAGCTGGAAATAGTACATCGCCGCGCCGGCGATCAGGGCGGTCAGCACGAGGGTCGCTCCTATCAGTTTGCCGGACATGAGCGGGTCAGTCGATGTCCTGGCCGAAGCACAGAAGGTTGCCTTCGGGGTCGCGCAGGGTGATCTCGCGCATGCCGTAGACCGCGTCGCGCGGGCCCTCGACCGCCGCGCCCCGGCCGCGCAGCTCGTCAGCCAAGGCGTCGACGGCGTCGGTATGGAAATAGGCGCGCCAGGCCGGCGAAGGTTCGGCCTCGGGCCCGTGCCAGGCATCGACGAAGACGGTCGCCTTGCCGCGCTTGAAGATGCCGAACCGCGCCGGATCGCCGCCCTCCTCGGCCACGGCGAACCCCATCACCTCGGTCCAGAACGCCCGGGCGACCGGGTAGTCGCCAACACGCAGGACGGGGATCGACGAGGTCAGACTCACGCGCCGTAGCCCCCCGCCTCGGTCGCGACGAAGGCGTCGGCGCATTGCTTGGCCAACGCCCGGACCCGGCCGATATACGCCTGCCGTTCGGTGACCGAGATCACCCCGCGGGCGTCGAGCAGGTTGAACAGGTGACTGGCCTTGATGCATTGGTCGTAAGCCGGATGCGCCATCACGATGCGCTTGGCGGTCTTGGGGTCGTCGGCCGGCTCGGCCAGGATGCGTGCGCATTCGGCCTCGGCCTCGTCGAACTGCTTCAGCAGCACCTCGGTGTTGGCCACGTCGAAATTCCAGCGGCTGTATTCCTCTTCCGTCTGCCGGAACACATCGCCATAGCTGAGCGCGATCGGTGTCTGTGGGTCGTTGAACGGCATGTCCATCACGTGGTCGATGCCGAGGACATACATCGCCAGCCGCTCCAGCCCATAGGTCAGCTCGCCGCTGACGGGCCGGCAATCGTGCCCGCCGACCTGCTGGAAATAAGTGAATTGCGACACCTCCATGCCGTCGCACCAAACCTCCCAGCCCAGGCCCCAGGCGCCCAGCGTCGGGCTTTCCCAATCGTCCTCGACAAAGCGGATGTCGTGTAGCGCCATGTCGATGCCGATGGCTTCCAAGGACCCAAGATACAGCTCCTGCAGATCCGGCGGCGAGGGTTTGATCAGCACCTGGAACTGGTAGTAGTGCTGCAGCCGGTTGGGGTTCTCACCATAGCGCCCGTCGGTCGGCCGGCGCGAGGGCTGCACATAGGCCGCTGCCCAGGGCCGGTCGCCCAGCGCGCGCAGCGTCGTAGCCGGGTGGAAGGTGCCGGCGCCGACCTCCATGTCGTAGGGCTGTAGAATGGCGCAGCCCTGCCCCGCCCAATAGCTCTGCAGGCGCAGGATTGTTTCCTGGAAACTGCGCGGCGTGCTGCCCTTGCCCATCTCATTGCCTGAAGTTCGCGGGAATCTCGTTCTCAATAGGCAACAGGGCGCGGGGGGTCAATCGGCTGCCGGGACCGGGGATATTGACCTTGTGGACAAACCCGACTTGAAAGAAGCTGGTACAAACGACGCGACGAATTTCAAGGATCGTTCGAGGATGAAGCAGGGGATTTCCGCCTTGGGCGCAGTGCTGGTGTCGCTCTGGGCCAGCATCGCCGCCGCGCAGGCAATTTTTGTCCAGGTCGAGGCGCACCCAAGCCTGACCGTGGCACAGAATCGGGCACGGGCCTTCGCCGCCGCGCTGCCGGACGTGAATGGATTTCGGCTGGGCTCCGGGTGGTACGCGATCGCGCTTGGACCCTACGACGAAAACTCCGCCATCGCCCGGCTGCAAAGGCTGCGGGCGCAGCGCGCCATTCCCGCGGACAGTTACCTGGTCGAAGCACAGGCCTATTCCCAACAATTCTGGCCCGCCGGCGCGAACGCCCTTGGCGCGGCGACGATCCAACTGCCGACGCCGCAACTGCCGGTTCAGACAGAACCGCCCGAAGAGACCCGCCGCGAAGCGCTCCGCGGCGAAAGCCGGCTGACCCGACAGCAGAAGTTCAACCTGCAGATCGCGCTGCAATGGTTCGGTTTCTACCAAGGCGCCATCGACGCCGCCTTCGGGCCCGGCACCCGCAATTCGATGGCCGCCTGGCAGGGCTCAAAGGGCTATGAGCAGACCGGCGTTCTGACCACGCGGCAGCGAGCGGAACTGCTGGGCGAGTACGAGGCGGTGCTGGCCTCGCTCGACCTGCAGCCGGTGCGTGACGAGACCGCGGGGATCGAACTGGAACTGCCCCGGGCGATGGTGGCCTTCGACCGCTACGACCCGCCGTTTGCCCATTACAACGCCATCGACGACAGCGGCGTCACGGTTCTGCTGATCAGCCAGATGGGCGACGAGGCCACGCTATTGGGGCTCTACGACATCATGCAGACGCTCGAGATCGTGCCACTGGACGGCGCGCGAGAGCGGCGGGCGAACTCCTTCACCCTGACCGGCGAAAACGAGCGCATCACGTCTTACACCTACGCGGTGCTGGGCGACGGGGCGGTCAAAGGCTTCACGCTGATCTGGCCCGCGGGCGACGACAAGCGCCGTGAGGTGGCGCTGAAGGCGATGCGCGACAGCTTCGCCCCGATCCGCGGCGCGGTGCTGCCCGAAGCCGTGGGCGACGGCACGCTGGAACAATCGATCGACCTGATCAGCGGGCTGCAGATCCGGCGGCCGATCACCTCGCGCTCGGGCTTTTACATCGACGCGGCCGGGTCGGTCCTGACCACGGCCCAGGCGGTCGAGGGCTGCGAGCGGATCACGCTCGACGAGACCTATGCAGCGACGGTCGCGGCGTCGGATGCCGAGCTGGGCCTGGCGCTTCTGCGCCCCGCCGAGGCCCTGGCGCCGGTCGACTACGCCCGCTTTCAGGCCGCGATCCCTCGGCTGAAATCAGAGGTCGCGGTGTCGGGCTACAGCTTTGAAGGCCTCTTGGGCGCGCCGACACTGACTTTCGGGACGCTTGCAGACATCAAGGGCCTGCAGGGCGAAGCGACGGTCAAGCGGCTGGCCCTTGCAGCCAGCCCCGGCGATGCCGGCGGGCCGGTCTTCGACACCTCGGGTTCGGTTCTGGGCATGCTGTTGCCGGCCGAGCGCACCGGCGGCCGGGTCCTGCCCGAGGACGTCAGTTTCGCCACCGACGCCGAGGCCATCGCGACGTTTCTGTCAAACAGCGGCAACGCGCCCGCGGCGTCGGACCGGGCCGATCAGATGTCGGCGGAAGACCTCACCCGGCTGGCGGCGAACCTAACGGTCCTGGTGAGCTGCTGGGAGTGAGCGAGCGTCCTGGTGATCGTCCGGCGGACGATCTCGCTCGCGAACGGGCGGAGCCTAAGAGCTACCCTTCGTCAGACCGAGCAGAAAGTTCCCGCTGCCCGCGTCACCCCACCAAAGCTGGCGTCATCCGGATCAAGGTCGGGCCGGGCGCATCGAGCGCGGCGGTGACCGCCGATTGCAGCTCGGGCAAAGTACCCGGGCAGGCGTAGTCCAGACCATAGGCGGCCGCGAGCGCCCCGAAATCGGGGTTCAAAGCCTGGACCGCAATCGGGGCAATCTGAGCGCGGGCCATGGAAGCCTCAATCTCTTTCAGCATCGCATTGTCCCAGACCAGGATTGGCAACGAGAGGCCCAGCTCCGCCGCGGTGCCAAGCTCTTGCAGCGTATACTGGAAGCCGTAGTCGCCAGCGATGGCGACAACAGGGCGATCCCCTGCCCCAACCTTCCCGCCGATGGCCGCAGGCAATGCGTAGCCCAGCGTGCCGAAGCCGAAAGGATGGTGCCAGAGGCCCGGCGCGGCCAAATCCCAAACCTCCTTGGCGACATAGGCGAACTGGGTCATGTCGCTGTAGATCAACGTATCCTCCGGCAGTGCCGCGCGTAGCGCGTCGCAGACCGGCAGAATGCCGGGCCGCTCGGCATCCACTTGCGCGCGCCAGCGGGTGCGCGCCGCAGAGACTTCATCGGCCGTCCAGTCGTTCGAAAGCGCCGCATCCCCCAGTTCGGCCATCATCGCCTCGAAGAACGAATGCGCATCGGCGCGGATATGCCAGAACGCTCCGACCGGGGCCGACAGCGCGGCGTCCGAGATATCCACCCGCGTCAGTCTTGCGGTGTGACCCAGTCGCGGCCGCCACAAATCCACCTCTGACAGTTCGGTGCCGACGGCGAGCACGAAATCGGCCTCGGCGATCACCTGTTCGCTGTCGGGCCGCGCCAGCATGCTGCCGAAAGATAGCCGGTAACCCGGAGCAACGGTCCCGCGCCCGGCATAGGTCGTGAAAACGGCGGGCCGCACCTTGTCAATGAAGGCGTTCAGATGATTTGGCGCATCCAAGGCAAGGGGAAAGGCGCCCCGTGCACCGCCGCCCAGGATCAAAAGCGGACGGCGCGCTCTTTTGAGTTGGTGCACGGTGACGCCAACCATCATTGGATCGGGCAACAACCGCGCCTCGCCCCGTGGAAATTCGTCGAGATCGGGTGGCGGACACGGCGTTTCCAACAACGGGACCGGCACCTGGATATGCTTGGGCCGCATCCGGCCCGTGAAGAACTCGCGGAACGTTCTGTCGATCAGATGGTAGGCGGCCTGGGGCGAACGCGCCTCTTCCGACCAGTCGCAGACAGTTTCGGCGGCCAGCCGCTGGTCCTTCATCTGGTGCAGCTGGCCCTTGGTCATCACCGTCTCGTCCAGGCAGGACGAGATCACCAGCACAGGGACATTGTCGGAATAAGCCTGGCCCAACGGCGTCATGATATTGGTCAGCCCGGGACCCGTGATCACGAAGGCGACGCCTGGGTTGCCGGTCGCGCGGGCATAGCCGTCGGCCATGAACCCAGCACCTTGTTCGTGGCGGGCCAGGACGTGGGTCAGCCCGGCCTGCTCGATTCCGCGGTAAAGTTCGATGTTGTGCACCCCGGGGATCCCGAACACGGTGTCCACGCCGTGGACCGCAAGCATGTGGGCGATCTGTGCTCCCAGCGGACGGGTCGAGGTTGCGTCGTCCATCACACCCTCCAAAAGTTCACCGTCAGGATGGCGAAGACCGCCATGATCTCCAGCCGCCCCAGCAGCATTGCCGCCGATAGAATCCACTTCGCGGTGTCGCTGAGATCGGCGAAGTTGCCCGCCGGCCCGATCATCGGCCCCAATCCCGGGCCGATATTGGCCAAAGCCGCGGCTGCGCCGGACACGCTGGTGATGGTATCGAGCCCTGTGGCGCCGAGCAGGACCGAGATCACGCCAAGCGACACCACGAAGGCCACGAAAAACACCATGACCGAGCTCAACACATCCTCGCCCACCGGGCGGCCGTCATAGCGCGGGGTGAAGACGCCATGCGGCGAGTGAATCTTGCCGATCTGCGAGCGAATCGAGGCGATCAGCAACTGATAGCGAAACACCTTGATCGAACAGCTCGTGGACCCCGCGCAGCCGCCGATCAGGCCGATGAAAAAGAACAGCGCCACCGGGAACGGCCCCCAAAGCTGATAGTCGGTGCTGGCGTATCCGGTGCCGGTCAGAATCGAGGTGACGTTGAAGACGGTCTCGCGCAACGCCCGTTCGAGCGGGACGGCATTGCCAATCTGGTAGAGGCAGACCACGGCGAAGAGCGTCATGACGATCCAAAAGAAGCCGCGGACCTGGGGATCGCGCAGCAGCGGACCGGTGGACCCGCCCAAGAGCTGCACATAGCGGACGAAGGGCAGGCTCGCGACCGCCATGAACAGCGCCGCGATATACTCGGGCGCCCCTTGAAAGGCGCCAAAGCTGGCGTCGAAAGTGGAAAACCCGCCCGTCGCAATGGTGGTCAACGCGTGGTTGGCGGCGTGAAATCCAGGCAGTCCGACGGCGAGGTAGGCAAGGAAACAGACCAGGGTCAGCGCGGCGTAGACCACCGATATCTGCGAAGCGATCTGGGCGGCGCGCGGCAGCACCTTGCCATCGGTCTCCAGGCCCTCCGAGCGGAAGATCTGCATGCCGCCGACGCGCAGTTCGGGCAAGAACACCATGGCCACAACGATGATGCCCACGCCGCCGAACCATTGCAGCATCGAGCGCCAGACCAGCACGCCCTCGGGCAGGGTTTCGAGACGCTCGAAGACGGTCGACCCGGTGGTGGTCAGCCCCGACATCGCCTCGAAGAAGGCGTCGACCAGACGGGCGTTCGGTTCGGCCAGCACGAAAGGGATCGCGCCAAAGACCGGCAGCATCAGCCAAACGCCCGTGGTCAGCAGAAAGGTCTGCTGGATCGACAGTCGCTGTTTGACCCCATTCGCGCAGGCGACCGCCGTCAGCCCGCCGACGACCCCGCTCAGGATCGCGCTTTCCAGAAACACCGCCCAGTGGCCGTTGCGGTAGTAGAGATCGACGGCCATCGGCAACAGCATCGTGGCGCCCAGGGCGGCGACGAGAAGGCCGGTGACGTATCCCACGGGGCGCAGGTCGAACATGGGGCGAGGCTTGGCCGCGCGGCCCGGGCCTGTCAAGCGCGCCCGTCCTCCGCGTCGGTGAATCGGATCGTCAGCGGCTCCATCGCCGGGTTGTTGGGCTGGTCGAGCGCGTGCGGCAAGGCCGGCCGCCCCGCGCCCTGCGGGTCATGGCGGGTAAAACTCAGCTCCAGTGCCAGCGGCGTGCCGGCCGGGTCGGCCCCGGCGGTGTTGTTTGCGGCGACGTGACAGAGGTTCAAAGGCAAGGCAGCGACGAACGCCTCGATCCTGGGCATCAACAGGTCGCAATCGTGGAACTCGATGGCCAGACCTTCCAGCTTGCCGGCATGGGCAAGGAGCTGGTCCAGGATTCGATATTCCCAGCCCTCGATATCCACCGATAGAAACAGCCGCGCCTCCGCCGCCCCGAGCCGCTCGACCACGATATCGAGGTCGAGCATCCGCAAATGGCGATAGCCGATGCCCGTCTTATGGTGCTGCATCTCGCCGCGAAACGCCCGCCTATACGCGCGCCAGACCCGAAACCGGTCGAAAAACAGCCCCGGCCGGTCAAGCCGCAACAGATAGTGATAGGCCTGGCGAAAGAAGATGTCGGCGCTGACCGTGTGGTCGTAAACATCGACCGGCACCCGGTTCATCGCCCGGAACGCCTCTTCGAAACTCCAGTCGTCGTTCATCCCGAACGAAATCAGCCGTTCGGCGCCGATCACCGAGCGCGGATCGACCAGATACCCGCCATCCCCGTCGCGGCCCAAGCGGATCAGGTCGTAGGTGCCCGTGGGGGCGAGAACCGGGTTCAGCCAGACGTCCATCGCGCCCGGGTCTAAGCGCGCCGACCGGCAGGCGCAACAAACCGCCGCACCGGGTCAAGGACAATCACCACATTCGACACGAATTTTCCCAAAAATGGAACCAATCCCACCGCGTCGGCGTCGGGATCGGCTGCTCTACCGGTGCCCGTGAAGCGCCGGAGACATGTGTCCGCGCGCGTGAAGGTGGGCTGTGTCATGCCGAAAAAGATCGTCATCTGGGAGTTCGCCAACTACACGACGGTTCCCAACCCGATCTCGAATCTCACGACGGCGACCTATGTCTCCGGCGACTATTCCGGTGCGCAATTCACCTTCGACGGCGGCACACCGATCGAGATCCTAATCGACGACGACGACGACGATTTCGAAGACGCTTATGTCGAAACCGGCGGCCCTCAAACATTGGCCGCGCCTGTCACCGTCGGCAGCACCACCTATCCTGTGGGCACCGTGGTGCAGAACGAGTTCTCGATGATCGATGGAAACGGCAACGAGTATTATGTCGTGCGGCTCGGACCCGACAATGTCGGCATCGCCTACCAGGTGGGCGACGACCCGTTCGTCGGGGAGAGCTTTACGGTGGTCTCCGGTCGCGACGGCGCCCCCGCCGATAGCGACGACGGGGTGTCCAGTTCAGAGCCCTATGTCGACGTGATCTGCTTTCGCCGCGGCACGCGGATTCTGACGCCGGCCGGCCCGCGCCGGGTCGAACAGCTGGCGCCTGGCGACCAAGTGACGACCCGCGACGCCGGGGCGCAGCCCCTGCGCTGGACTGGCGCGCGACGGGTTGCCGCCGAGGGGCGCTTCGCCCCGGTCCGCATCGACCAGGGCGTTCTGGGCAATACCCGTCCGCTCTGGCTCTCGCCGCAGCACCGGGTCTTGGTGACCGGCTGGCGGGCCGAACTTCTCTTTGGCGAGCCAGCCGTGCTGGTCGCGGCGCGCGATTTGATCGACGATAGCCGCGTGCGCCGTCGGCCGGGGGGAGAGATAGATTATGTCCACCTGCTCTTCGACGATCATCAGATCGTCTTTGCCGAAGGCGCGCCGGTCGAAAGCCTGCACCCTGGCGCGGTCGGCCTGACCGGTATGCACCGGGGCCAAAGAAACGAAATCCTGTCACTGTTTCCGGAACTTGCGCATGACTATGGCGCCTACGGCCCCTCCGCCTATCCGGCACTAAAGTCATTTGAAGCGCGGCTTCTGACGCATTGACCATCTGCCCAGCATCTTGTGCCCGTCGGATCGTCGCCTTCAGAAAGATGCGTCGACGGCCCGGCGAGACGCCGAAACGCCATGGATAGGTGCAAGACACGCCTGATGGCGCCGGCCAGCAGGCGGTCTTGACTTAGAAAGATGCGATGTGGACGCAAGAATGGCGTCAAACCCGGGGCGATGCCAAACTGTGGTTTTGCCCCCCCGAGGGCGCCAGAGCCCCGCACATATGAACAGCCGACGCCGCGCACCCGCCATTGCTCGGGGACGATTTCCATCAAAACGCGGCTGGCGAGGTTTGGCCTGGAGCGAATATCCACGAGACGCTCGTGGCACGGACTCAATGAGCGCAGCCCCACCGTGCCCATCACCCACCCGCGGCGGAGGGGTGGCGAATTGCCGGCCCATCGGTGCCCTCTATCGACACGCGCGGACCCCGGGTCGAAGGACCGGCCGCCTTAAGCAGCTCCCTCGTCCCGCCGCATGACCCAAAGGCCGCGTTGCCCACCCGACGAACACGTGCCAGTCCCCAACGAGCAAACCACGCTCTCGGCTGCCGGCACTCAACACCACTAAGCTTCGACAAAACACCAAAACGCCGCCCCAAAGTCGGGGCGGCGCTGCCGGTTTACCGGCCGGGGAGTGAGTGGTGGATCAACCGACGTGGAACAGCGTGTCGAAGAGCCGCGGGTCGAGGCTTGCTTGGGCGAAGGTCTCGCCGCCGGTCAGCACGCTGACGGCATCATGGCTGTGCAGGCTTTCCTGGTGGCTCGCGATCACGCGGAAGTCGCCGACCCGCGGGTCGCGCTGCAATTGCTGGCAGTAGAGCCGAGCGGCATCCTCGACGAAGATCGGATTGGCGGCGTTGAGTTCGGCGAAGGCCTGTTCGTCCTCGCGCTTGACCATCACCTGGGTCTCGGTCGGCACCGCGTCGCGGCACATCTCGACCAGGTCCTCAAACCACAAGCAGTCCTCGCCCTCGACGACCTCCGCCGACACCCGTGCGACCGAGCGCTGTGAATGCGGCGTGGCAAGCTGACCGCGCATCTGTCTGGCATGTTCGGAGAGTTCCAGAGAGCACGGGCAGGTCGACGAATAGACGTAGTCCAGATGCACGATCTTCTGCCGCACGCCGTCCTTTTCGACGAGTTCCAGGGCGATGTCGTAATACTGGTAGCCTTCGAGCCCCGAGCGCAACGACTGCACCTTCATCGGGAACGAAAACCGCATCTGAATCCGGGCATCAAACGAGTCCAGGTCTGTCTTGTAGGCGTCGAGCGCACGCTCGATCACCTCAAAGCTGAATGTCTCGCCCGCGTACTTATAAAAGCTGCGCATGATGCGCGACATGTTGATGCCCTTCTTCTCGGCCTCGAGGCTGACCGTGCCGGTCACCGAGGTCTCGAGCGTCAGGTCGCCATTGTCGCGGGTGCGGTAACGGATCGGCAGGCGGAAGTTCGAGATGCCCACGTGCTGGATCTGGGTCTTTGCGCCTTTGATCAGGCTGGTGGGGCCGTTCTGCAGGTCGGGCATCGAGGCCTTGTAGGTCTCGTCGACCAAAAAGCTCTCGGGGTATTCGCGGGCCAGCACAGGGTAGGTCGACGTCGCGGTTCCAAGAAGCCGCGCGATCACCGGGTCGAGCGTCTGGATCTCGGTCTCGTCGGCGTCACGCGCCCAATTACGCAACAGGGACAACGCACGCGCCGCGTCCTCGCGATCAGGCTGACGGTCGGTGATCGGCGTGTGGATGTTCATCTCGATTTTTCCTCGTCCTGTCGCGGTAGCCTCAAATAGGTGCGCTGCCCCGCGTGTCCAACTTAAGTCCGGACCTTCTACGCCCCCCGGTTTCTTCCGGATCATTTAACAATTGGTTAATCCGGCCCGTGAAACTCGAGCCTAGGTTGTCTTTCATCGGGTGATTACGGCGCGTTCCTATTCGGCGGCATCGGAAATTCCATTTGAAAGTTCAGAAGCTTAACGCCGTTCCGTTCCGCATTCCGCGAAGCCACCTGGCGTCATCCGTGGCGCAGGAAGAAGCTGCGGGCGAGATGGCTGGCCTCGGTCGTCAAGAGTCCGATCCCGCACCGGCGTGCCTCGGATTCGAGACACCGTAGAAGCGCGTCGGCGACCCCCTTCCCCATCCATTCGGGCAGCACGAACGCCAGGTCGAGATAGCCGTCAGAGCGCAGGGACATGAAGCCGACCAGAGAGCCCGACTCGAAGGCGACGAAGGTGATCAGACCGTCGAGACGGCGCGCCCAATCCTCGGGGCTCGGCCGCGTCGGCGCCCAAGCCTGGCGTTCCTCCTCGGTGTATTTGGTCCGCGCGCCCTCATGCACTGCCCTGAAGAAGATCTCGGCCAGAGCGCCGGCGTCCGCGGAGCGGTAGCGCCGGATCCGGGTCACGCGCGGTCGAGCGCTTGAGTGAGGTCCGCGAGCAGATCGGCGGTGTCCTCAATTCCGACACTGATCCGGATCAGGCCGGGGGTGATGCCCAGCGCAGAGCGCTGATCCTCGCCGAGGCGCTGATGGGTTGTGGTCGCGGGGTGCGTCACGATACTTTTTGCATCGCCGAGGTTGTTGGAAATCGTGAAAATCTTCAGCGCGTTCAGCACCTTGAACGCCGCCGTTTGCCCGCCCTTCACATCGATCGATAGCATGGTCCCGCCCGCAGCCATCTGCGCCTTGGCGAGGCGGTGCTGTGGATGCGACGGAAGGTGCGGAAAGATCACGCGGGCGAGTTTGGGGTGGCCCGCAAGCGCATCTGCCAAAGCCGCAGCGGAAGCCGTGGCGGCGCGCACGCGTAAGTCGAGCGTCTCGAGCCCCTTCAGCATCACCCAAGCGTTGAACGGTGACATCGCGCCGCCGGTGTGCTTCAGATACGGCTCCAGCGTCTTGCGGATATAATCGCGGGTGCCGAGCACCACGCCTCCAAGACAGCGACCCTGTCCGTCGATATGTTTCGTGGTGGAGTAGACGACGACCTCTGCGCCAAGTTCGAAGGCACGCGAATAGATCGGCGTGGCGAAGACGTTGTCAACGATGACAGTGGCGCCGACGTCACGGGCAAGGTCGGAAACTGACTTGATATCAATGAGTTCTAGCGTGGGGTTCGACAGCGTTTCGAAAAACACCGCCTTGGTTCCCGGGCGGATGGCTGCCTGCCACTGATCGAGGTCGGTGCCGTCGACCAATGTGACCTCGACACCGAAGCGTGGAAGGATCTCTTCGACGATATACAGGCAGGATCCAAAGAGCGCGCGGGCGCTGACCAGGTGGTCGCCAGCCCTTAGAGTCGACATCAGGGCGGCGTTGACTGCGGCCATCCCCGAGGCGGTGGCAAAGGCATCTTCCGCGCCCTCGATCGCAGCAATGCGGTCTTCGAACATCCGCACTGTGGGGTTGCCGTAACGGGCGTAGATGAACTCGTCGTCGCCGGCCTCGATGAAACGCGCCTCGGCTTGCTCGGCGCTGTCGTAGACGAAGCCCTGGGTCAGAAAGAGCGCCTCTGCCACCTCGCCGTACTGGCTGCGGCGGATGCCTTCGTGGACGAGCTTGGTGCGCGTCTTCCAGTTGTTGCCCATGCCTCGCGCCTCCTTCAACGCAGCAAAAAAAACCCCCACCGCGAGAGCGCCGGGGGTTCGTCCCAGACCTCTTTAGCGGCATGTTTAACGTGGCCCGCAATCCGGTGAACAAATCGCCACGGAGCTGTGGATAGAAGTATTCCGGCAACGGGTCAACACCGTCACGGTGGTGTAACCGCTTCTTCACCGAATTGTCGTATGTCTTTGCGAAGGGACGGCCACAAGATGTTGTGGGGTGTGGGATATGCCGCTGCTCAGGATCAACGCAGAAATGGACCGTCCGGTGCTCCACGGCGGTGGCGATCTGCACGCCGCACTTTCAGAACAGCTCATGGTCCTACCGGACGGCGCACCGGTGGTGGTGATGATCCATGGCTATAGATTTTCCCCAACCAATTCAGATACTTGCCCGCACCGACATATCCTGTCGATACGCCCGAGAAAGGGCTGTTGGAAGGCGATCTCCTGGCCTCGGCATCTGGGCTTCGGGCGCGGCAAGCGGGACGAGGGGCTGGCGATCGCCTTCGGTTGGGAGGCGCGCGGATCGATATGGCAGGCCTGGGCCAGCGCAGCGGCGGCGGGTGCCGCATTGGCTGAGCTGATCGGCCGCGTGCAGGCGTTACGCAAGGTTCCGGTCGACCTGTTGACCCACAGCCTCGGCGCGCGCGTCGCCTTGGCTGCGCTGCCTCAAGCGCCGGCAGGCTCGGTCGGGCGCATAGTGCTGTTGGCGGCGGCGGAATTTCAAAGCACTGCGGTCGCTGCATTGGCCATGCCGGCGGGACGCGGGGCAGAATTCATCAACGTCACCAGCCGCGAGAACGATCTGTTCGACAAGCTGTTGGAAGGCTTCGTCCGGGCGCCCAAGCGTAGCGATTGCGCTCTAGGCGCGGGGCTCGGCCAGGATGCCCGAAATTGGCTCGACCTTCAGATGGATTGCCCGGCGGTGCGCAGCGTCCTGGCCGAGCTCGGTTATCGCGTGCCGCCGCCCGTACGACGGGTCTGTCATTGGTCAGCCTATTTGCGCCCGGGACTCTTTGTCCTCTACCTCGATTTGATTCGTCGTAGGCCCGCCCTGCCGCTGGAGCTCTTGCGCGCGCGGCTGCCGGAACGGGCGGCGAACCGCTGGTCACGGCTGTTCAAGTCGCCAATGCTGCAACTGCCGATCTGGCCAAGGTTCCGATCGCGGGCTTAGACCGCCATAGAATTGCCGGGCTCCCGGGATATAGGCCGGTTCAACGGAGGCGGGCAATCGGGTAGACCCTGTGACCATGGAAGCACGAGCGGCAAATGCAACTTCGTCGGACCGGGCCGAAAGGCTCTACCATCGGGCCGTTCAGGACTTGCTCGGTGGTGACGGCGCGACCGGGGTCGAGAAGCTGTCGGCCGCGATGCGCCTCGACGACAGCCACTACAAGGCGGTGCGGCTCTATGCGGCGCTGACGATGCAGATCGGCCGAGACGCAGCCGGTCGCGAGGCGATGATCCGCTATTTCCAGCGCCACCCGGTGCGCTCGCGGCTGCAAGCGGCGCCGCGGATCAAGGCGGCATTGCTCAGCGTGCGTGGGTTTTCGAAAACCCGGCTGATCGCGGCGCGGTCCGAGCGCGAAGGGATCAAGACCACCTTCCGCGGCGGCCATTTCACCACCAAGTTCCTGCTGCGCGAGCCCGCGTACTCGGTGCACCGGTTTACGATCGCCGGGGAAAATATCCTGCGTCCGGGCGTCGTGCCGGAACATGGCGTGATGCTGAACACGATCGCCGACCCGGATCTGGAGGGCGAAAGCCTAACCACGTTGATCACCTATCTTGAGCGTCATCCGGAAACGCGGGTGATCAACCGTCCGGAGCATGTGCTGAAATTGACCCGAGACGGCAATTTCCGTCGGTTCGATCCGCTGCCGGGCGTGCGGTTTCCCGAAACGTACCGGGCGTGGTTCCAGAAGGCAGGGATCGATGAAGTGGCGGCAAAGCTGGCGGAGTTCGGCCTTGACGGGGCGCCGGTGATCATCCGTCGGGCGGGCGGCCAGACGGCGCGCAAGGCAGCGCGGGTGCGCAGCCGGGCCGAACTGGCGGCGGCGGTGGGGGATGGGCTCACCGGCGAGCATTACATCGTCCGCTATATCGAAGAGCTGTGGCAGGGCCGGATGTTCCGCAAGATGCGACTGTTCTGGATCGACGGTGAGTTCTATCCGGTCGTCTGTCACCTGGACCATCACTGGAACGTGCGCGGCGACAACCGGATGGAGGTGATGGCCAAGGACCCTGCGCTTTTGGACGAAGAAATGCGGTATCTGGCGGATTGGCGTTCATATGTGGGAGCCACGAATGCGGACCGATTGCATGAGATCGCGGGCATGGTCGGGCTGGAGTGGTTCGGCATGGACTTCAACGTGGATAGCGAAGGCCGTCTGTTGATCTACGAGCTGAACCCGGCAATGCGGCACAGTTTCGAGCATGGGACAAACTTTCCCTACAAGCTGCCGTCGGACCATCGGATCACCGATGCGTTCACGACAATGGTCGAGAAGCGGCTGGAGGCCGCGTAGACCGAAGAGCAAGGGATGCTGATAGGCCAACTCAGATCTGGTGCGGTTGCCGGCTTACGTTGCCATTTACAGGGCACCACCGATGCACCGTGACCCAACCGCGCGAGGTCAGAAACCAACCGACGGACTCTCCTTTGAGCTGGCGGGAGGCCGGGTCTCAAGTCACCCGCCGCAACGCCGCCTTGGGCGTCGCAATGCCCGCCAAAGCCAGCCAAGTATGACCAGGTTTAGTCGTTCTGCTCGCCCGTGCCGTAGGTCTGGAACAGCCGCGACTGTGCCATGAAGAAGGCGAAGACGCCGATGGTCAGACCGAAGGTCTTGAAGTTCACCCAGGCGTCAGTGGACATCGTGCGCCAAACGACCTCGTTCAGAATTGCCAAACCGGCGAAGAACACCGTGACGCGTCGGGTGAGGATCATCCAGCCTTCGCGCGCCATCGGCAGCACCTCTTCCATCACCAGCTGCAGGTAGGACTGGCCGCGCATTAGCCCGACGCCCAGTATGGCCGCAAACAGCGCATAGATCATCGTGGGCTTCATCTTGAAGAACCGCTCGTCGTTCAGCCACACGGTCAGGCCGCCGAAGATCACCACGAGGACCAGCGTCACGATCTGCATCTTCGACAGCTTGCCGGTCAGGCGATAGAGCAGCCAGGTGGTGAAGCCCAGAAGCGGGATGAAAAGCGCGGTGACGACGATGAAGCCGGAATAAGCAGTGCCAGCGATGGTCAGCGTCTCGTCGCGCAACAGCAGATAGCCCACGAAGAACGCCAGGATCGGGCCCAGGTCGAGCCCAAGCTTCAGCCCCTGCGATATCTGTTTCTCGGCCATGCCGCCTCCGTCATCCGCCAAACTCAACTATGACCGCGCCGAGCGCAATCAAGGCCATCAGCGTCAGGCGCCGCGGCCCAACGGTCTCTTTCAGGAAAATCCAGCCGATCAGGGCGGCGAAGACGGTGGAGGTCTCGCGCAGGACCGCGGCCTCGCCGACCTTGTCGAGGCGGGTGGCGAGCATCACCGCACCGAAGCTGCCGAAGGCGATCAGCCCGCCAATCACACCGCGGGCCAAGAGCGGGCCGGTGGCGGGGCGGTCGGGCAAGCGTAGCCAGCGGACCAGCGCGACCGGCGGCATCGTCAGCCCGTCGAGAAAGAAGAACCAGGCCAGGAAGGTAAAAGGGTCGGTGGTGGCACGGATTCCGTAGGCGTC
>JAAUYB010049096.1_pt1 | contig 37455 bp, 23 predicted proteins | sample 7278071 | NCBI WGS metagenome assembly JAAUYB01 (sample SAMN14350121, study PRJNA611818) | marine sediment metagenome | isolation source: surface marine sediment (1.8m) | place: French Polynesia: Moorea | collected 2018-08 | reverse complement strand
CCTGCCGTAAGCTGGACAAGCAGGTACTGGCCAATGTAGATGTCAGCAAACATATCCGGGAGCAATTTGTCTTTGCCCGGGTGGAATACGAGTCCGAAGAGGGCGAGGCGTTTATGAAACGCTACAACGTCCAGGGTTTTCCCAACCTGTTGGTCTTGGATGCCGACGGGAATCTGGTCAAAAAGTTGGCCGTGACCTTCAACCCGGGACAGTTCTTGAAAAGCCTGGACCTCTAGCTTCGGGATTTTTCAAAAAAGGGCGGCGAGGCCGCCCCATGAGAGGAGTTAACCGGTGGTCGCCTACTTCCGGGAAACGGCGGCAACCTCTTTCATCAGGTCGACCATGCGCGCGGAATAGCCCCATTCGTTGTCGTACCAGGATGCTACCTTGACCATGCGGCCGGAGAGCACCTGGGTTACCAGTGAATCGAAGATCGAGGAATGGGAGTTTCCGATGATATCCTTGGAGACGATGGGATCGGCCTGGTATTCCAAAATACCCTTCAAAGAGCCCTCGGCCGCTTCGCGCAACGCCGCGTTGACTTCTTCGACGGTGACCTCGCGGCTTACCTCGAAGATCATGTCTACAATCGAACCGTTGGGTACGGGCACGCGGTAGGCCATGCCGTCCAGTTTGCCGTCCAGGGCGGGGATGACTTTACCGACCGCCTTGGCGGCGCCGGTGGTGGTGGGGATGATCGACATGGCGGCAGCCCGGGAGCGGCGCCAATCCTTGTGGGGAGTGTCGATAAGGCGTTGGTCGTTGGTATAGGCGTGGATGGTGTTGATGAAACCGCGATCGATGCCGAAGGCGTCCTGAATGACCTTGGTGACCGGTGCGGCCGCGTTGGTGGTGCAGGAAGCGTTGGAGAGCAGTTTCTCGTTCCCGGTGAGGATGTCGTGGTTGACACCCATGACCACGGTGGCGTCGATGGGTTCTTTAGCGGGAACGGAGAGAAAAACCTTCTCCGCGCCGGCGGTCAGGTGTTTTTCCAACTGAGCGCGCTTCCTGAACTGGCCGGTAGACTCGAGAACGTAGTCTACTCCCAGGTCTGTCCAGGGCAGGTCCGCGGGGTCACGGTGGGCGGTGACACGGGCCTTCCAGGGACCGATCAGCATGTCGCTCCCTTCAACCCGCACATCTTTGACGGGGGCGAAGATGGAGTCGTATTTCAGGGCGTGGGCGAGCTGTTCAGGGCTGGTCAGGTCGTTGATTCCCACTAATTCGAAGTCAGGGTTATTCAAGAGAAGGCGGGTGACGGAACGTCCGATACGGCCGAAGCCGTTAATACCAATGCGTAGTGTCATAGTGTATCCTACCTATTTTTTGTTAGGTAAGTGCGGGCCCGCTCATCCTAACACATTTCGCCTGAAAAACCAGACCTTCTTTTGTCAAAAAAGCGGACACATGGGGATCGTTCATTCTTCGGTCATATCAGCGTCAAACTCGGACGCCTCCCGGCGAATCAACCCAGAAACTCAAATCCGATTTTACAGGCATCGCCGCCGAAGTGACGGTTCCAACGCACCACCGCTCGTCCGCGACGAACCGGTTCCAAACGCAGGAAGCAAGTGGTGCCCACGGGCAGACCCGTACCCTGGTCCTCACTGAGGATGACGCTGCATCCCTCTTCGTTATATTCGTTGACCAAACCGGTCTGAGGTTTTTCCGCGGCGTGTTCATTCCCTTCTATATGAATGTAAGCCACGGCTGCGACCGTGTTATCGGAAAAGGCTTGGGGATCTTCGAAATGAGCCGGTGGTCTCCGGCTGGTCCTTCTATTCTGAACTCCGAGGTCCGTCACGGTTAATTCTCCTTGGGATAGGCGACAGATCAGGGTGATGGTTTCATTCCGGATTCACGTGTTAACTTAACAGCCGAACGTGTTTTCAGCCGTAAGGCGGATCACGTTCGACAAAATTCATAGTCTTCACTTATTCATCGATCAATAGGTGTCTGTAGGAGATCCAAATATGGGAATCAATAAAAATCGAGGGGTGAAGGGAAGGAATTTTTGGCCGGCGGGGCCGTCAGATCTTACCTGTCCAGTATATCTCTCGGCGGCCTGGTGAGCAACCCTCAAATTGAATGCGTCGCGGTCGTTCTAAAACCGCTGGGAAGATTCATTCGCCTTCAGTCTGACTCGGCGCTTCCGCTGCATCCTCTCGCGGCATTGAAATGTCCGTTCAGGTTCGTATTCTGTCAGTGATTTCGGCCGTAAGGAGTTGTTAAAGGGAAAAAGTAAGTTGTCTTTCCAGTAGAAAACATTGTACTTTCCCAACCGAAAGTTGTGGCTTCAACATGAAATGGTCCTGCTCGACCGACTGAGTGCCGTCATTTCATGGTGAAATCGGGACAGTCAGTCGGTCGACCCGGATCATTTCAGGGTGAAACAGGCATACGCGACAGTCCGACCACCGTCTTTTCGAAGTGAAATGACGGCGCTCGGCCGGTCGACCACGACCTTTTCTATTGGAAAGCAAGCTGCCCGGTCGGCTGATAACGACCATTTCATATGGAAAGCAAGCTTCATATACCCCCGGATATCAAGAGATTGCCCGTTTGGTGAGGTTCTCGGCCGGCCGGCATCGAGGCAATCAGGCTGACGGCATTCACCTTGGAGAGCGTGGCGCGGTTCCGGCGGCGCGATTCAAGTTATCCCTCCCCGTCCAAATGACAACTCGAGATCGTGAGGAACAACGAAATGCGCCGTGGGAGCCTTTTCGACTCTTGCGACCGGCTCCCATTTAAATCACGTGACGGGCATTGACAGGCGGCATTGCTGAATCTATAATTCGCCATATAACGAAATAAGGGGGCGCCGATGAGGTTGGCTCGTGTTTTCAAGGCCCTTTCGGACGGCAGCAGATTGCGCGCTCTGTCCGCATTGCAAAACAATGAGTTATGCGTTTGCCAGATTGTCGAGTTGCTTGGTCTCGCGCCGTCCACCGTCTCCAAGCACATGTCCATCCTGGCCGATGCCGGCCTGGTCGAGAGTTCGAAGAAGGGACGCTGGGTTTACTACCGTCAGGCATCCGGCCGAACCACCCAAACCACATCATTGCTCGCCCTCTTGCCGAAACTCCTGGAGGATGAACCTCAATTGGAGAATGATCATCGTGTCCTGGCTCAGATTCTAACCCTGGATCCCGAAACCCTATGCCGCATTCAAAGTGAAAGGACGGGAGCCGATGCTGACCCTGATCATCGCCGTCTTGCCGGCGCTGCTGAACGGACCTGACGCCATGTTTTTTCCCGAACTGCAAACCTACGTAGATGAAATCGTCGCGGAATATCAAAAGATTCCGGAAACTCGCAAAAAGGAACTCGGACAAATTGCCGCCTATGTGCAACGACAGGTCGATAAAGGTGAAAAGGCTCAGCTTAACTTTATTTGTACCCACAATTCCAGGCGGAGTCATATGTCGCAGATTTGGGCTCAGACCGCGGCCGCTTATTACGGCGTGCCCGGGGTGCAAGCCTATTCCGGCGGCACCGAGGCCACGGCCTTCAACCCGCGTGCGGTGGCCGCCCTGAAACGAGCCGGCTTCGACATCGACCAAACTACGAACGTCGTCAACCCCATCTATCACGTGCGCTTCCAAAAAACGGCGTCGGCCATGACGGCCTTCTCCAAGGTCTACAGCGACGCGCCCAATCCCAAACAATCGTATTGTGCCGTGATGACCTGCTCCGACGCGGACAAGGCCTGCCCCGCGGTACTGGGCGCCTCGGCTCGCATTGCCGTGCCCTACGAAGACCCCAAGGTCGTGGATAATACATCCGGCGAAACCGCAAAGTACGACGAAAGGACAAGACAAATAGGCCGCGAGATGTTCTTCGCTTTTTCCCTGGTCAAGAAAAAGTAAGCGCGTCGCAAACGCCGAAACAAAATCATTCAAGACATAAAGGAAGAGAGGGCACAGAGGACACCGAGAAAAGACTAATGATAACGTCCTGATCTCTCTGTGACCTCCGTGCCCTCTCTTCCTAAACCTTCAAGCACTAACAACCCTTACCGCGCCGGCCTTCTCATTAAACCCGGCAATCGGGCCGCCAAGATACCTTCACAAGATGAGGCATTCATGAAAACCAGTGACATGAGTCTGTTTGAACGTTACCTGACCGTGTGGGTCGGGTTGTGCATCGTAGCCGGAATCCTGCTCGGCAAAATCGCGCCCCAATTCGCCGCGACGCTCGACGGTATGTCCCTCGATGTAAACGGCGCCCCCGTTGTATCCATCCCGATCGCCGTGTGCCTGTTCTTCATGATGTACCCCATCATGGTCAAAATCGATTTCGATAACGTGGTCAAAGCCGGGAAATCAGGGCGCCCGGTGTGGCTGACGCTGATCCTGAACTGGGGCATCAAGCCCTTCACCATGTATGCCTTATCGTTTTTGTTCCTGGGCATCCTGTTCAAATCCTTTATCGGCGTCGAGGCGACCGATATCGTCAAAATGCCGTTCGGTCTGGATTTACCGGTGGGCGCGTTCCACGGCGCCGGCGTGGTGGTCCTGCAAGACGGCGTCAAAATGCTCGAGATCCCCCTCTGGCGCAGTTACCTGGCCGGCTGTATCCTGCTCGGTATTGCCCCCTGCACCGCCATGGTTCTGGTGTGGGGGTACCTGGCCAGGGGTAACGACGGCCTGACCCTGGTCATGGTGGCGATCAATTCGCTGACCATGTTGCTGCTATACGGCATCCTGGGAGGTTTCCTATTGGGCGTAGGCCGGTTGCCGGTGCCCTGGGAAGCGCTGCTGCTTTCCATCGGCGCTTATGTCGCCCTGCCGCTCATTGCCGGTTATCTGTCGCGAAAACTCATCCTGGCCACACGCGGTGAGCAGTGGTTCAAGGAGAAGTTCCTGCACCTGCTGACCCCGGTCACCATCGTCGCCCTTTTAATTACCCTGGTCTTGTTGTTCTCGTTCAAGGGTGAAGTCATCCTGGCCAATCCGTTGACCATTTTGTGGATTGCCGTGCCCTTGTTCATCCAAACAGTCTTTATCTTCGGCCTGGGTTACGGCGCGGCTAAACTGTTGGGTCTTTCCTACGAAAATGCCGCGCCTTCCGCCATGATCGGCGCCTCCAACCATTTCGAGGTAGCCATCGCCACCAGCGTCATGTTGTTCGGACTCTCCTCCGGGGCCGCGCTTGCCACCGTGGTGGGCGTCCTCATCGAGGTTCCGGTCATGCTGATGCTGGTCCGTATCTGCCAAAAAACGCAGAACTGGTTCGATTAAGGTCAGGCATTGATCGCGGTGAAGCGGATCGATTTTCCCTGGATGAGAATGCGTGTGATCGAACCGAAGTCGATATCGATGCGATAAGAAGCGGCCAGGTTGAATCCAAGAACATGGCACATGACCGCGTGAACGCACCCGCTATGGGTAACCACCACCGCATCCTCATCGCTAGCTTTCAATGCTTCGAAGAAGGCGACGTTGCGGTCGATCAGTTGTTGCCCCGTTTCGCCACGGGGAGCGGCCGGGCCCTCCAGGTTTTGCGACCAGCGCGTGACCTGGTCCCGGGGTAACTCCTTCCAAGGCAAGCTCTCCCATTCCCCGAAATTCATCTCAGTCAGCCGGTCGTCGATCTCGATATCGCCGGGCGCCAACGCCTCGGCCAGGAGCCGGCAGCGGCTGCTCGGACTGCTGTACCAACGCGCCGGCAGGGGATCGACCAGTTTCCCGCGTACGCTTTCCAGATCTTGCGGGAAGGTTTCGGCCAGGGGGATATCGGAAATACCGTAACAGGTTCCGGGCGGGACGCCGACCGCCGTGTGTCTTATGTAAATGAGTTCCATGTCAGTCCTATGAGGGTCAGATAAATCAAACATTCTGTGACTTCTTGCACGGCGCCTAAACCATCGTCCGTGTGGCCGCGGATCCATCGCTTAAAGTAGCGCAACATCCAAACTGTCGCAAGACCAAACCGGTAGATGGGCAAATCGGACTCCGGCCCCTACGGAACCTCGATCTCCAAGTAGAAGTCTCTTCGTCGATGAGACCGGCGGCGCACCAAAAGCAAACAATCATCTTCGCGAGCATATGCACGCGACCAAAGAAGCGAAATTAACGCTGAAGCAAATCAGGGCTAAAAAGACATGTACAGAAATTTGACAAGCTAGCTTAGCAACATTAGGCATTTAGAGTTTTAAACGATTTATTGTAGATGTAGATATTCAACTTGATTGCCTTCAGACTTCATAGCCGAGAAGTACTTACCGGCAAAATGAGAAAAATTGAAAATGACTCTTGACAAGAGGTGGCTTCTTGTTGAAAATGACAATATACACCGTGTATGCATAAGCAACTTCCGGAAGCTCTAGCTATACCTGTATTACAGTAATTTGGAGGTAATTATGAAAAAGTTGTTCTGTGTTTCTCTGCTCTCTCTCACCGGTTTTGTGTTGTCCGCTTGGACTCCCTGCGGACAGGGCAACGACGCCGCCTATGACGTAGATACCGGCGAAGACCTGATGTGCTGCTCTCTTGGTGAAGACTCCGGGGGCACCTTGCTCTCCTGCACCAACGGTAGTGAGTGGGGCCATTATCGCCCCGTTGAATAAGGTCAATCACGGCCCCTTCTAATCAATTCGAGAGAGGAGAGACGTCTCCTCTCTTTCCACATCTATGAATGAGGAGATACATCATGACGCTTCTTTTGCTAATATTTCTTTGCCAGGCCAATGCCGACAATCCGATGACCAAAGATTCCCAGGCAATTTGGATTCCCTTGGACAGCCCCTTGGTGGACATTCCGATTACCAGCCTGGTCAATGGGTCGAAAACCAATTTCAATGAAGTAGGCGACAACGGCATTACTTTTATCTTCACGCCTAACTGCGAGTATTGTAAACGCGCTTATGACCTGGTGGCCGCGATCAGCGAAACCTACAATTGTTTCGTTCTCTTCAGTGGGAATCGCAAAGACGTGCTCGCCTTCCTGGCCGAGAAGGGAGAGACCGATTACGGCCATGTCTTTTTGGTGGATGCAAAACACCTGACCCCGTATAATATCAAAATTGTACCGGCCGTTCTCGGCTATCGCGACAATCAATTGACTCTTGCCATGCACGGGCCGTTCACCATGGGCTCCCTGCAAAGGATTTTATCCAATCATCGAACCGGTTCAAGAGTCAGCATGTCTCCAAAGAGTAAACAATGATTTGGACGTTTCTTTTACTACTCACAACACCGCAATTCCAAAAAGCCCACACCATCGACGACACCTTCAGCACGGCCTCCGGCGATATGTTGACGGGCCCCTACAGGGCGATCTATTGGAACGGCGACGTCTTCATTGCCGATAAAACAGAACACAAAATGTTCGTTCTTCGCAAAGACGGGACATTTGAGTCGTTCGGCAAAAAAGGTTCGGGCCCGGGTGAGTTCGTGAATTACCCCATGAACCTGTTTGTTAAGCAAAACCTGCTGCTGGTGGAGGAATGGAACCGATGGCGGCAGTACTACTTCGAGGCATCCGGCAAGTATGCCAAAGGCGGGAAAATCGATCGTCGGGTGGAGCGCTTCAACGATGTCGGCGTTTACAGCCTGTTGGGTTCCAAGGCGATTGAAAAGGGTTATAAATACCGAATCGAAGAAAGCGGCTGCCACTTTTGCGCCCTGGAAACTCGCGATTGGGAAGGAGTGCACCTTTCCAGAACCTTTTTATTGGAGGCGCCCGGCGACCAACTGGTCACCATAAAACGAAGCGGCGTTGTCGAGGTTTTTCGCAAGGACTGCACCAGGGTTTCCCGCATGTATGTGCCGTTGGAAAATTTTAAGTTGGACCTTAGCGAAAACAAGTTCAACACCATGATCAGCAATGCTAAATCCAAGGGCGGACCTCGGAAAATGGCCTTTGACAACGGGCTTCCCATTACCAGCGCAACTCTGGCCGATTTGGAAAACCTCTGGCTGTTGGTGAAGAATGAGAACAACCCGGACCAACGCACTCTGTTTCACATCAACATTACGGCCGGCAAGGTGCTGAACAGAGTGGAACTGGATGCGATTTTTCTAAATGTTAACTATCACCAGGGTTACCTGGCCATGGCCGCCCCTCAGGAGACATTGGTAGTCACCTACAAGGTCGGTAAATAGAAAGGTCCTTCCCGGCCAAATTTTTCCGGACTCTGCCGGCAAGGATCCGGCCCCCGGTTCTTACCGGCATCGAACATATGCCTCGACCGGCCGGCAAGGGGCAAATATCAAATACTTGTCTATCCATTCGATGAGTCCAGGTCTCACCTATGGCTTAGACCTGTCTGCTGAGAAAGCGCTATCTATTTTTGTGTAATCCCCGCAAACCTCTATAAGTAATAGTTTTGCCTATTTTCACCGGCGAGTGGCATGAGGGTTGCCCTTTGGTTGGGCGTTTCGCCTTAAATGTATTTTCGAAAAGGAGACCCTCATGTTATCTCGCAAAATAATGAACCCTTCCCTTAGCCTATTTCTGCTCGTGTCGTTATTCGGCGGCGTGCCCCTTTCGGCAGGGCATACCCAACAAGCCGAGTTACTGGCCGATGATGACGATGCCGGAGACGAATTCGGCAAAGCTGTTGCCCTTCACGGTGATCTGGCCCTCATCGGCGCCCGCTATGACGATGAGGAAGCGACCGATGCCGGGGCTGCCTACCTCCATAGCCGCAATCAAGGAGGCTCGGACAATTGGGGTCAATTTCTCAAACTGACAGCCTCGGATGCGGCGGCCGACGACCTGTTCGGATCGGGCCTTTGTCTGCGTAGCGATACTGCCGTGGTGGGCGCTCCCAAAAACGACAGCGCGGCCAACGATGCCGGCGCCGTTTATATTTTCAAACGCAACGAGGGCGGCGCCGATAACTGGGGTGAGTTGATCCAAATTACCGCCTCTGATGCCCAAGCCGGTGACCAATTCGGCAAGGATGTCGCCGTCAACGAAGGTCAGGATACCATCATCGTAGGCGCCCGCTTTGAAGACACCAATGGAGGTAACGCCGGCGCCGCCTATATTTTTGGCCGCAATGAAGGTGGAACCGATAACTGGGGTCAGGTGGCCAAATTGACCGCCGATGACGGCGCCTCCGGTGATCGCTTTGGCAAGAGTGTGACTATCAGCGGCGATATTGCGGTTGTCGGCGCCTGGCGGGATGATTCGGACATGGGTGCTGTCTACATTTTCTACCGCAACGAAGGTGGAACCGATAACTGGGGTCAGGTAGCCAAAATTCCCGGCGACGCTACCGGTGATCAGTTCGGGAAGTCACTGGACCTGTCCGGCGATACCCTGTTGGTAGGGGCTCCCAGGGTGGACCTGACCGCAACCAATGTTGGCGCGGCCTATATCTTCAAACAGAACTGGGATAATGTGGCGGACAGTTGGGGTCAGGTTGCCGAACTAACCGGTGATCCCACGGATCAAAATGCCTATCTCGGTCAAAGCGTTTCCCTGGACGGCGATGTCGCGATTGTGGGTTCTCCCGAACAGTACGGTAATAAAAACTGGGGCCGCGTCACCTTGTTCTTACGCAACGAGGGCGGTTCCGATAACTGGGGTCGAAATATCAGTTTTAACTCCACGGATGCTGCTGAAGGCGATCACTTCGGTATCGGAGTCGCCGGCAGTAACGACAGAATCCTGGTCGGCGCCAACTTGAATGACGATGGCGGAAGCAAGTCCGGTTCCGCCTATATCTTTGAAGACCAATAAGTAAGGTTGCCGGGCGTAGGCAGGTTGCCTGCGTCCGGCTTTGTTGATTCGCAAAGGGTATGAGTTGTTGGAGCCATCCGCCGATAATCAAGTTGTTCCGGTATGGGGGTACTGGCCGGAGGTGGTAACGACAACTCGACAGGCCGGGCGGATCCCGCTATAATAAACGAAACACCACGATCCGGAAGGATTGAATGGAAGAGTCGGAAACCAACCCTGCCCCAGTGCAAGCTACTCCTGATAGCATCGGCGCCTATCGCATCCTGGGAAACCTGGGAAGCGGCGGGATGGGTGAGGTATTGCTGGCCTATGACCAACGCTTGGACCGCAAGGTCGCGGTCAAACGCATTAAACTGGATGCCGCGTTCTCGGAAGAGGTCAGGGCGCGATTCCACCGGGAGGCCCGTACCGCGGCCCAATTAAACCATCCCGGTGTGGTCCAGATCTACGACATTTTGGAAGAGCCGAGCGGCGAATACATCGTCATGGAATACGCGCCCGGCAAGACCCTGGCCGAGTTGCTGCAACAGGGCGCGCTTCCCCGGAAAAGGGTCCTGGCCATTGCCGGAAACGTGGCGGAGGCCCTGACCGCGGCTCATGAGAAGGGAATCGTGCACCGCGATTTGAAACCTGAAAACGTCGTGGTGGGTGAGGAAGATGCGGTAAAAATCTTGGACTTCGGCCTGGCTCGTCGTTTGGAAGCGGATGACCAGAGTTTGACAGGAAAAGGGCAGATATTGGGTACCGTGCGCACCATGTCGCCGGAGCAAGTGCGAGGTGATGACCTGGATCACCGTACGGATCTTTTTTCATTCGGCATTTTGCTTTATGAGATGACGGCGCGCCGTTCTCCCTTCAAGGGAGAAAGCAGCATAAAAACCATGCAAAACATTTTGAGCTTGCAACAGGCCCCGCTTATGTCCCTTTGTCCTTCAGCCGGCTCGCGTTTATCGCATCTGGTGGACTGGCTGTTGCAAAAGGAACCGGCCCGACGTCCGGCGGATATGCGTACGGTAATCGATGCTTTGGGTGGGATCGATGTCGGCGGCGGATTGGGTCGGACAGTGGATGAAGACGCGGAAACGACTGATATCTCCGACTTCAGCGGCCGATCCTCGTTATTGGAAGTCCATCCGGCGCGACACCGAATGGTACCCGCTCTTGTCATCCTTGTCCTGATAGTTGGTTTGACCCTGAGCTTCTATTTCTTCATTTTCAAAGCTGAAACCATTACGGTTGTCCTCGGGCACGGCAGTTCCCAAAATGTCAATTCCAGTTCCATTTCCCGGGCTATTCTCATCGGGGCAGAAAGACAATTGACCACGCTTCAAGGGATTACCCTTCTCTCAGAGCCGGTAGAAACCACAGAACAGGCTCGCTTACTGGGTGCGGACGAAATGGTGGCGATAGACATCCGGCCGGGAAAACCCAATTACGGGGTGACCCTGAGGCGCGTGAATGCCGGAAACGGCACCGTGGTGTGGCAAGAGGCGTTTGCGGTATCGGCCGGGCCCAATGATTCCTATAACGCTACGCAGTCCGTGATGGCTCATCTTCGACAGGCCTATCCCGGTTACAAGGTTAGCGAGCGGATGGAACAATTCACCGTAAGACCCGAAGACTTCGAACGTTACCTGGCCGTGCGGAATAGCACGGAGGAGAATGGCGCCAAGTGGAAGGACATGCAAGAAATCCTTGCCGGCTCGCCTGCTTTTTTGGACGGCCTGGTATACGCGGGGGAATTGGCCTTTTACCTTTTTAAAACTGAAAAAGAGGACAAGTGGTCGGCGGAAATGAAGCGCCTGATCCAACGTGCCCGCAATTTGGCTCCGCACGATGCCCGCTCCTACTCATTGGAGTTTCGACTGGCCTTGAACAACAAGCAATGGAAACAGGCAGGCGAGCTTCTGGAAACCATGGAAAGTCATGAACCGGGCTCGATGACGGTGCTGCAATCCCGTGCTGTTTTAGCAAAAGCGAAGGGGAACTTGGATGAAGCCATCAAGTTCCAGAAACTGGCGGCGCAACGGATGCCCTCCAAGATCATCCTTTACGATTTGGCCTCCTTGGAATTTCAAGCGGGGCGTTACAATGATGCGATCCGGACCACCGACCAGTTGCTGGAAAATTATCCTAAATACCGTAGGGGCCGAAATTTAAGAGCTCTCTTGGAAATGGAACATGGTGACCTGGAAGAGGCGGAGTGCATGTTCGTCGATTTGCTGCAGGAGAGACGCACTCATGCGATCTATAATAATTTGGGGGTCATTTTCTATAAAACAGCTCGCTATGCCGACGCGGAAGAGGCATGGGAGCAAGCGGTTGCGCTCAACCCCGACAGGACACGGACCAGGGTGAACCAGGCTGACGCCATTCTTGCCCAGGGTAGAAAAGACGAAGCCGAAGGGATCTATTGGTCGGCTCTCACCGAATTCGAGGAGAGTACCCAACCCTTGAAAACGCCCGAGAAAACGGCCCGGGCTCGTTGCCTTGCCCACCTTGGACTCGGCAAGGAAGCGGCCTCAGCGGTACGAGAAATATTGAGGGCAAATCCCTCCGATATGGAAGCAAAGCTGAATTGCGCCATAGTTTATGCCCTGCTGGGAGAGCACTACTCGGCCCTGGCTCTTGTGGAAGAGGCGAGAGCCGGAGGTATGAAAGCCAGGCAATTCAATCTGCCGGAGTTTGCCGGCTTGCGGGAGAACCCTGCTTTTCAAAAACTCTTGAAACAAGGCCCTCCCTCGACTCAATAGGCAACCGTTCTTTCATTCAGTGGTCTCTTCTTCATCGCCGGTACCGGTCTGTTTCGTGGTTTCCTGTACCTCTTCTTCCAACTCTACCTCGGGGTCGGGGCTTCTTTTGAATTGCGCGGCGCCGGTGAAGCCGCGCGCCATGGCTACCCGGTAGTGAAAACTGTCCGGCACGCAACCGCAACCGGTGCCCACCACCCGGCCCGGCCCGTAGGTCAGGCTTGAAAAGGGACCGAAATGCAAATGCTGGATGTTTTCAAATGGTTGGTGATGACCCGCCACGAAATCGACCATGGGCAGCCAGGTACGGTACCCGGGCACGGTCTTGAAATCCCATACCACGATATCGGATGAAATGCGCAGCACGTGCAGGTGTTGGTCGTGGATCACCAGTTCGGTATCGATCCCGGTCTCATCCTGAGTAATGGGAATGACCTTGATGGGATCGTTCCTGTCAATTTTGAGGTCACCGCTCATTTCATGGTCGATCCCTTTTTGGATTTGATCTTCTTTCAGATCGGTGCGACAAGGTTCTTCCACCCTCTCCACGGTTGTCTTGCGCAGCCACGAGATGGTGCTGGTGACCAGTGCTTTCCCCAACGATTCCGGGGCGTTGCCATAGGGTTCTTCAAAGGGGTCTTCACCGACGCCTTTTTCGAAGAACACCCTATAGCGCCAATCTTTGATATCTTGAAAGTTAACCCGACCGAAAACACGTGCGGCATCTCCGTCGGAGCCGGGAATTTGATGGGTCATATAGGCGAAGGGCCCATAGTAGTGGGTGTAGAGTTTGTCCTCTTCGACCTCGAATAAAACACCGGGGACACAATGATCGGGCAGATTGTGGAAGATCCACTCGATGACTTCACCTTCCCGAATGTCGATATCCGTTTGGTCCATTGTCAATTCCAATTCGTCATGATCATAAGTAACCTTGATAATATGTGCCATAACTGTCTCCTATAAAATTAGATCGACCACGAAGGACACTGACTCCCCGACCAATAGACCGGCTAATTTTTACCGTGTTCTCCATGGCAGGTTCCTGTTGTTCAGGTTTCCCGATGATGTACTTTCATACCAAGGAGCATGCCACAACCATAACCTGAATAACTAAAATGCTTTAGGAGCAAGCCGGCGAATTGTGAACAGTTGGGGTTCTATCTGGTCGGTTAGAGGTTACAACGAGTTGGTTTGCTTTTTCAGGAAAGATTTTTTGTTTGACGCCATATCTTATCATCTTTCAGGCTAAAATGTGAAAAAGCCTCTTGGAGTGTCTTCATGGCCTCACGACTTGTTACAATTGTCGGTTCTTTAGATGGCGACTCTTTTTTATTGAGTGGGGAAGATTTTTTTATCGGACGGCATGGTGATAATCAGCTTTGTATCAGGCATCCTTCTGTTTCCCGGCAACACTGTGTCGTCAGACGGGATGGTGACGGATTTTCCTTGGAGGATTTGGAAAGCCGTCACGGCACGGTTGTCAACGACAAACCGATCCAAAAACACCACCTGGTCCACGGTGACGTAGTCAAGGTGGGTGATGCACAATTGCGCTTTCAGGACAGGGAGGAGGAAACCTCCCAAACAGCGGTTGATTTCCTAAGCGAACCGACAGCTTCGGTGGCCCTCTCCGCGGCCATGTTTTTGGATTCCGTACGGATAGAAGATCAACTGCAAGATCATCTGGAGGTGGGCCATACCCTGAACGCCCTTTTGCGCATCAGCCGGGCATTGGGTGAGGAGTCCGACCCGGAAAAACTGATCGACCTTATCTTGCAGGAAGTTCTGACCGCTTTGCCCGCCGACCGGACCGCGTTGGTATTGGATGAGGAAGAAGAGATCTTCCATGCCCATCGGGACGGCGGCGATTCGGCTTTTCACGTATCGCAAACGCTTCACCAACGGGTAACTACCGATCAGGTGAGCTTGTTATGCAACGATATGGTCGACACCACTGAAGGCTTGGACTCGGCCAGTTTATCCATGAATAAGATTCCCGCCCTTATCGTGGCGCCTTTGTCTGTACCGCGGCGTCGCCTGGGGATTATCTACGCGGACGCCGTGGACGGGAAAGCGCTTACTGAATATCATCTGGAATTGCTGACCGCCGTGGCCGCGATTGGCGCCGCGCCGTTGGCCGGCGCCTTGCGGTTACGCCGTTTGGAGCGGGAGAACCGCTATTTACGCGAGCACGCCCTGCAACATGACATGGTGGGTTCGTCCCCCGCAATGCAGGCGGTTTATGACCTGATCGCCAAGGTGGCGCCCACGCCGTCTACGCTTCTGATTCGCGGCGAGAGCGGTACGGGCAAAGAGCTGGCGGCTCGTGCCTTACACGCCAACAGCGCCCGCGTCAAAGGCCCCTTTGTGGCCTTGAACTGTGCCCTGCTCTCAGAGGAACTGCTGGCCGGCGAATTATTCGGCCACGAGCGCGGCGCCTTTACCGGGGCGGTGACCACCAAAGTCGGCAAGATCGAGGTGGCCCGCGGCGGCACCCTGTTCCTGGATGAGGTGGGCGAACTTCCCCCTCCATTGCAGGCGCGGCTATTACGCGTCTTACAGGAACGTGAGTTCGAAAGGGTGGGCGGTACCCGGCCTATGAAAGCGGATGTACGCGTGGTGGCGGCCACCAATCGAGACCTTGAAGAAGGCATGCGCAACGGCAGTTTCAGGGAAGACCTCTACTACCGCTTGAACGTCATCACGCTGGTCATGCCGCCCCTCCGCGACCGGCGTGGGGATATCATTCCCCTGGCCCGAGCATTCGCCGCCAGGCACGCCAAAACCATCGGCAGGCCGGTGCCGGAGTTAACGGGCAAAGCCCGAGCCTGCCTACTGGCTTATGATTGGCCCGGCAATGTACGCGAACTGTCCAATGCCGTCGAGCGGGCGGTCGTTTTGGGTGAAGACGCCCAAATCAGGCCCGAAGACTTGCCGGAAACCCTGCATGCTCCAGATCCTTCCTCAATGGTTTCGGAAGAAGGCGACACTACTTATGCCGCTGCCATGGATGCACTGAAACGCAAGCTCGTACTGGAATCGGTGAAAAAGTCCGGCGGTAATATCACGCGTGCGGCCGGGCTTTTGGACCTTCACCCCAACTACCTCCATCGCTTGATCAAAAACCTGGGCCTTCGCGACCAGTTGTCATAATACAAACAGACAAGACTCAAACTTCGATGGGGAAACGACCAATTTGGAAGAAAACCGGCATAGTTGCATCGATGACTTGGAACCATGCATAGAGCGGCGGAAACGGAGGAAGGCCCCATCTCTTTGAGCCTTCCTCCGAGCGGGGCCTTGATTAGAGGATTTGCCCGGCTCTTAATCAGCCGAGACGGTTAGGACGATTCGCCTTCGCCGATGGGCTCCGTGCCGGTTGTGATGTAGGCGCTGTTATTATCCTTGTTAAAGAAGAATTTAATGGGTTTTTCGTTCCGCAAAAGATCGAGTACATTCGCGAGCTGGTCGTATTGGTAGCTCACGTAGTACATGTCGTAGCCGTTGCTATGCGTTCCTGAGCTGTTCGGTTTTAAGTCACTACCTTGGGGGAAGAATTGCAGGAATGTGTAGGCTTCCGGGATAGTGAGGCTAACATTGGTCGCGACGCCGTTGTTTCCGTCCGGACCACCATAAACCAAAACCTGGTAGCTCGATACTTCTTCAAATGTTGTGTTGGACATATGTCCTCCTTTGTATTGTATATTGGCTCGCAAGGTCCGTCATCGGTCCAAACAAACCCTGGTCTTAAAAGGGCAAGAGCCATACCGTGGGCCTGGAGAACGCGAATCGCTCTTTAATATGCTTGAATTATTGAACTAGAGCTTCCCGGGGTAACGAGAGTCTCTGACTTTTCGAACCGATTGGATAGGCTTGCCTATCCAACCGGCTAGTTATCCCGGTAGGGTAAAGAAGTGCGCCCCGGATTCTTTAGGGTTGAACAAAAAGCCCCGGTCAATACCTCGTCGCACCAGGCCAACGGTTTAGGTACAGATGCGAATTGCGGGATTTTAGAGAAAAATCGCCTCGGGATTGCATGATTTCCGGTTCTTTTTCGCTGTATTTTTTAGAGTGACCCGGAGCTCTTGCTCCTTTAGGAGGGAGATCCCATGCTGATTTTGACAATTCTACTCTTGGCCGGCCCGCCGGCTGAGATCCCGGAAGCCTGGTGGGATGTAGATCGTGAACTTGCCCAATACAATACCGATGCGGTGATTCTGGAAGACCGGACTACTGTCAATGTGACGGAAGTCAAGCGTTTCCGGCGCGTGCGCATCCTCAATCGTTGGGGGAAGTCCGCCGCGGAAATCGTAGAATTGGGTCGGCTTTCCGGCTCATTGAAAGGCCGGGTCATCGATCGCAAAACCGGCAAGGTCACCGTACTCAATCGCCGTGAAGACCTGATCAAGCTGACCATCGCCCGCTATCGGGGCGACAAGGAAAAAGCTACCGTGGTCTTGCCCCCCGGTTTGACTGACGATTGTATCGTTGAATTAAGCTGGGCCGTGCCGGCGGAGAACGGCCTGTCGAACGGCTGGGAAGACATCCACCCCATGAGCGAGGTCTGGCCGGTGCGTAAGAAAACCGTGACTTTTTCCATCATGGCCAGGCGTACGGGTCTCATCGGCCTGAGCTGGACGGCGCCGACCGCCAGCGGCCAATTTCAGAAAACCGACACCAGCAGCGGGTTGCAGGTTATCTACAAAGACCTGGCCCCGGAGCCCAGATATCCTTTCAGCCGAGATCTTGCCACATTTTACGTCCTGGCCTATCGGCAGTTCCCGCGCGATTTCATTTCCGCGAAGAACTATTATGACGATATCGGCGACGCCCTGATTCGCGCCATGATGGGCGATAAACCCCGGGGCGGCGCCTACAAGAGTTGGATCAAGGGCCTGAAAAAGGAATTGCCCAAGGACCCGTTCGACGCCATGAACTACCTGTTCAAGGCCTTTACCAAACAGATTACCCGCGAGGATCTGTTGACCGCCGAACAACGGGCCAACCTGAAGCGCGCCAAAAAGAACGACGATTTCAGCAAGGTCGCCGCAACCACCTTTGCCAACGGTTACGGCAGTTCCTTCGGTATCCAGACCCTGTTCTACCACACGGCCAGGGACCTGAAAATCCCGTTCAAAGTCGTTGTGGCCGACAGCCGCCACGGCGCCATATTCGCCAGGAACGTCTTGCCCAACCAACGTAACCTGGTAGGTCTGAACCTCAACTATTACCTGTTCTCGGTTCTCTACAAGGGCGAGAATACAGTCTACTTCGATCCGGCCGAACAGGCCGCGGTACAACCCTATGTACTCACCGATTTCCAAGGCCAGGCGGCTGTTGCCTTCAACCCCTATAAGAAGTGGAAACACGAAATAGTGACCTTACCCGTCCTGCCCCATAGTATCCATACTCGCCGGCACCAGTTCATGAGTATGGTCCGGGCGGACGGCAGTTTGAAGCTGAGTATGAAGCAGACGTCGACGGGACGCTTCCAGACCTCCATGGTAGAGGACTATCGGGTGATGCCTCAGCAAGAGCGCGATGAACGCCTGAAAAAACAATGGCAGAAGAACTGGCGGACCAGGCACGTGGAACGGGCGGCCGTGATTCTGTCGCCTGGAGCCGCAATCGCCGAGGTTGACGTCACGACGCCGCCCTCCGGTGTGGAGCATATGGTGCTGCACCCCTTCCCCGGCACCTACGTGGCTATCCATCGCCCCTCGGCCTGGCCGAAAGGACGGAAAAAAGCGGTTTTCCTTTATCCGTTCGTGCAGGAGGACACGCATGCCATTAATGTCGGCGACACCTTCCGCCTGAAGGGCAATCCCAATTGGGAGCGCCGTAATGCGGCCGGCTCGGTACAATTCCGGGCGGAACAGCAGGACGGTAAGGTGATGGTTACCCGCCGGGTCGACGTGCCCCATCCGGCCATGAGGCCGGACGCCGAAAAAGAATTGAAACAACTCCTGGCCTGGATCGATGAATCCGAGGACCAGCGCCTTCTACTGGAGAGAATCGAGTCCGGGGAAGACGCCGTCAGCAGAGGTGAAGAATGAAAGTTTGCGCCTGGATACTACTGTTCACCCTGACTTTATCTTCCCTGGCCGCGGACCTGCCCGATTGGGCCGAAACGGCGTCGGACGGCTTCAATCCCGCCGATGTTTCGGCCGATGCGGAACTGGTCTGTTTACTGGACCAACGAACGATTACCCTGGAGAGTTCGAGCAAACGCATGATCCGGCATCGCGTGGTTTATCTCGTCCTCAAGAACGGCGGGGTAAACAAGGCCTCTGTATTCTTGGAGGCAACCGATCCCGAAAGCCGCAAATTGGTTCGCTTCCAAGGCTACCATCGCAATCAGGCCGGAACGGTAACCCGTATCGGGCGTAAAGATGTTGTGATGGTGAACAGCTCCGGCGATGAACTGACTCGCGAAATGGACGCGGTCGCCGAACTGGACCACGTGAGCATCGGCTCCATCACGGCGTTTGAAAGCGTAATCGAGGACAAGGCGCCCATGCCTGTCTTCGAATACACCCTGGGCCGAACCTACCCGGTCACCGGCTTCTCTATCGATGTCGCGGCCAATGGTGTCCCTTTCGAGTTTCGCTTTCACAATATGGAATCGGCGAACCTGGCTCCCGTCCGGAATGGAAACCGCGTCAGCGTACCCAATTTGCCGGTCTATGCGGGAGGAATCAACACCGGTTGGGAGACACTGCCGCGCATTTCGCTCATCGTCGACAAAACAGCCCATCCCTTCTATCTTTCTTGGGATGATCTGTCTCGTTGGTATCACCGAAAAGTACTCGCGGCCAACCCCGAACTTTCCGGAAAAGCCATGGCCGCCCTGTCCGAAAAGGCAATCTTCAAAGAAGCCGCCGCACAAATCAAGAGCAAGGTATCCTACCGGCAACGCTACCTGAGCGCCGACCGGGGGTGGACACCTGAAAAAGGCGAAGAAGTGATGCGTCGGGGTTACGGCGACTGTAAGGACATGGTTTCCTGCATGATGCTGGAGTTGGGCAAACGCGGACATGCGGCCGCTCCCGTTCTGGCCAATATCGGCGACGGCGCCCGAACGACAAGCGATGACGCACCGGGGCCCTACTTCAACCACCTGATCGTTGCCGTGCCGTTGGCCGAACCCATGGGCATGGACGCGGAGGTAACCGTCAACGGAAAATCCTGGTTGTTGTACGATCCAACCTCCCCGCAAACACCGATCGGCAAACTACCGGCCCACTATCGGGATAGGAGCTTGTTAATATGCCGAAAGGAAGGCGCCGCCTGGATCGATGTACCGGAAGGGGCTCTGGTCAAAGAGGGTCTGCTGATCCGCGCCGGCGGCTTGCTGGACAGGGACAACGGGCTGAGAGGAACACTGCGGATTACCGAATACGGCGACGCGGGAGGCCTACGGACCACCATCGCCAATAGCAATGCCTACAACTTGAAACAAGCCGTACGGGAACTGTTGGATATCCCGGCGGTGGTTGAGATAACCGCCGTGGACGAACCGGACCTTGAAGACAACCGGTTGGTCCAAAACTATCAAGTTGTCTGGCCCGGTTTCCTACGGCACGACATGGACGGTTTTCGTTTGAACCGCGGCGTAGCCCCTTGGGTTATTCAGGACCTACGCGGCACCGAGGATCAGAGCAACCAGGGCATTCAATTGGATGCGCGACCGCCGATCACCTGGCGCATCGAACTGGTGGGCAACGCATCCCTGAAGCCGGGCGGCGACAGTTTCGACTATGAGGACGATACCATCGCCTTCAGCTGGAAAGCGGAAGCGGGTGACAGACTGGTCATTGAATACAGCAGTCGACGCGGAGAACTCCGCGCCGACCCCACGCAACGCACGGCCCTGCTGAGACGCTGGGACCGTTACCGGCGGGCTTACGACAAATTCAGCCTGAACGTGGCCATTCTCCGCAAGTGAACCCTCCCCAGCATCCAACCGCCGGCTCGGGAAAGCTCGAACGGAAATTATTCGGATAAAAAAAGGGGCGTGCAAGACACGCCCCTTTTGATCTTGATTTGTCGAGTTCAGGGTCAGCCCGTGCCGTTTCGGCGCCGAATGATCAGGGCCCCGACAATCAGGCTCAGTACCAGAAGGATCTGGCCCCAGGTCTGTAAGGTGGGTACAGGAATGATCACGTAGATGATGACCGGATCGGTGGAGCCGCCGGTCGAGGGATCGTCCGTGAAGGTGGTGCTTTCGTTGATGCCGTCACCGTCGGCATCGTAGCGGATGATGCCCTGGTTTCGGATGATATTGCCTTCCGTCCCCGCGTTGACCGTGGTTTCAATTTCCAGGTTTATGGAACCACCCGCGGGGATGAGCCCGTTCCAGGTGACCGTATTCGTCGGTACGTCGGGGTTTATCACGCCGCCGCCGGAGAGGATGGTTGCGTCGACCAGGCTGAGCCCCGGCGGGAGGACATTGGTGAATTCGTCCGAGGTGGGGTCGTCCAACTGGGGCGAGGTGCCCACATTGGTCAGCGTCACCTGGAAGAAAAGCGTATCGCCCGTGTTGACATCCACGGTGAGGGCTGCCTTCCGCGGCACGTCGAATACGGGGAACATGATACCCGTAACCTCTGCCGGGGAAGTGACTACCGTGTCGATCTGGGATGTATTGTTGGGGGTGGGCGGTTTGGTCACGCCGCCGGGCGCCGTAATGGTGGCAATGCTCGAGAAGGTACCCGCCACATTGGTTACCGTGGCCGTTACCGTGTAGGTTACGTTGCCGCCCTGAGCCAGGTCGATGCTCTCGGCGATATTACCGGAGCCCCCCGCCGTGCAGGTTGAGCCGGCCGAAGGCACGCAGGTCCAACTGACGCCACTGAACTCCGCGGGGAAGTCCGCGGTAATATCGGCGCCGAAAACGTCGCTCGGTCCGGTATTGTCGAAGACAACCGTAAAGGTCAACTCATCGGCGGGATTGGCCTCGGTCGGGCCGGTGACGGCGGTCAACAGGTCCGCCTCGCGGCCCACGGTCGTATCTTCGCTGTCTGTTTCATCGCCCGTGTTGATCTGAGTGGTACTGGTAACCACCGAGGCATCGAAGGTGATGTTACCGTCAAAGGCGGCGCTGACAGTGCCGGTCAGTGTCACGATTGCCGAACCGCCCGCGGCGATGGTGCCCAGGGTACAGGTGGGCGCCCCGGCGGGATCTTCCACACAACCCGAGGTGCTGTCCAGGGTGACCTGGACGGGTACCGTATTGGTCAGCACTACATCCAGGGCGTCGTCGGGCCCGTTGTTGTCGATTGTCACCGTGTAGGTCAGGGTGTCGCCCGCTTGAACCGGGTCAGGACTGTCGACGATGCTGACGACCAGGTCGGCGACCGGGATGATGGTGATATCATCCGTTGCCGTGCCGCTGTTGCCCTGATCCGAGGTCAGGTCGCCGGTAAGGTTGGTATAGGGACCGTCCTCACTGACGCTGACATCTACCGCGATGGTGCAGGTGGCGCCGGAGGCCAACGAACCGGAAGCGAGAGAGATCACTCCTGTGCCGGCAGTCGCCGTAACCGTACCGCCGCAGGTATTGTTGACGTTCGGCGTGTCGGCCACCGTCATATTGGCCGGCATGTTGTCGGTAAACGCAAGCGAAGCCGCCGTTTCGGTGTTCGCGGTGTTGTCGATGGTGAAGGTCAGGGTCACCACTTCATCGGGGATGGCGGAAGCGACGCTGAACGCCTTGCTGAACAGGGGCGGCGGATTGACACGCAGCATGGCGGTAGCGCCGCCGCTGTTGCCGTGATCGGAGGTCAGGTCGCCGGAGGTGTTGGTATAGTCGCCGCTGGTATCGCTGGTCACATCCACGCTGAGGGTGCAAGTGGACGTGGCGCTCACGGTGCCGCCGGTGTAGGAAATGGTTCCCGTACCCGCGACTGCCGTAACGGTGCCGCCCGTGCAGGTGTTGACCACATTGGGGGTAGCGTCAATCACCACATTGGCAGGCAGCGTATCGGTGAAGTCCAACGCGGTCACATCCACGGTGCCTGTCGTGTTATCGATGGTGAAGGTGAGCGTACTGGTCGTGCTCCGGGGAATGGTGACCGGCGCGAATGCCTTGGTGAAGCCGGGAGGCGGGTTCACTCGCAACGTATCGGTAGCCGATCCGGTAGTGCCCTGATCCGAGGTCAGGTCACTGGTGGTATTGACCAGATCGCCGGACACGGACGGCGTGACATCCACAAAGATATCGCATCCCGCGGAAGCTGCCAATGTGCCGCCGGTATAGGTAATGACCGAGGTGCCCGACACGGCTGTCAAGGTACCGCCGCAACCGTCAGACGCATTATTCGGGTTGGCAATGGTCAGGCCGGCGGGAAGGTTGTCGGTGACGGCCAATCCGGTCGCTCCGACCGTGCTGTTCGTATTGTCGATATTGATTTGTAGGGTGACCACGCCGCCGATAACGGTGGTGTCCGGTGTGAAGGTTTTGGTCAGGGCGGGTAGGGAATTGACCCGTAGCGTATCGGAAGCGGTGCCGCTGTTACCCAGTGACGAGGTCAAGTCGCCGGAGGTATTGGTGTAATCGCCCACCGTTGAACTGGTGATGTCTACCGTTACCGTGCAACTGGAACTCGCGGCAATAGAACCGCCGCTGTAGGAAACGGTATCGGTTCCGGCCGTTGCGGTCAGGGTGCCGCCGCTGCAAGTGGTGCTCGCGTTCGACGGCGAAGCGATCACCAGATTGGCGGGAAGAGTGTCGGCGAAGTCCAGGCTTGTTGCCGCTGCCGTACTGCTTGAGTTGTCGATGGTGAATGTCAGCGTGGTGACCTCATCGATATAGATAGGATCGAGAGAGAACGCCTTGCTGAAACCGGGAGGCGCGTTCACGCGCAGGCTGTCGCTTGCCGTGCCGCTGTCGCCCAGCGAGGAGGTGAGGTTCCCGGAGACATTGGCGTAATCGCCCTCCGTACTGCTGGTCACATCCACACTGATGCTACATGTGCTCATGGCCGCGATCGAACCGCCGGACAAGCTGACCGTATCGGTACCGGCAGTCGCGGTCAAAGAGCCGCCGCAGTCGCTGCTCGCGTTCGCCGGCGAAGCAATCACCAGGCCCGAGGGGAAGGTATCGCTGAAATCCACGCTGGTCGCGGTGACCGTACCCGAGCTGTTGTCAATGGAGAAGGTCAGCGTGCTGACCTCACCTTCGGCAATGGGATTGGGCGCGAACGCCTTGCTGAAGCCCAACGGCGGGTTGATGCGCAGGTCGTCGGTAGCCGTGCCGCTGTTGCCCAGCGAAGAGGTCAGGTCACCGGAGGTATTGGTGTAGTCGCCCGCACTGGAGCCGGAAATATCGACGGTAATGGTGCAGTCGGCGCCGGCCGTCGCGGTACCGCCCGTGAAGGTAATGGTGGTATCGCCCGCATTCGCGGTCAGTGAGCCGGAGCAGTTGTCCACCGCGTTGGCCGGAGTGGCAATCACTAGACCGGAGGGCAGGCCGTCGGTAAAAGCCAGGGACGTGGCGTCCACGGTACTGCCGGTGTTGTCGATGGTGAAGGTGAGCGTACTGGCTTCGTCCTGAGCCACGGCCGTGGGCGAGAAGGCTTTACTGAACCCTGGCTGCGGGTTCACGCGCAGGTCGTCGGTAGCCGCCGCAACGGTGCCCGCCGAGGTACTCAGGTCGCTGGTGGTGTTGGTGTAATCACCGTCGATCAGGGTGGTCACATCAACCGTCACCGTGCAACTGCTGCTCGCGGCCAGGCTGCCGCCGCTGTAGGTAATGGAATCGCCGCCGGCCGCCGCCGTAAGCGTGCCGCCGGTGCAGGTAGTCGACGCGTTATTGGGCGAGGCCACTTCCAAGCCGGTGGGCAGGGTGTCGGAAAAGGCCAGGCTGGAAACGGCGGCGGTGCTGCTCGTGTTGTCGATGGTAAAGGTAATCGTGCTGGTCTCGCCCGCCGCGATGACATCGGGCGAGAAGACCTTGGTGAACACGGGCGCCGGGTTGACGCGAAGGGTATCGCTCGCCGTGCCGCTGTTGCCCAGGGAAGAGGTCAGGTCGCCGGAGGTGTTGGTGTAATCGCCGTCAACCGCGCTGGTGACATCCACACTGATGGTGCAACTGGAGGATGCCGCAACCGAACCGCCGCTCAGGTCTACTGTATCGGTACCGGCGGTAGCGGTCAGGGAGCCGCCGCAGTCGCTTGACGTGTTGGCGGGGGATGCGATCACCAGGTTGGCCGGGAAGGTATCCGTAAAGTCCAAACTGGACGCCGCTACAGTACTGGATGTGTTGTCGATGGTGAAGGTGAGCGTACTGGTGCCGTTCACGAAGATGGGGTCCGAGGCGAACGCCTTGCTAAATCCCGGCGGCGGGTTGATGCGCAAGGTATCGCTGGGTCCCGTGCTGGTGTTCAGCGAGGTCGTCAAATCGCCCGAGGTGTTGTTGTAATCGCCGAAGGTGCTGCCGGTGACATCTACACTGATGGTGCAACTGCTCATGGCCGCGATCGAACCGCCGCTCAGGTCGATGGTATCGGTGCCGGCGGTAGCGGTCAGGGTACCGCCGCAGTCGCTTGAGGCATTGGACGGGGAGGCGATCAGCAGGCCGGAAGGCAGGGTGTCGGTAAAGGCCGCGCCGGTTGCCGTGGCGGTGCCGGCGGTGTTGTCGATGGTAAAGGTCAGCGTGGAGGTGCCGCCTTCAATAATGGTATCGGGCGAGAATGCCTTGGTGAATCCGGGCGGCGGGTTGATGCGCAGACTGTCGGATGCTGTGCCGCTGTTGCCCAGCGAGGAGGTCAGGTCACCGGAGGTATTGTTATAGTCGCCGTCCGAACTGCCGGAGACATCGACCGTGATGGTGCAACTGGACGAGGCGGGCACCACGCCGCCGCTGAAGGTAATCGTGGTATCACCCGCGTTAGCGGTCAGAGAGCCGCTGCAATTGTCCACTGCATTGGCGGGCGTGGCGATCACCAAACCGGCAGGCAGGTTGTCGGTAAAAGCCAGGGACGATGCACCGGCCGTACTGCCCGTGTTGTCGATGGTGAAGGTGAGTGTGCTTGCCTCGTTCTCGGCAACTGCCATGGGTGAGAACGCCTTGCTGAAGCCCGGCTGGGGGTTCACGCGCAGGGTATCGGAGGCCGTGCCGGAAGTACCCCCGGAGGAGGTCAGGTTGCCGGTGGTGTTGGTGTAATCGCCTGCCGTGGAACTGGTGATATCCACGGTAATGGTACAGCTTGCACCCGCGCCCAGGCTGCCGCCCGAGTAACTGATCGTACCGCTGCCGGCAGTTGCCGTGAGCGTGCCGCCGGTGCAGGTGGTGGACGCATTGTTGGGCGAGGCCACTTCCAGGCCCGCGGGAAGGTTGTCGGTGAAATCGATGCTCGAAATGGCCACCGTGCTGCCGCTGTTGTCGATGGTGAAGGTAATGGTGCTGGTCTCGCCGGCCGCGATGGGATCGGTGCCGAAGCTCTTGTCGAAGGTAGGCGACGGGTTGACCGTCAGGTCGGCGGTTGCGGCCGGGGCGGTAACCACCGGACCGCCGTTGACGCGACCGCTCAAAATGCTGGTGGTATTGGTATAGGTTCCGTCGGCAGTGCCGTCGGGAACGGAGACGGTGACGTCGAAACTCAGCGTTTCCAATGCTTCCAAGCGACCGTCGGCCAGGGTGATGGTGGAGGTGCCGGTCAGGGAAGAGCCGGTGCCCAGAACGTCCGTGGCATCGGCGCTTGACTTGGTCATACCGGTAATCAACGCGTCCAGGTCATCGGTAAAGGTAATGTCGGTGATGGGGTTTAGCGGATCGGTATTGGTAAAGGTGAAGGTGATCACGGGTTCGCCTGTCGGCGTGGTGTCGCCGTCGAAGACTTTGGTGAACATGAGACTGCCGACGATAAAATCAGCGCTCGCGGGATCGCCGCTCACACTGACGCTGTTGGAAGTACCGGTCACCGTGCTGGTGGTATTGGTGACGGTGGAACCGCCCGTCGCACCCACCGGAACATCGAGCGTAACCGTAATGGTGCAGTCGGAGTCGGCAGCCAGGACGCCGCCGGTGAAGGTCAGCAAACCGGTGCCGGACAAGGTGCCGCCGCAGACGGAGATGGGCAGTCCGGTTGCGACCAGCCCGGTAAGCGCGGCGTCCAGGTCATCGGTAAAGCCGATACCCGTGACCGAATTGACGAGATCGGAATTGGACAGGGTGATTTCCAGGTCGATCTGGTCACCGGGCGCCGCCGGGCTGCCGACGAAACTCTTGCTGATGCTCAAGGGCGAGAAGACGTCGAGATCGGCCGACTCAACCGGCAAAACCACGATTCCGCCGATGTTGGCGGTCGGCGAGGCGGTTTGGAGGACATAGCTTCCCTCCGCCGCGCCTGATGGAATGAGCAGGTCGACCGAGAAGTTGCAGCTGTTACCGGCATTAACGATGCCGCCGGCGAAAATCAATAACTGGTTGCCGGGAAGCAGGGTAGCCGTGGAACCCGCGCCGCAGGGCGTCACCGGGAGCGAAGCCGGGTCGATGGTCAAACCGCTCAGTGTCGTAGCGGTATTGAGGGTGAACGTAATGGTGTCGGCGTTAACAAGACCGACATTATCTATGGTGAATTCAAGAGTCGCCGTTCCGTCGGGAGGAACGGGATCGTCGGTCACTTCCATGGTGATGTCCAAGGCCACGACATCCAGGGTATCCGAGGCGGCAGCACTGGTATAAGGCGTGCTGCTGATCTCGGAGCTCATGGTGCTGGTGGTGCTTAACACACTGCCCGAGGCATCGGACGGGATGGAAAGCGTTACCGAGAACTCGCATTCCTCACCCGGCATCAAGGTACCGCCGCTGAAGGTAACGGTGCTGCCGTCGGAAACAGAGGAACCCGTTCCGCAAATGTCGTTTTGGGTGCCGCCCGTGGCGACGAGACCGGTAAAAACGGCGTCCAAATCATCGGTAAAGGCGATCATCTCCGCATCGGCGACCGCGCCGGCATCGTGACGGATGGTGTAGGTCAGGGTGGTGGTGCCGCCGGTAATGACCGGATCGGCAAACGTCTTGCTCAACTGGGGCGGGCTGATCACGATCAAATCGGCCGAGCTGTCCGCGCCGGTGACGGTGGAACCCAAGATGGTGCCGCTGATCGGCTCACCCGGAATGAGCAGACCCACCGTGGAAGCCGTGTCGAAGGGAATCACGCTGCTGGGCGTACCGATCGGTACGCTCAGAACGGCCGTTGCCATGCAGGAGGCGCCCCCCGCGAGAGAGCCCCCGGTCAGTCGAAGGCCCGAAAGCGAGGCTGGGGAACCCGTGAACAAGGGGGAGAAGACGCCGCCGCACCCGGCAGGCACGGTGTTGATGGTAAAGCCGCCGATGCCGTCGTTGATGGGCAATGTGAAGGTGAGATCGGAAATGCCGTTGACCCCGTCCTGGTTGGTGATGGTGATATCCAAAGAGACGTTATCGCCGCCTTCCACGGGATCATCGGAGAAGTTGAGCGTGAGCAGGGGCGGTGCGCCGGTCGGCACGAACAGGGTATCGGAGGCGGCGTTGCCGGCAGCGGGTCCGCCGCCGATGGTGCCGCTGACCACCGAGGTGCTGTTGGGATAACTTCCGGCGGCGGCTCCGCCCGGCAGTCGGCAGGTAACGGTAAAGGATGCGCTCTCACCCGCGGCCAGGGTACCGCCGGACAAGGTAATCAAATCGGTGCCCGTCACGGTGGAACCCGCGCCCACCGGGTCGGTGGGCAGAATCTCGGCGACCAGGCCCGTCAGGGTTGCATCCAGGTCGTCGGTAAAAGAGATATTGGTAATGGTCTCTGAGCGGCTCCGGTTTAGCAGCGTGAATTGCAGGTCGACGGTGCCGCCGGCGGCAGCGGGATCGTCGAGGAACTCCTTGGTCAGCAACAAGTCATCCGGTGTGGTTACTTCCAGGGTGTCGGTTGCAAGACCCGCGCTGAAACTGGTGAGAAAGACGTTGTAGGTGATGTTTTCGGTCAGGTTCACCAGATCGCCCAGGCCTGTCGCCACCACATCCACGGCGATGGTACAAGTGGCGCCTCCGTTCAATATACCGCTGGAGTAGCTGATCAGGCTGGTACCGGGTGTGGCGGTCAGCACGCCGGAACAGGTATCGGTAATATTGGCGGGATCGGCGATTTCCATGCCGGCCGGCAGGTTATCGGTGATGGCGATAATAGCCGCCAGGGATCCGCTCCCGGTGTTGTCTACCGTGAAGGTCAGGGTGCTGCGCTCGCCGACAATAATCGAATCGGGAGAAAAAGCTTTGGAGACACGCAGGAGAGTGGGGTCGACGGTCAGGTCGTCCATTTCCGTAGCAGAGTTGCCGACATCGGAGCTGACGAAGGTGCTGACCGTACCGGTCGCCGTTGCGGTTACGCTGACGGTGATGACGCAGGTTTCGCCGATGCCCAATAAGCCGTCGACCAGGCTGATGGTGGTACCGCCGTCCGGGGCGCTCAGGGTGCCGGCGAGACAGGTCTTGACCGGGTTTGCCGGATCGGCCAGGGTCATCCCGGCAGGCAGGTTTTCGGTAAAGGCAACGTCCTCGATGGGACCGCCCGTGGTGTTTTCAATGGTAAAGGACAGGCGGGAAACGCCGCCCGTGCCGACGGTATCCGGCGAAAAGAGGACGGTTAGATCCGGTCCGGGGGTGCCGCGCGTTTGCGCCGATGCAATGGTTGTGAAGAACGAAACGCATACTAAGAAAAAAATCCGGCCGGCCGTTTTCGGCCCATTAAAAAAATGTGACTGTCTCAACCTGACTCTCCCAAAGTGACAATGAAAAATGAGGAATCCGATCATACCATGCAGTCCGGAAAATTTGAGTGATCATAAGTCGATGCTATATCCGGAAGGGTACGAAACACCTTATCGCGGGACACTTGTCCTGGACGATTTAGATGAAGGCTCCCTATGATAACTCCGTAGCCATAATTTTGTATAGAGGTTCGGCCGGAAAGTCCGCAAAGAAATTGCCCCGCCCTAGCGCAACAATTCGGCGATCATGCCGTTGGCTTGGGACAGGTAGAATCCGCCGAACAGCGTATAGTGGTTCAGCACGTGGTACAGGTTGTACAAGGTCCGGCGTCGTTCGTAACCGCCGGCCGTCGGATAGGTCGTGCGGTAGGCCGTGTAGAAGGATCGGTCGAAGCCTCCGAACAACTGACTCATGGCCAGGTCCACCTCGCGGTCACCGAAATAGACGGCCGGGTCGAAGATCACCGGATCGCCCTGGATGGTAAAGGCCGCATTGCCCGACCACAGATCGCCGTGGACCAGCGACGGTTCGGGTTGGTGTCCCGCCAGGAGGTCCGGCAGGGCGCGCCTCAGCTCATCGAAGCGGGGTAGGGAACCGCCGCGTTGCTCGACCAGGCGTCGTTGCGCCTCCAAACGCTCGCTAAGGAAGAAATCGACCCACTCGTCCGCTTTCGCGTTTGTCTGAACCGTGGCGCCGATGAAATTGTCGCCGTCCCAGCCGAAGTGTTCGGAGAGGCGACATTGGTGTAGTTGCGCCAGTTGTTCGCCCATGGCGCGCCAATCGCCGCGACCGCCCAGTTCCAACCATTCCAGAACCAAAAAGGCCCGGCCCCCGACAATACCCTGGCATATAGGCAGGGGCGCCCGAATGGTGCCCGTGTCGGCAATGGCTTGCAGTCCGGCGGCTTCGGTTTCGAACATGGCGGCAAGTTCGGCCCGGTTGTGTTTGACGAAATAGGCCGTATTGCCGCTTCGGTCCAGCAGGCGCTCGGCGTTATTGATGCAGCCGCCGCCGACAGACGAGACGGGCTTGCCGTCGAAGCTGCTGCCCACCCGCTCGCGAATGCGGTTGTTGACCGCGTCCCAAAAGCGTTGATCAACCATGATAGTGACTCCTTCCACCTATCATGGCGCAAGAAGGCCCTCCAACGCAAATGAATAAGTAGCGTCGAAAAGGCCGGTCGTAGAACGAGCCGGCGCGGGAACCAAGGCCCGGCTTTTTGATAAAAGGTGACTATAGGCAAGGGCCGGTTTTGTCGGCGTCGAAGGAACCGGGGCCATGGCAGAACCAAAATGGGATTCCGAGGGCGGGACCACCGTGTCGGCTCGCCGAAAATTAAATATCAAGGCATGAATAACAAAACTGCCGCTCGGATTCCTCGGCCAGGGCATGCTCTGCTTTAGACCTTTCAACCCGGGCCACCGTATAGGATTCGTCTTCAGCAAGTTTGTGAACGTAATAGACCCAATGCTCGTCCGCGGAAATAACCAGGTTCGGGTAGAGATCCAAAATATCGGGTTGGACACGCTCACCCGTTGTCGTAAAAAACTGGAGCAGGCTGGCATCGGCTATTTCCTTTTGCTTGTGGGGGCCCTTGTTGAAGGCATACCAGCGCAACACAAAAATCTTGCCGGTCACGGTGAAACCTATATCGAAAATAGGCGGGAAACGTTCAGGGAAGTCTGCCTTAAACCGACCTTTCCTCTTCCTGTTCATGAACCTGAGCGCCATGTCGCCCAGGTCCTTATCGAACGGCTTTCCCCTGATGCCGGTTTCAATCATCTCCAGCCGGTTGGTAGGCTGATCATAGAGCCAAAAAAAGGATTGATTTTCCGCTTTGATAACGGCCTTGGAGCCGTCGTCGTTGACAACCAGGATGCTCCGGTCCAAGGCGGGGTTGAATCGCTTGTCCCGGGATGCGGGGGTCACCTCAAAGCGTGTAAGCGTTTCGCGAACCTTGAAGTCATCCTCCGGAAACCTGAGGAGTTCCCACTCGCTGTCATAAGGCCCTCCTTTGAAGGCGAGCCGGCCCTTCTGTAACTTTTCCAGCGAATGGACATCGCTTGGATGCTTGCGATGATAGAGGAAACGGCCGTCTTGACTGAAGAAATGTGTTTGGTACAGGCCCGTGACCTGAAGCATGCCGTTATCCAATCGAATGTAGCTGACTCTTGGAAATTTTCCCGGCCCTTCACCGGGACCGCCGATCGTTTTCAGTCGTTTTCCATCGGCCCCGTAAAGATGGACTTCTTTCATCTTGACATCGAGAACGAACAAGGTACCGGTATCATTGCGAACCACGGTAATCTTCGAAAGAGGTTGATAGATTTCCGGCGCGGGGTTCAGAAAGCCGCCGGTGAAAAACAAAAGAAGAAGCCACATCGAGGGATTACCTTGTCGCTATTTCCACACAATCTTATATCAAGAGCGCTGCTGTGAGTAAACGAACTTTTCTCAATTTCCCTATACCAGGCCGGCCCCAAATGAGGATCGCGCCGTGATGCGTGTTTCGGCGATCAGCGGATTGCCGCTGAGCTACCAATGGCGCAAGGACGGCACGGCCCTGCCCGGCGAAACCGAATCGGTAATGGTCCTGGAACAGGTCATCCGGGGTATGGCGGGTTGGTATGACTGTGTTATCAGCAACGGCGCCGGCGTTTCCCAGGTGTCGCGGGCCGGCCGCCTCCGTATTTCATGGTCCCATCCCTACATCATTCAGTAAACCGTTAACGGCCCGGCCCTTCCCAAGGGGATCGGGCTTCACAAAAAAGTGCGGTGCTTGGGCGCCGTTATCGGGAACTCGCCTGGGGAGGGGAGCAGGTGCGATTGTAGGTGTGCAATCGACTTAAGCCGACGGATGGACTTGATTGCGGAGGTGTGCAATCGACCCAAGACACCGGCTTGACTTGATTGCGCAGGTGCGCAATCGACCTAAGACGCCGGCTTGACTCGATTGCGCAGGTGCGCAATTGACTTAAGACGCCGGCTTGACCCGATTGCACACGTGTGCAATTGACTCAAGACACCGGCTTGGCTTGATTGCGCAGGTGTGCAATCGACTTAAGCCGGCGGATTGACTCGATTGCGCAGGTGTGCAATCGACTTAAGACGCCGGCTTAACTCGATTGCGCAGGTGTGCAATCCTGTCAAGAAATTGATATATCAGGTTGCTCATGTGCAAAAGTTGTTCCGGCGTTGTTAAGCACGAGGTACGCGTGAAACAAAACCGCGATCAGGTCACCCCTAACTATGACGAGTCGCCGGCCATATCATGACTCGTTGTGGTGTAAGATCCGGGCATGCGCTACAATGGTCACAGCCGAAATCCCAGGAGCCCTTCACCCCTTGGCCCAAGAACAAAACAACCCAAGTGACGCCGCCCTGACCGCAAGCATTCGTGACGGTGACGAAACGGCCTTCCGCGATCTCTATTATCGGTATGCCCAACCGCTTTTCCGCTTTCTCTACCGACGCACCCATGACCGCGAGACGGCTGAGGACCTTACCCAGGAACTATTTGCCCGCATCTGGAAAAACCGCGCAAACCTGGACCCGGACAAACCCGTCAAGGCTTTTTGCTACCAGATCGCCAATAACCTGGCCATCGACCACCTGCGCCGCAAAGTGGCCGACCCGGTCTCGCCCGATGCCGAAATGCCGACCCCGGCTACAGAGATCGACGAGACCGCCTTCCAGAAACGCGGCCGCATCGGCAAGGCGCTGGCCGAACTGCCCGACGGACAACGCCAGGTCTTCATGCTCAGCCGGTTCGAGGGGCTGAAATACCAGGAGATTGCCCAGGTGCTCCAGATCTCGGTGAAAACCGTGGAAAACCACATGGGCCGTGCGCTCAAGAAACTGCGCCTGAACCTAAAGGACCTGCTTCATCAAATTTTTTTCGGACCCATGTAGGGGGATTCCTCTTACCGCCCGTATCCACCTATAGATCTCGTGATCGAGATCACAAAAAAACAGGAACAACCCGATGCAAACACCAGAAAACATTCACCTCCACCTCATGGGTCAAGCCGACGAAGCCACGGAGACGGCCATTGCCCGTTGGCGGGCGGAATCTGCCGAAAACGAAACCGCCTATCAAGACTTCGTGATGCGCTGGCGTCAATTTGACGACGCCGTGCCCGAGGCAGATTTCGACATGGACGCGGGTTGGCGTGATTTGGAAGCCCGGTTGGGCTTGGGCGCCGCTGAAGAACAGGTGGTGGTGCCCTTCCCCGCCAAACGCAAGGGATATCGACCCATGCTGTTCGCCGCGGCGGCCGTTTTGATCGCCGCCCTGGGCACGCTTTTTCTGCGCGATACCGACCTGCCGCAAGTGGAACTGGTGAGCGTCGCCGGTGAAAGTCGTCAGGAAACCCTGCCGGACGGTTCCGTGGTCTGGCTGAACGGCGACAGTCGCATCGTCTTTGCCCGGGGTTTCGCGGGTAAGGAGCGCGGGGTAGTTTTGCAAGGCCATGCCGCCTTTCAGGTGACAAAAGGCGAGCGTCCGTTCGTGGTGCAAACCGCCCAGGCCAGGGTCCGTGTATTGGGAACGCGCTTCGATGTTTGGACCGGCGGCGACAAAACACGCGTGGTGGTGGATGAGGGCCGGGTTTCCGTCACCAACGCCGCCGGTAAGGGTGAAGTAACGCTGAACCCGGGCGGCCGGGCCGATATAAGTGGCCCCGATCACACCCCCGTGGTGAGCGAGGTCACCAGCGCCGATTTTCTGGGCTGGAAAGAAGGAAAGCTCTTGTTTCAAGCGCAATCCCTACACGATATTGTGATTGACCTGGAACGAACCTTCGACCGCAAACTGGTCCTGGCGCAATCCACATTGGGCAACAAAACAGTAACCGCTCAGTTCGACAATGTGGATTTAGATACCATATTGGCGGAAATTTGCCTCAGCCTCGGGCTTAAATATCGGAAGGAGGGTCTCACTTATTATATTTCTTCCAGGTGAGGGAGAGAAAGCATCATGGCCTGTCGGGTTTTTTTCTGTGTCTTGTGCTGCCCGTTTTTATTCTCCGGGCAACCTGATAACATCGTCAATCTTACCTGCAACGGCGATCCGCTCAAAACCGCCCTGCAAAGCATCGCGCAACAAGCCGAACTGGACCTGGTCTACGCCGACCACCTTGTACAAGGCGTCCGTGTGCGCTGTCGCTATACAGACATCACCACCGAGGCTGCCTTGGACGCCGTCCTGAAAGGCACCGGCGTTTCCTGGAAACGCGCCGGCGACAACCGCATCGTTCTATTCCCCCTACCCGCCGATAAAACCCGCTCCCTGAAAGGCACCATCCTGGCTCTGCCGGCCGGAAACGCCCTGGAAGGTGCGGTCGTTTCCATCATGGGCTCTCACCGCCTGGCTTTGACCGATCATATGGGGCATTTTCAAATGAACGGCCTGGCGCTCGAGTTGGACAAGGTCGAAATCTTTGCCACCGGCTACACCCCGCAAACACTGGAACTGAGTGACGGCGCCGGCGAGTTCCGCATTGCCATGGCGCCTCAGCCCCATGTCAGCGAACACCTGCGCGTCACCGGCGGCGGTCTCAGCCTGATGAACATTTCCAATAACGACGGCGCCTCCTGGCTCTCGCCCGAGGCGGTCGCCGCCGCGCACGGCGATCTGGGGCGCGATCTGTTCGACCAATTGGAATTGCTGCCGGGCGTATCTGCCGGTGACGCGGGCGACCCCGGTGTTTCCTTTCGAGGCGGCGCGCCTTCCGAGAACCTGGTGCTGCTGGACGGCATCAAGGTCTACCAGCCCGACCACGCCATGGGCTATTACAGCTCGGTGAATACCGACGCACTCTCGGAAATCCGCGTCTTCAAAAGCGGCTACCCGGCCCGTTACAGCGATCGTCTTTCCGGGGTACTGGACCTTTCCACCCGAGGCGAGCGCATCCAAAAACGCGAGATCCGCGCCGGCGTCAACCGCGATATTGCCGACGCCACCGTGGCCCAACCGCTGAGCCGCAATGCTTCGATCATGCTTTCCGCGCGGCGCTCGATGGAAGACGACACCACCAATCGCGTCTCGGCCAGGGTCCATGAACAAACCTTTAATGATGAAGTGTGGCAACCCGAGGATGACGAGGAATTGGACGCAACCCGCCAACTGGACTTCACCGACCTGATCGGTAAACTGTCCTGGTGGTCGAGCGGTCACGACGTTTCTGTTTCCTATTTCCGCGGGCGCGACGACAGCTTGGACAAGGTGGTTTATACCGGCGAGGACACCCCGATTACCCTCTATGACCGCAAGGGGAACTGGGGCAACAAAGGCCTGGGCCTCAATTGGACCGGCAATTGGAACGACCGCCTGCGAACCCAGGCAGGGATCACCTGGTCGAAAATGGACGCCTTCTTCGATTTCTACGATAACAACGAGGGCGACGTTCAGGAAGCCCTTGTGGACAATACCCTGGAGGAAAAAAGTTTCTTCCTGGACGAGCGCTTTCAGATCGGCAACCACACCATCGAGACCGGGGTGGTGATCAACGAAATCGAAACCTTCTTCAATCGCCGGGAACTATTTGAAGATCTCGAGGACGAGGAGCCGGAAGAAGAAGAGGAACCGGAAGAACTGGAAGAGGACGGCTATACAAACAGTACCCGTCAAAAGGGATTTTATCTGCAAGACACCTGGCGACCCACCGATGCCTTCGAAGCCTCCATCGGCCTGCACCTGCGTGAAGATGAACGCACCGGGCAACGCCGAACGGAACCACGCATCGCCATGGGCTGGCAACCGACGCAGAAATGGAACCTACGCGCTTCCTGGGGCCGATACCACCAATACATCCTACGCACACCAGACACCATCAACTATTTCGAAGGGGCCGACACCTGGTTCCTGGCCGATGACTTCCTCATGCCGGGCGAAGCGCGTCACCTGCAGGTGGGCGCCGGATACAGGCACAACGGCCTGATGGTGGATCTGGAGTTATACGACAAGCGCGTGACGGGAACCTTGAACCGACTGTACGACCCGTTGCGCAACGACAATTTCGAAAGCGGTATCCAAAGCCAGGATCGCATTAAGGGTTTGGACCTGCTGGCTCGCAAGACCATCGGCAACTTCAGCGCCATGGTCTCCTACGGCTGGATGAAGGGGCGCGCCGAACGTGACGTACACACGGGCGAAGCACTGGACCATCCCACCGATCGCGACATACCCCACTCCCTGAAAGCGGTTTTGGGTTACGGCGCGGTAAACTGGCGCGGCAGCCTGATCTACAGCTATGCTTCCGGCAGGCCCTTCGGCATTCCCGGCGTCGCCTTCGAATCCGAGGAGGAGGACTTCGAAGAAGAGGACTTCGAGTTCCCCGAGGATTTCGAAGAGGTGAACGAAGAGGAATTCGGCGGTGAGCTGATTCTGACCCAACCGGAATTCCCCAACCAGTTCCGTCTTCCCGACCGGCAACAAATTGACGCGTCCATTCGCTACCTATGGACCTGGCGAAAGCTGGACGGCGAGTTGGGGCTTACCCTTCGCAACCTTACCGATCGCCGCAATGTGCTGTACCGATACTACATCCTCGACGACGAGGAAGACCAACCGGCGCCTGTCGATGTCACCGACTTCGGTTTCCGGGCTTCGCTGGATATGCGCATTCGTTACTGAACCTACCCGAACATTTCGCAAAACCTTCATGAGGAAATCACGGCGCACTTGTTTTAGTAGTTGACGCCGGCATGGGTAATGATAGAATGCCGTCGCTTCGTGAAACTGGTGCTGGAGTCTAGTCATGCGTCATGTGGTTTTTGTTGCTCCCTTCTTTTTGCGAGCCACGCTTCAATTTGTGGAAGGCGCCGTCAATCTTCCCGATGTCAAGGTCTATCTGCTTAGCAAGGACCCGTTGACAAAACTCCCCTCGAGTCTCAAGCAGCGCCTGGCCGGTCATTGGCGCATGGACCAAATCTTCGATACGGAGGCGCTCACCCGAAATGTGACCGAAATTGCGCGCAAAGTGGGCGGCATCCACCGGTTGATCGGCACCTTGGAACAGCTTCAAATTCCCCTGGCCCAGGTTCGTGAACGCCTGAATATACCGGGTGTTCGCCCGCCCGTGGCTCGCAACTTCCGGGAAAAATCCCTGATGAAAGACGTCCTGCGCCGTCACCAGGTGCCCTGCGCCCGCCACTGCCTGGCCGACTCAGCCGACCGGGCTCGACAGTTCGCAGATCAGGTGGGATTTCCGCTGGTGGGCAAACCGCCCGACGGTGCGGGCAGTCGCGGGACCTGGCGGG
>JAAUYB010201476.1_pt1 | contig 37691 bp, 38 predicted proteins | sample 7278071 | NCBI WGS metagenome assembly JAAUYB01 (sample SAMN14350121, study PRJNA611818) | marine sediment metagenome | isolation source: surface marine sediment (1.8m) | place: French Polynesia: Moorea | collected 2018-08 | reverse complement strand
TACCGTTTCCCCAGCCAGTGCTTGTTGGATATGGTCTAAAAAGATTTCTTTTTCTTGTTGACGTTGCTGTTGGACTTCCAGTTGATGTTTAATTTCTTCGACCTGACTGGGGGAACGAGGTTCGTAATTATCCCCTTTTTTCTTAAAATATATTTTATCTTCAGCTAATAAGCGATGAGCCGCGTAACATAACTGTGGTGTTTGCTCCGAATAAAGAAAGCTGGCCATATCAGCCGATGTTACCCCTTCTCCATCTTCCACTAACAATTCCCAAGCGACTTCTAAACTAGAGGGATCAAGGTAAGGTTGAATCTCTTGCAGGAATTGGCTAATATCACTGGTACTATAAGGACCTCCTAGCACTTCATAGTCCATTCGTTGAGGTCGTAGTTTGTGGGAATGACCTTCACTGTCAATCACCATCCAATCTTTTTTCCCTTCTGGACGATCAACCACCGCCAGACGAGGTTCTCCATTGACTCTAAATTCAATTAATTTACCTTTTTCCACCCGCTTTCTGCCTTACTTGCTAACATTTTCTGCCTAACTATTTTATATTCCCCTGTTTTTTTCTGATGTTTCAGGGGTGACATTGGGACTTTGGGGTTAAGTTCTAAATACTATATTAACCCCCAATACCCAACATTTAGAGATTAGGTTAAGCTTCTTTGTTAACAAAGGGCAATAAAGCTAAAAATCTCGCCCGTTTGACTGCAGAGGTTAAGGCTCTTTGTTGTTTGGCGGTTAATCCGGTAATGCGTCTCGGTAAAATTTTACCCCGTTCGGTGATAAATTTCCTCAGCAACTCTGTATCTTTATAATCGATGGGTTGTTTGGGAGGAATAGGGGATAATCGTTTACGATAATAACTCATACTTGACTTTTTCCTTATTTTATGCTATGCAACTATTTAATTTCTTTATGAACGGTGTGGGTATTGCAGTGAGGACAGAACTTTTTGAGTTCTATTCTTCCTGTGGTGTTACGACGGTTTTTGCTGGTGGTATAGCGACTAACCCCAGGCGATCGCTTGTTGGTATTTGTCCGACACTCTGTACATTCTAGGGTGATAATCAGTCGAACCCCTTTTTTACTAGCCATAGTTTAATTTAGCAATTGACTCGATTAATTTAGTTTTACACACAAACAGCTATTATCCCATATTTTCAATCAGGTTGCAAGGCAAGCTAGGGAATGATCTAGGCTGCATTAACAAAAATACTGTCAACACATCCTAGATAAATCAACCAAAACACTGCTTAACTTTTACGCAACACAGCGAACCACAAACCAGCCACTCCAGCCGTAATTAATAGACTATGGATGGGGGAAATGGGAGTGGAACCATAATGTAAATCTTGTTTAAATTCGTAACTAATATTTTCGTAATCTACGCCATCTTCGGTAACAGGAACAATAATCACTTCCCCATGGCCTTCATCGATAATTTGTACTTCCCAGTCTCCAGGAATAGAGGTGTCAGGAAGAAAGGAAAAACGGCCTTCTTCATCTGTTCTAGCTTCTAACCAAGGTTCATCAAAATTATTGGGTGCATAGACATACACTTCAGCATTTTCAGCTACTTCATCGGTACTATAAGTGGTTTGAAATTCTAATTGATCGTTTAATAAATAATTAGTAAACATGGTGTGGGCTATACTTTTAGATGGTATTCCCAGAACACCCAATAAAATAGGTAAAGCAAGAATTAGTTTTTTCATCTGACTCGGACTCCTCAGAACGATTTAAGGAAAGTTAAAGTCGATTATAACAAGTCTCAAACGTAATCTATGGGGATAGATGACAACAAAAAATAACTTCTGACTTCTGACTTCTGACTTTGAGCGAAGCGATAAAAAAGTCCCCCATCAACCGATGAGGGAAAATTGATGTCAATTAAAGCAAAAATTAACCAGTAACCCCTAAGATATCTTTAGCATGGGTATCGGTTTTCACTTTTTCGTCAACATAGCTAATTTTGCCTTCTGCGTCGATAATATAGGTAACCCGCTTAGAATAACCACCTCCATCGACATCATAAGCTTTAGTTAACTTGCCATCCTTATCTACTAATAGTTGAAAAGGAAGACCATACTTTTCCTTGAACGCTTTATGAGAGGCCTGATCATCCATACTTACCCCAAATACAACCATATCCTTATCCTGGTATTGTTGATAATTATCGCGGAAGCTTTGGGCTTCTTTGGTGCAACCAGGGGTATCATCTTTAGGATAGAAATATAAAACGACGACTTTACCTTTATAATCCGATAAAGAGACGGTATTACCCTCATCATCAGCAGTGGTAAAGTCAGGTGCAACGGTTCCAACAGCTAAAGCCATAACGTTTTGTTCCCAAATTAATCGTTATCACCTTCGATCATAAAACTTTACATGACAGAAGAAAACCTTTCATAATAGAAATACCGCAATTAATTTTTACCCCTCTATTTTCCCTATCCTAACCTAACCATTGTATGAAAGCCTCTAGCCAACCCCTTAAGCTTACCTATACAGACCGAACCCTAACCCGTGCAGAACGAGCATTATGTTGCGCTCCGTTTCAATTGACCTTATTTACCGCCATGAAGGTCAAAAGCGTTCCTTTACCTTATATTGCAGGGGAAATAGGGGTCAAAGAAACCTATACCCTCAACCCTTTATCCGAACAACGAGTCGAACGAGAATTAATGTGGTTAATTCAGGTAGGATTGTTAAGGCGGGAAGTAGACGGACAAGGAATTACCGATAGTTTTCGTTTAACTCCTCTGGGGCGAAAAATTGTCGCTAAATGGAACAGCCAAACCGGTCATTTACCTCAACCGTCGTGGTGGGGAAGACTGGTTAATCGTTTAATTCGTTGGTTTAGTCTTCCTTTTTAACCGTTCACTCAATTATAGGTCTTAAGATTCAATGAAAGCCATGATGGTTGTGGGGACGACTTCTCACGCCGGAAAATCCTTTATCACCACTGCTATTTGTCGTATTTTAGCTCGTCGGGGTTGGCACGTTACCCCGTTCAAAGGACAAAATATGGCATTGAATGCCTATGTTACCACCAATGGAGGGGAAATTGGTTATGCTCAAGCCGTACAAGCATGGGCTGCAGGAATTAATCCCAGAGTAGAAATGAACCCTATTCTCCTCAAACCCCAAGGTAATATGACCTCACAGGTTATTTTAGGGGGGAAAGCCGCCGGCATTACCACCGCCAGCGACTATTACGAAAAGTATTTTGATAAGGGTTGGCATATGATTGTTCAATCCCTGGAACGTTTGGCCATAGAATACGATTTTGTGGTCTGCGAAGGGGCTGGAAGTCCCGCAGAAATTAATCTCAAACATCGAGATTTAACCAATATGAGGGTGGCTACATATCTCAATGCGCCCACCTTATTAGTAGTCGATATCGATCGCGGTGGGGCTTTTGCCCATGTGGTGGGAACGTTACAATTATTAGATGAATTAGAACGAAATTTAATTAAAGGGGTGGTTATTAATAAGTTTCGTGGTCAGCGATCGCTGTTAGATTCGGGGATTGAATGGTTAGAAAACTATACAGGGATTCCCGTTTTAGGGGTGATTCCTTGGCGAGAGATTGCTTTTTCTTCTGAAGATTCGTTAGATTTATTAGAACGGCGGACGAAAGGACAAAAAGAAATTAATGTCACGGTTTTACGATTACCCCATATTTCTAATTTTACTGATTTTGAACCGTTGGATGCGGAAAAAACCGTCTCTATCACCTATTTAGACTTAGAAGATCGTTTAAGTTATCCTGATGCGGTCATTATTCCTGGGTCCAAAACCACCATTAATGATTTAATCGCCCTCAATAAAAGTGGGATGGCTAAAAAATTACAAGATTATGTCGCAGCCGGTGGCATTGTTTTAGGCATTTGTGGCGGGTTTCAAATGTTAGGAGAAATGGTGTTTGATCCCGATCAATTAGAAGGTGACAATGTGTCTTATCCAGGACTCAATTTATTACCCATTGAAACAGTGATTACCCCTGAAAAAATTGTCCGTCAACGTCAAACCTGTTCCGTTTATCCCTATCCTGGATTTCCCATTAGCGGTTATGAAATTCATCAAGGAATTACCCGTTTGCCTCAACATAAAACCGAGCCATTGACCACCCACATTCATCCTCTGTTTGAAGATAGTAGTTTAGGAATTGTTAATGATAATAAGTCAGTTTGGGGGTGTTATTTACATGGTATTTTTGATAATGGGGCGTGGCGAAGAAGTTGGTTAAATTACCTGAGAAATCGTCGTGGTTTATCTTCTTTACCGACAGGAATTGCCAATTATCGAGAACAACGAGAGGTTATTTTAGATAAAGTAGCTGATCTTGTAGAGGAATTTGTGGATCTAAAACCATTGTTATAGAACTAATTTTTTGAGGAGATTGTATGACGGTTAAAGTACGATTTTTACCCGATGATATTACCATCGAAGCCCAAGCAGGAGAACCCATGCTAGAGGTGGCAAAACGGGCGGGAATAAGCATTCCTACGGGCTGTTTAATGGGGTCTTGTCATGCTTGTGAGGTAGAATTAGAAGATGGTACACCGATTTGTGCTTGTATTAGTGCGATTCCTGCAGGAAGTGAGTCGGTAACCATTAGTTTATATACAGATTTAGGGTGGTAAACCAAGAACAAAAGGGGCAATATTGCCCCTTAAAACAAACTAAGAAAAAGGATTTAAACCACACTAAAAACAATGACAAATCCCAATACTGCCCCAAACACAATTAAGGCGTAGAATTGGGCCCGACCATTTTCTAGGTACTTTAATCCTTCTCCACTCACTAAAGTCGCTAAACCGGTCAAATTAACCGCGCCATCGATGACACGGTAATCTACTTCCATAATTTGACGGGCTAAACGACGACATCCCATCACAAAGACGTTGTAATAAACATCATCGAAATACCATTTATTGAGGGAAAACTGATACAGTGCAGGGAACTTATCGGCGATCGCTTTGGGATCGATTTTGTGTTGTAAATACATCAAAGATGCCACCGTAATCCCAATCAAGGCAATCCCCACAGAATTTCCGGCCATAATACCAAACTCTGTCCAGTCGAAGTGAGATACCTCTTCTATGACCTCTCCAGGGGCGTAAATAAAGCCCTCAAAGCTATTCTCCCAAGGTTTCCCCAATAAGCCGATCACCGTGGAAGGAATGGCTAAAATAAGCAACGGTAAGGTCATTGTCAAGGGAGACTCATGAGGCGAATCACTATGGCCGTGGTCGTCGTGGCCATGATCATCCGCTTCATGGTCTAATTCTTTGACATCCATGGCCCCAGGTCCAAACACGGGGGCTGCAGCCATGGATAACTCGGTGCGAATGTCCATATCATTGCCTCGAAATTCCCCTTCAAAGGTCATGAAGTACATCCGGAACATATAAAAAGCCGTTAATCCAGCCGTTAACCACCCCACTAACCATAAGGCAGCGTTGGCTTCAAAGGCTAAGCCCAAAATCTCATCTTTTGACCAAAACCCGGCAAAGGGGGGAATCCCACAAATGGCTAACGTTCCAATCAAAAACGCCAGGGAAGTCAGGGGCATATATTTCCTCAGTCCCCCCATCAACCGCATATCCTGGGCTAATACGGGGTCATGGCCGACGACTCCTTCCATGCCGTGAATCACGGACCCAGAACAGAGGAATAACATGGCTTTAAAGTAAGCATGGGTCATGAGGTGAAACAGGCCGGCGCTATAGGCCCCGATGCCCATGGCCATCACCATGTAACCCAGTTGGGAGATGGTGGAATAAGCTAATCCTTTCTTAATATCGTTTTGGGTTAAAGCGATGGTTGCCCCCAAAAAGGAGGTAACGGCCCCAGTCCAGGCAATGGTGGTCATGGCCACGGGAATATGCTCAAAAACAGGGTACATCCGCGCCACTAAGAACACACCGGCAGCCACCATGGTTGCAGCGTGAATTAAGGCAGAAATGGGGGTGGGGCCTTCCATTGCGTCTGGTAGCCACACATGAAGGGGAAATTGGGCAGATTTGGCCACGGGTCCCAAAAAGACTAAAACGGCGAATAAGGCGGCTAAGGCCGGGGCAATCATTCCTGAGGACACTAACCCTTCTAAGCGTTCCCCCATGAGATCGAATTCAAAGGTTCCGGTGGCCCAGTAAATGCCTAACATTCCCAACAGGAGGCCAAAGTCACCGACGCGGTTCGTTACAAAGGCTTTTTGACAAGCATCGGCGGCTGCTTTGCGATCGAACCAAAAACCGATCAGGAGGTAAGAACACATCCCCACCAGTTCCCAGAAGATATAAACCTGCACTAAGTTGGGGCTGATGACTAATCCCAACATGGAGGCACTAAAGATACTTAAATAAGCATAAAAACGCACGTACCCTGGATCGTGGGCCATGTAACCGTCGGTATATACCATCACCAAAAAGGCGACAGTGGTGACGATCACACACATCAAGGCACTAAGATGATCCAGGGTGTAACCCATTTGTAAATGGAAGTTGCCGGCGGCGGCCCATTCGATCATCTGGGTGTATTCTGGATGACCTTGTATTTGACTCCACAACAGGGCAAAGGATAACACCATCGACGCACCTAGCAAGGAAATAATGAACACTGCATTGGCTTGTCTGAGGCGGTTTGTCGCTTGATTAAAGGAAATTAAGCCTAAGCCTACCACCATCGCCCCCACCAGGGGCAACACGGGGATAAGCCAGGCATATTGATAAAGGGGTTCCATAGAGTAATGCCTAAGTGATTTGATCTGCTACATAAAACTAAGACAATGCGACATAAGATGACACATCGAAGTTTACTTCCTGCTTCAACCAGAACCGTCGGCGGCACTCTGTCCACAGGCAACACGGTATAGCCTACCGCTTGAGTCTCTAGCACTAGAGGTCTACTTAGTTGATAACGCTAACTTTTCAGTTATAGACTTTTTTTAAGGAATTTTTCAATTCTAGTTATTTTTATCGTTGAAAAGGTTGATTTTTATCGGACACAAATTCGATTCTCGGTAATAGGGGATCTTTGACTAAGCCAATGCCTTGAAAATCCCATCGTTGTAAAATGGCTTTTAATTGGCTTCCTGATGTGGATTCGACGATAAAGCGATCGCTGACATCGCTTCCGTGAGTATTGAGATAACTCAGGGCTTCAAAATTTTCTTGAAAGACTAATAAATAACTCACGGGGGTTTGTTCTTCCCCTTTATTGATGCGGGCAACTAAATATTTTCCATCGACTTTGGAACGAACAATATAATAGAGTTGGGAAAGCATTTTTTCTATTTTAAGTTTTCCAATTTAATGCGCGGATCAACGGCTTTTAATAGGAGGTCAGCCAATAGGTTTCCGATAATTAACATGGTAGCACCCATGGTTAAACTTCCCATGACTAAGTATAAATCCTGTGCTTTTACTGCTTGTAAAATGAGTCGTCCTAACCCTGGCCAGTTAAAGAAAAATTCAGCAATAAATGATCCTCCTAACAAGCTGGAAAATTCAAATCCTAGTAGGGTAATTAAGGGGTTAATGGCATTCCTTAAGGCGTGAACATAAATAACTTTATCTTCGGGGAGTCCTTTGGCCCTGGCGGTTTGAATATAATCTTGTCTCATCACGTCTAACATTTGCCCTCGCATTAATCGCATTAACCCGGCAAAACTGGTAATACTTAAGGCGATGGTGGGTAAGATCATGTGCCAGCCAATGTCTAATATTTTACCCATGAATGATAATTCTGCATGGTTTAAACTGGTCATGTTTCCCACAGGTAATAAGGGGGATAAATACTGTGCAACAATTAGTAAAACTAAGGCGGTAATAAAACTAGGAAATCCTTGTCCAAGATAACTAATAACCCTCAAAATTTTATCGGTTATACTACTCTGTTTCACCGCACTTAAAATGCCTAAAGGAATGGCAATCAACCAAGTGAGAATAATCGATGAAACTGCTAATAACAAGGTAGCCGGTATTCTTTCTGCCAGTAACGAGGCAACGGAACGTTTATAAACAAAGCTTTTGCCAAAATCTAATTGCGTTACTACCTGTACCAACCAACGCCAATATTGAACATACCAGGGCTGATCTAAACCAAATTGATTGGTTAATTGTGCGATGGTTTCTGCTGTAATGGTAGGATTTTGTTTTAAGGTATCTAAGTAATTTCCTGGGGCAATTTGAATGATAATAAAACTAAGAATTGATGCTAATAATATTGTTAAAAGTCCTTGTAAACCTCGTTTAACGATATATACAATTGTTTCAGTATCAAATAAATTTATTAGTTTATTTAATGATTGGTTGATTGGAGGAGATTTTGCTGGAGTCATGACAGTTTTTCAAATATTGTATTATTGACCATTGGCACAAGGATGATTCGCACTATGTAATATTATGTTCGTACAAGAATCCCCTGGTGCTAGTTCAATCATTCCAAAACTAAGAAACCAAAATAGTAATAGGGTTCCGCAAGAATGAAAAATTTTGATTAAACAGTCGGTCAAATATTCGTTGTTGAGTAAGTTATTCATCTTTAATATTCTACTAAGGTAATAATAGGGACATCGGGCAGTTTTTTACGACCTTCCAACGCCTTTAATTCAATAATAAAAGCAAATCCTAAGACGTTACAGCCGATTTTTTCTAATAATTCTCCTGTTGCTTTGGCGGTTCCTCCTGTTGCCATTAAATCATCTACAATTAAAACATTGTGATGGTTTTCTAGGGCATCTTGATGAATTTCTAGCCTATCTGTGCCATATTCTAGTTCATATTCTACTTGATGCACAGCCGCCGGCAATTTACCCGGTTTTCTCACAGGAACAAACCCCGCGTTTAATTGATAGGCTAAAGGAACTCCAAACAAAAAGCCCCGAGACTCCATTCCCACAATATAATCAGGGGATAACTTGGCTGCTTGGCATTTTTGGGTTAACGTATCAATGGTATGGCGCAACCCCTCGGCATCGCTGAGTAAGGTGGTAATATCCCGAAAGACAATACCCGGTTTCGGAAAGTCAGCAATATCACGAATCAACCCTTTTAAGTCCATTTATACCCTCTGATCAGATTTCTTTACCGATTATATATTAGTTTTCACTATCGTCTATTGTCAGCTAACTATCGACAATCACGCATAAATTAATAATTGATAGTTGATAGCTGAAAAACTGATGACTGATAACTGTTATTTTTGTTATAACCAATAAGGAACTTTTTAGGGATTCTTAAGCATGACAGGACAAGAATTACACGGACTATTATACAGTAAATGGGGAAGATCCTACGATATACAGCTAAGAAAGGTCAAAGGTAAGATTTTTTGTCAAGTGATGTGGAAATATCTCGAACAAGCTTCTTTTCCCATGACTGAACAAGAGTATTTTGAACATTTGAATGCGATCGCCAATTATTTAACCGCTTGGGGAAGTCAACAACAAATTATTAACTATTTAGACACCACAAAAGAACGGCCTCGTTTGGGAAAAGCAGTGAGTATTCCTTTAGACTTGGGAGAAAAAAGTTCTGAATGGATTTTAGAAGATTAAGATTATAGTACCTTGAAAAAAATTAATTAGTTTATCTAGTTTTATGGAAGTTTTTACCATTTTTTTATCGAGTTTAATCACCATTATTTCTCCTTTGGGGGTTGTGGTTGATACCCTGGTTGCCCAACAGTTGCGATCGCAAGTTGCCAGTGTAGAAAAATTGGCTGTTAGAATTGATAATACCCCGAGTTATCAACCCATTGCTGGAAAAATTGATCGCATTCGTATTGCCAGTCGAGGAATAGAAATTATTGAAAACTTAAGGATCGATACGTTTGATTTAGAAACCGATCCCATTGATATTGATATTAATAAGGTTCAAAATTTAAAAGGAATCCAAACCATACAGTCTTCTTTGAATAAACCCCTACAAGGGGCATTTCGTCTGGTTATTAAGGAAGATGATCTCAATGCTGCCCTAGAAGCTTATAGTGTCAGAGAACAATTACAAGGACTGGTTGATAACATTTTACCCCCAGAAGCACCGAGTTTTGAAATATTAAAATTACAAATTAATTTTATGGCAGACAATCGTCTTGCCCTGGAAATAGAATTAGAACAGGAGGGAGAGGAAGGAGAACCTCCCACACAATTGAATATTGCCGCAGAAGTCGCTTTTGAAATTGAACAGGGAAAAAAGATCAAATTAACCGATCTCACCGCCATTATTAATGACAGAAAACTGTCTCCCCGATTTACTAATATCTTAGTAGCAGGGATTAGTGATAGATTAAGCTTAGATATCTTTGCCGATCAGGGATTTTTAGTCAGAATTATACAACTTAATCTTAATGATGAAACCGTAGATATTGCTGCCTTTTTTCGTCTTGATACAGCCAAAGATAATTAATTATTAATTATTAAGACTGATCAACCCAGGAACCGTTATCTACGTTAGAATCGTCGTGAATAATAAAAATAGGGTAAGAGGAAAATAATATGCAAGATAATCATCGTCAAAATCGTTCCTCTATCGGCTTTGTTGCTGGAATTATTGCAGCAATGGTAGCCACAGGAACCGTAACCACTTGGTGGGCTATCCATAGCTTAACCAATTCCCCTGATTCCACCACCCAAAATTCTACAGAAAATCCGGTTAGTCCATCTTTTGATACCGAACAACGGGGACAAGTCTATTGGTTAAATCCCGGTAGGGATGACTTAACAGTCAAAGACGAGCCCCTAACCCTACAAAAGTCTCTAACGGATGAAGAAGTTTTAGAAACTGCCATTAAACGCTTATTATCGGGGCCTGAGAGTTCTGAGTATTACACCACTATTCCCCCAGAAACCAAACTATTAAGCCTGAAATTAGACGATCAAGGGGTTCACCTCGATTTATCCTCCGAGTTTACCACAGGAGGGGGTAGTGCTTCAATGATGGGGCGATTGGCACAACTATTAGCCACTGCTACCAGTTTAGATCCTGACACAAAGGTATGGTTATCCATCGAGGGAGAACCCTTAGAAATATTGGGGGGAGAAGGGTTAATGATAGAACAACCCATGACTCGTCAATGGTTTACAGATAATTTTGAGTTATAGCCGTAACTTAATCGAATCTTTTGTTAAAATCCAAGTGATTTATCTATTGGGTTTTAATACTGTCTAAAACAGTTATGATTATGTCATTAAATCGTTTATTTCGTGGTGTAGGACTGTTTCCTGTTTCTCTGGGTTTATTGCTGTTGACAACTCCTGTCAAAGCAGCAGGAGACTGGAACCAGTATAGTGTCTGTGTGACCCAACTACAAAGGTTTAACGTATCAGGAGACGATGCAGCCACTGCTTGTTCCGATGCTTTGATTCCTAAAGAATTATCAGAATGTGTCAGCATGATCGGCAATACGACCCCTATTGATGGGAATGACTCTCTAAAAGCCTGTTTCCAAGTCAGACGACCGATAGACTTAGGAAACTGTGTGGCTGATATTTATAACGCCCTTCCCAGTTTAGCAGCAGCTGATCCAGAAACCGATACGGAAGCCATCAATTTATTAACATTATTAAATTCCTGTCGTACCAGTTTACGACCTGGTTTTTATTCTGAATGTGTCATTGCTGCAACGAAAGAAGTTGACGATATGAACCCGATTAAAGCGATGGATATTTGTCTATCAGCACAAGATTTTCCTCGCAGTTTGTTTCCTGCTTATAATGAATGATCATTGTAACCAAAATCAGAAAGATGGTAGGGGTTAACGGTCGTTAACCCCTACCTTTGTCTTAATTATTAATAAGTAACCATGAAATTTTTGTTAACTGTTTTCACTGGTCTCTTAATGGGCTTGACAACGGCTCCCTTTTCTGCATCTTATTTAGCTTGGATTGCCTTAATTCCTCTCTGGTTATTTACTGTATCTCATGACAATAATTATCCTAAAAATAAGCTATCTTTTAAAGGTATTATTGTTAACCAAAAAACAGCCATCGCTTTTGTTTGGGGATTTACTTATCATGGGTTTGGTTTATTTTGGATTACGGGAATTCATCCCATGACTTGGATGGGAGTTCCTTGGTTATTGAGTTTATTAATTGCTCTTTTTTGTTGGTTATTTATTACTATTTGGGGAGCGATATTAGTGACAACTTGGTCAATTATTTTTCGTTTATTTATTGAGAGTAAATATAAGAGTAGACCAGGGTCAGATAATATCTTTTTCATAGCTATTTCAAGAGTTATTTTTGGTACAGCAATTTGGTGTTTATTAGAATTGCTTTGGAATCAAGGGGATTTATGGTGGACTTCTTTATCTTATACCCAAAGTCCTAATAATTTAATCATTTTACAATTAACAAAATTATCGGGTTATTCTACTATAACGTCTGCAATTGTAGTGATTAATGGGCTATTTGCAGAGTCTATTTTGATCTATTCTCAAAATAAGAAACAATATTTAACATTAGGTTTGACTGCTTTAATCGGATGTGTTTTATTACATTTGTGGGGATTTTATTTATATCAAAAGCCATTGGTTGATCAGGAGGAGAAAGCCATAAATGTTGGGATTATTCAAGGTAATATTCCTAATACGATAAAACTTTATCCTGAAGGTTGGAGAAAAGCGATTGAAGGTTATACCCAAGGATATGAAAAACTTAGTAATGAAAACGTTGACTTAATCATCACACCAGAAACAGCCTTACCATTTGATTTAGATTATATTATCAAAAATAGTTCTTTTTATCGTGCAATTCTAGAACAACAAGTCCCCGTCATTCTTGGTGCATTTGGAAGTGAAAATACAAGTTATACTAATAGTCTATTTATGATTACAAACAGAGGAAATATATCAAGTCGTTTTGATAAAGTTAAATTAGTTCCTTTAGGAGAATATATTCCGTTTGAAGATATTTTAGGGAAAATTATTGATAGATTATCTCCTTTAGATAGTCATTTGGTTGCAGGAAACCCTAACCAAAAATTTAATACTCCTTTTGGTCAGGCAATCACAGGGATTTGTTATGAATCTGCCTTTAGTGAACATTTTCGCCGTCAAGCAAATGCCGGCGGAAAGTTTATTATTACTGCTTCTAATAATGCCCATTATAGCGAAATTATGCCCGCACAACATCATGCACAAGATGTTATTCGTGCGGTTGAAACTGATAGATGGATGGCAAGAGCAACTAATACGGGTTATTCTGCTATTGTTAATCCAAAAGGAGAGACTTTATGGATATCAGACATCAATAATTATCAATTACACCAAGGGAAAATTTATCCTCGAAATACGCAAACATTATATGTTAAATGGGGAAACTGGTTAACAATATTTTTAAGTATTTTTGCAGGTATTCTCTGGTTGATTAAGTTAATTCTATGATAATAAATTGTGCAACATTGGGAATACTAAAGATAAGTATACCAATTATTATCAATTATGAAACTAAAACTAATTGCTTGGGGTTTGGGTATGACAACGGTTACCACTGCGGGTTTAATCGGACTTATTTCCCTGGTAAACTTACCCTATCCGATGATACGTCGTCCCGTTTCAAAAGTTGCCCCCCTGTTATTATTACCCAGTTATATTAAGATGGATCATCATTATCGAGAAGCCATCGCTCATGTGGAACAAGCAGACCAACTCATTCATCATGTTTCTAGTTTTGATGATATCAAATTAGGAGAACAAAAGGTTAAACTAGCACAAGAAAATTTAGCTCAATTACCGGTTTGGTTTATTGGTTATGAACCCAAAAGATACTGTGAAATGTTTAGTTGTAGTTGGCAGTTTACCATCGATGAATTTGAAGCAGCTAGAAGAAAAATAGGGCGAATGGAAGCGATTATTTTTCAACAAAAAAATGCTTTTAATACTTATCAAGAAGCAGAAAATAATCTACAACAAGCTAAACAGAACTATCACCAAGCAACTGAAAGAGAACAAAAGCAGACCATTATAACAACTTGGCAGCAATCTTTAGATGAATTACAACAATTACCCCCTCACACTTTTGCAGCTAATTTAGTTAGTTCAAAATTGAATAGTTATCAAAGAGACTTTCAATCTGTCACAGGAACCATAACAGAAAAAGAAAAAACTAATACCATAATAAGTGCAGCTAGAAGCTTCGCTTTATCAGCGACAAAACTATGCGAAAATCCTCCTCATTCTTCTGATCAATGGCAAGAATGCCAACAACTTTGGCAAAAAGCAATTAATCGTTTAGAAAGTATTTCTCAAGAGGATCAAGGCTATCTAGAAAGTCAAGAATTATTAGCAGAATATGAAACTAATTCAAGTGTTGTCAAACTGCAGAGTAAAGCAGAAAAAGAGTCGAGCCAAACTTTAGAAATGGCTAAAAAAAATATTCAAACTCTTCAAGAACAATTTGCCAATGGGGTTCAACCTAATCAACGGCAAGTCTTTATCAGTAAAATGCAAGGAAATATGGAACAATTGAAACAAGTTAAAGCAGGAACCACCGCTTATGAAGAAGCGCAAAAATTGTTAAAATTTGCTCAAGCTAAAATGCAAGAAGCCAGGGAGTAACTGAAAGATATTTGCTAAGAATGATTGAAAAAAAATCAAACTTGGTTAATAATAGATAAGTAAGTTTTCGTCTTACTATCTATGTCTGATTTTAAAGCTACTCAACCCCAAACCTACCACGCTATATTAGAGGCATTAAACCATCTGATCAATGTGGTGGCAAAACTGCGATCGCCTGATGGGGGATGTCCTTGGGATCTGGCTCAAACCCCCCAAACTTTGATACCCTATGTAATAGAAGAAGCCTACGAAGTGGTTCATGCCATTAGAAGCGAGAATCAAACAGCCATTGTAGAGGAATTAGGAGACTTATTATTACAGGTGGTATTGCAATCACAAATAGCCCAAGATAACGGTGATTTTAGCCTACAAGAAGTAGCAGAAGGCATCACTAATAAATTAATTCGTCGTCATCCTCATGTTTTTGGGGATGTAACAGTTGAAAATAGCGAAGAAGTGCGTCAAAATTGGGATAAAATCAAAGCGCAAGAAAAGGGAGAAAAATTAGAAATGGCTCAATTATTGAGTCGAAAATTAGACCGTTATCATCGTACTTTACCTCCACTAATGGCTAGTAGTAAAATATCGGTTAAAGCAGCGAAAGCGGGTTTTGAATGGGAAAATATTGACGGAGTTTGGGGAAAATTTTCCGAAGAATTAACCGAGTTTAAGGAATCATTAGAAAGCGGTGATAAAGTCCATCAACAATCAGAACTAGGAGACTTATTGTTTACTATCGTTAATATCGCCAGATGGTACGATTTAGATGCCTCAGAAGCTTTATCAGGAACCAATGAAAGGTTTATTCAACGTCTTTCTATCATGGAAAAGTTTGCCGAGAGTCCTTTGACAGACTATTCTTTAGAAGAATTAGAAAAACTATGGCAAAAAGCTAAGAAAGAACTAAATCAATAACAATAATTAAGTTAATAAGTTGTGGAATAGAAAAACGTTATAATCCAGGAAGAAACCTAAATTATTTTTATGACTATCCATCAAGAAAAAGAGCAAAAAAACTCAGCATCAACTCAGACGAATAATACTTGGCAAATTATCTGGGAAAATGTACAAATTTTAGTCATTGCTGTTATTTTAGCTGTGATTATTCGGACGTTTATCGCCGAACCTAGATATATTCCTTCTGAGTCTATGTATCCCACTTTAGAAACCGGCGATCGCCTAGTGGTTGAGAAAGTTTCTTATTATTTTCATCCCCCCCAAACAGGAGATATTATTGTTTTTGAACCTCCCATACAATTGCAACTACAAGGATACGAAAAACAGCAAGCATTTATCAAAAGAATTATCGCCATGGGAGGTGATACGGTAGCAGTTAAAGAAGGCCAAGTTTATGTTAATAATCAACCTCTCAAAGAGAATTATATTTTACAACCGCCTTATTATAACTTACAATCTGTAAAAGTACCTGACGGTTATTTATTTGTCATGGGAGACAATCGCAATAATAGTAATGATTCTCATGTTTGGGGATTTTTGCCAGAAGAAAATATTATTGGTCATGCCGTTTTTCGCTTCTTTCCATTTAACCGTATTGGTAGCATTTTAAGTACAATTATATGGCCATGAAATCACGATTACAACGTAGACAATTTTTAAGCTTTACCTCAGCTTTATTAACAAGTTTACTGTTAAAAGCTTGTGGCGATAATAATAATTCAATGTCCACAACCTCAACCCCCTCCACTACGAATAAAGAAGAAGAGACAATAGTCACCAAAAATTCTTTAAAAGTAGCTATTATTTTACCTGGAATTATAACGGATAAAGCCTGGAATCAAACCGGTTACGAAGGAGTTAAATTAACCGAAGAAAAATTGGGGGCAGAAATAGCCTATGTTGAACAAGTTTCCCAAGCTGATCAAGCTGAAATCTTAGCCGATTTTGCCCGACGGGGTTATAATTTATTGTATGCTCATGGCGGACAATTTGACGCAGCTATTCAACAAGTAGCTGGCCAGTTTCCTGACACCTTTTTTATCGGGGTAAACGGGGCAGTAGAAGGAGAAAATGTTGCTTCTTTACGTATCGATCATTTACAAGGAAGTTATCTCTGTGGAATCTTAGGGGCATTGATGACAAAAAGCAATCAAATGGCCTATATTACCGCCCAATCTTTTCAGGCAACGGATGAAGAATTAAGGGGATTTGAATTAGGGGCAAAATCTATCAACCCTGATATCAAAATTACTTCAAGTTATACAGGAGATTGGAATGACGCAGCTAAGGCAAAAGAAGCCACTTTAGCCTTAATTTCTTCAGGGGCTGATGTTATTTATCAATGGTTGGATAATGCTGCCCCTGCTGTCTTACAAACGGCAGCAGAAAAAGAGGTTTATGCTTTTGGAAATACAGTTGATCAACTAGACATTGCCCCTGATGCTGTGTTAACAACTCCTGTAAAACGGTTAGATTTAGCTATTAATTATCTAGCAGAATTAGCCACTAAAAAAGAACTAGAAGGTAAGATTTATAGCCTAGGTTTAGATTATCCTGACCTCTTATATTTAGGAGAATTTAACGACGTTGTGACCGATGAAATGAAAGGACAAATTAATACAGTTAAAGAAGACATTATCAACAAAAAAATAACCTTTGAACTTTGTGAAGAAGATGGACAGTCAACCCTTTGTGTGAATCAAACTATCTCGTAATATAATATATGGTTGAATTACAGTTAAAACACATTATAAAAAGATTTGGCTCATTTACTGCTAATGATAATATTTCCCTAACCATTAATCAAGGGACTATTCATGCTATTTTAGGAGAGAATGGTGCAGGAAAAACCACATTGATGAATATATTGTCGGGGTTATATCGTCCCGATGAAGGAGAGATTTATATTAATAATAAAATGGTTAATATTAACTCTCCTAAAAGTGCTATTGATCAAGGTATTGGAATGATTCATCAGCATTTTATGTTAGTTCCTCAACTATCTGTATTAGAGAACATTATTTTAGGTACACAAGGAGAATATAGACTAAAATTAAAACAAAAACAGATAGAAATTCAAAAATTAATTGATAACTATGGATTAGAAATTGATTTAGATGCCAAAGTAGAAAATATTTCCGTGGGAATGCAGCAAAGGGTCGAGATTTTAAAGGTATTATATCGAGGGGCAAAACTATTAATTTTAGATGAACCAACTGCAGTCTTAACTCCTGGGGAAATTGATAACTTTTTCAAAGTTTTACAGGAATTTGTTGAACAAGGAAATACAGTTATTTTTATTAGTCATAAACTAGAAGAAGTAATTAAATTGTGTAACTTTATAACAATTTTAAGAAAAGGAAAAGTGGTTAATACCTTTAAGAATAAAAACCTGAATCCTCAAAAATTAGCTAATATGATGATTGGTAATTATCAAGAAATTAATTTAACAAAAAAAACATTATCTTTTACCGAAACTATCGTAACCGTTAATAACTTAGTCGTCGACAAACTAAAAAAGATTTCTTTTCAAATACAAGCCGGAGAAATCTTTGGAATAGCTGGAGTTGATGGAAATGGTCAGAAAGAATTAGTGTCGGTAATTATGGGACTAATTAAACCTAAACAGGGTTATATTAAATATAAAAATATAGACATTAGTAACTGGACAGTAGAAACAATTATCAAGCAATTACCCATCGGTTATATTCCCGAAGATAGAAAAACAACAGGATTAGTTTTAGCCTTAAATATCGGTAAAAATTTAATTTTAAAACAATATTACTCTTATCCTTTTAATCGATGGGGAATACTGCAAAAAAAAGCTATAAATACCTTAGAAAATGAAACAATTAATCATTTTGATATTCGAGGAGTGCAAGGGAATATTGCAGTTGGACAACTATCAGGAGGGAATCAACAAAAAATAATTTTAGCCCGTGAATTAGCCAATAATCCACAATTAATTATTGCCATGCAACCCACCAGAGGACTCGATATCGCAGCAACGGAATATATACAACAACAACTATTGAAAGCAAGAGAAAAGGGTGCAGCTATTTTGTATATTTCCACCGAATTAGAAGAAGTGAGAAAAATGAGTGATCGCTTGGCTATTATCTATCAAGGACAATTTATGGACATTATTGATCCTAGTACAGATTTAGAAATAATTGGTTTATTAATGATGGGTATTAAAAAAACTAAAAAAATGTAGTATTTATTAAATTGGGAAGAGAAAATTTTCTCAAGAATTTCAAGATATCTATTTTCATTATTTAGGGGTCAACGGTTGTTGACCCCTAAAATCAGATATTATCAACTCTCAACAATTACATCGTACCGCCTAGAAATTCCTCAATTTCTTTATCTTTCAAATAACAACTATGAGTTTCATCATCATCAGCATTAGCTACTCCATGAGATCCTCCAGCAGTAACCAGTTCTCGTTCTTTTAATTTTTCTTCCTGTAATACTTGAACTTGCTGTTCTAATTTATCAATTCTATCTAATAATAAGCGAATAACCTTGGCTTCAGAATCTGGTAAGTTTCCGTGTTCTAGGGGATTAACTTTGACTCCAGACTGATAAACAATGCGCCCTGGAATACCGACAACGGTACAATCAGAAGGAACATTGCGTAAAACCACAGAACCTGCCCCAATCCTAACATTATTCCCAATATTGAGATTACCGAGAACCTTGGCCCCTGCACCCACTACTACATTTTTACCAAGGGTAGGATGACGTTTACCGCTTTCTTTACCAGTCCCTCCAAGGGTGACTCCCTGATAGATTAAGCTATAATCGCCCACTTCGGCGGTTTCACCGATAACGACACCCATACCGTGGTCGATAAAGACACCAGTCCCGATTTTAGCCCCTGGATGAATTTCAACGCCAGTGAAAAATCTTGCTAGATGGGAAATCAAACGGGGAAAAAAGGGCATTCCGAGATTATGGATGCGGTGGGCGAAACGATGCAACAAAATAGCCTGTAACCCAGGATAGCAGAAGAAAACCTCTAGCCAATTACGGGCTGCCGGGTCACGGTCAAAAATAATACGAAAATCGGCAATGATGGATGATAACACCAAACTAATTTCCTGACTTAAACATTCGTCGTATTCTCATTTTATCACTGGAAGCGGGTGACGGTTCACCCATTTGGTTGATTCGATGGTTGATCTGGGCGGATGTTTATCAAAAATAATTTTTTCCCATCAACAGCGAAGAGTGACAAAGATGCCACTCTTCACCCAATCAAACAAGGTTGAGATCAATGACTTCTTACTTATTTTCTATGCCAAGAAACCGTAGGTAAAATCTGTTCTTTGTCAACCCTTCCTTTATATTTCTCAGCAAAATTCAACAGAGAATCGAGAAGAGAATCAGACAGATAGTGAGGTTCTAATCCCAAATCCAATAACTTAGTATTCTTGGCGTTGAAATAGTGTTCTTCTAACTCAACTCGGGGGTTTTCTAAGTTATTAATTTCCACTTTCAAGCCAATGGATGTTCCTGCTTTTTGCACCATCTCAGCTAATCCTTTAATGCTGAATAACTCAGTAAACTGATTAAAGACGCGCATTTTTCCTGCTTCAGCCGGGTTTTTAATCGCGATATCGATACAGCGTACTGTATCCCTAATATCTAAGAAGCCTCTAGTTTGACCCCCTTTCCCATACACCGTTAAAGGATGACCGATGGCAGCCTGAATACAGAAACGATTGAGCGCAGTTCCGAAGACTCCATCGTAGTCTAAGCGGTTAATGAGCATTTCGTCCATACCCGTTTCTTCTGTCAACACCCCATAAACCACCCCTTGATTGAGATCAGTGGCTCTCAAGCCCCAAATTTTACAGGCAAAATGGATATTATGACTATCGTGTACCTTGCTCAAATGATAGAAACTGCCAGGCTGTTTGGGATAAGGCAAGGTGTCTTTACGGCCATTGTGTTCAATGGTAATATAGCCTTCTTCAATATCAATATTGGGGGTGCCATATTCTCCCATGGTTCCCAGTTTAACGAGGTGAGCGTCTGGGAAGTCTTCTTTCATGGCGTAGAGAATGTTTAGGGTTCCTACCACATTATTTACCTGGGTAAAGACCGCGTGTTCCCTATCGATCATAGAATAGGGGGCTGAGCGCTGTTCCCCAAAATGAACAATCGCCCCTGGTTCAAACTGCTGTAAGGCTTGACTTAAAAAGCTATAATCCGTAATATCACCCACAAATAAGTCGATAGTTTTCCCTGTCAACTCTTGCCAACGTTGAATCCGCTTTTGGATAGGAGCAATGGGGGTGAGAGTATCGACTCCTAGTTTAGAGTCCCAATAACGCCGACTTAAATTGTCGAGAATACCAACCTCATAACCTTTGTTGGAAAGATGTAGGGCGGTTGCCCAACCACAATAACCGTCACCGCCAATAACAAGAACTTTCATACTGACTCTAATAAATAACTTTGCTGATCTTCGGCAACCGTACCAAGTCTTGGTAGTTCCTAGACCGTTGAATATCAAAACTTTTGTGCCTAATAGGTCAGTTTATCATCTTCGAGGGAACCCTCAAGCAATAATCTTGAATTTTTATTTTGTTCCTGTGGTTGCGATCGCCAAACTTGCCCAACCGATCAGAAATGCCGCCCCACCGATCGGGGTGTTTGAGTATTCATTAATTATCCGCTATATAAAACTTACTCAAATCTACTCATCGAGTCTTAAACTTGATTGTATCTTGATTTGAGTCTATTTTACTTCCTGCTTCAGCCAAGGGAGTCGGCCCCTTCTTGTCCACAGGCGTAACTTCGGCCATAGCTTGACCTAGTTTTTCTAAGTTTTTGGCTGCGTTTAAATCCCTATCTATTTGATAATGACATTTTTCGCAACAAAATACTCTTTCAGATAAAAGTAATGAGTCTTTTTTTTCTCCACAGTTAGAACAAGTTTTACTCGAAGGATAAAACCTATCTACTATGAGCAGTTTTGACCCATATAATTGACTTTTATATTCTAACTGTCTTCTGAACTCATAAAACCCCATATCTGCTATCGCTTTCGCTAACTTATAATTAGCTAACATCCCTGATACATTCAAATCTTCTATCACATTGACTGCGTGGTTTTTGCTTAAGTGTGATGTTAATTTATGTAATGTATCTTTTCTGAGATTGGCGATTCTTCTATGGAGTTTTTGAACTTTCAGCTTAGCTTTTTGGTAGTTAGATGAACCAGCCACCTTTCTACTTAATTCTCTTTGAAGTTTAGCTAATTTAGCTGACAGCTTTCTATAAGAATATGCTCCTTCAAAAGTTTCTCCTGTCGATAGGGTAGCTAAGGTTTTTACTCCCAAATCTATCCCTACTATATCCCCCCTGCCCCCCTTACTAAGGGGGGTTTGGGGGGATGGCTCTATTTCTATTTTAAAGGAAATAAACCAACGGTCAGCTTCTCTACTGATGGTGACATTTTTGGGTTGGTGGATAGTGGGTAATCTCTCATAAGTTTTCAGTTTTCCTATGACGGGAACTTGGATTGAATGAGAAGATAGAATGTGAATCGTTCCATCTAAAGTAAAACTATCATGTCGACCTTTCTTTTTAAATTTTGGTCTTTTTTTCTTTTTGCTAAAGCAATCACGCCAAGCAGAAGCTAAATGTCTCAGGGCAAATTGCGGAGCGCATTTTGATACGTCGTAATACCATTGATTTTGTGGTTTAACTAATTGATTTAACCATTTGTGTAAATCAATGGCTGTAGGAAATTTGAGTTTTTCTGGGTCTGAACAAGTTTTATTATGGTCTAAAATAGCTAGACATAAACCATTTCCCCAATTATAAGCATGACGAGCGACCCCTGCATGACGAGCCAGTTGTTGACGTTGAGTTTGATTTAATTTAAGTTGGGTTTTAAAGCCTAACAACATGGCATTTTTGAGATAATGACCAAAACTGTTAAGTTTAATTGTATCAGATCAGGGGTTTGAGGAGAACAACCTACTCATTTATTGACAATAGCTAATTAAATGAGTAGATTTAGACAATATTGAGTGGGTTTTTGGGAACAGAATCAAGCCCTAAGAATTTTTTGGTAAACATCTAAGGTTTTCTGAGTGATTTTAATCCAATCAAGCTCTTCCTCCGCAAATTTTCTGGCAGCTTTGCCTCTTGTTTGCTGTTCCTCTGAATCCTCTGCTAGTTTCAATATAGCATTAACAAATCCGTCCACATCACCAATCGGTAAAAGTTCCGCAAATGTGTCTCTTGTATAGTCAGATAAACCCCCTACATCATTGGCAATAACTGGCAACCCACAGGATATAGACTCTACTAAAGCATTATTAGCAGTACAGTCAATAAGTGGCAAGACTAACATACTCGCTCGTTGATAAACTTGTCGTAAACGCTCATCAGGCATACCTTGATACCAATGAACCTGTGAATGGCGAGCAAGGCGAATAAGTGTCGGATTTTGAAGATCATTCGCGGTTCGAGGCATAATAATATCAAACTGAATGTCTGGATGATGTCTGAGAACTTTGTCAATGACACTAGCTAAAGTGGCAAGATCCCGAAGATATTTTCCAGAAAAAACACACCTTACTTGTTTCTTTTCTTTTTCCGATGAAGGACAGAAAAAATCGATATCAACCCCATGAGGAATAAAGAATACTTTTCCAGGGAGATACTTCTCAAAATAGTCAACTTCTCTACTTCCCACCACGATCAAACCATCTAAATTAGCAATATTTTGGCGATTTCGATGCACTAAACGCCACCAACCCGCAGGTTGATGGGATGTGCCAATAATTTTACAAGATAAGCGTTCTTTCCAATTTTGTAAAATGCCTAACTGATTTTCAACATAAGTAATATGAATTAAATCAGGATGCCATTGTAAACCTTTAAAAATAGTCTTTATTTCAGCTGTGGTACTATCAATGGCGTACATAGGACTGCCTTTAGCCTTTTTTCCCACTCGTTTTACTATTGAACGCAAAATTCTTTTTTGGGGTTGTCCTGGCCGTTGCCACACACTTTCATAAGGATTATCAGGAAGGATTGTAGACATAGATTCACAAAGTTGATCATAACCACTATGCTTACCCATCCAGTCAAAACGTCTTCTTAACCAGAGAATCTTATGGTTCATTTTTGCTTATTTTTTTGAGGAACTATGCTAAATTTCGCTTTCATATCCTAGTGTACATAAAACTTGCCCTGCTATTTGTTGAAAATAAATAGTTTCTTGTTTAGAAAAATACTTTTCCCAGTCACCAGGGTTGCCTATGTCCTTTTTTTTTGATTTTATCAGTCGATGTTCTGATAAATATTTACGATTAAATATCCCAAGGCCTTCTTGGATAATTTCTGGGGATACCTCTATTCCTAATCTCATCATTAAGCTTGCTAAGGTTTCTTCTGGTATGGTCAGTAAATCTTCATAGCGAATGATAACACTAGGTTGATGAGCGAGCCAAGTATTAACATGAGATACCCACTCTGATACATGATTTTGTAAAAATTGAGAAAAAGGAGAAAGTTCTAACTGGGTTGATAATTTCTTAAGTCCTAGTTTACGATAAGCTTTGCTGATAAAAGTTTTCTGAGAAACATGAGGGTTGGCCTTACCCATAAAAGACTGTTGACGATAGTAAGAAGACAGCATGACATCCCGACCATCACGAACCATGTAAACGATGGCAGTTTGATCCTGTTGGGAAATGTTGAGCGCGTTTGTCCTAATAATCTTACCCAGTTGAGCTTGATAGCTGGGATGGGTTAGATTTCCTTGAAGATAGGATTTTACGTCTTCATCGTTAGGTAAATTATTAGGAGAATCTAAATCATAGTATTCTGTATTGAGGCAATAGGCCAACAGATAGGCTAACCAATGGGTTTGTGACTCAGGATATCCAACTATGTACATATTCTTTTTAAGATTGCTCCTCAATAACTAATAAGCTGTCAACTGAAGGGTTTTTGATGACTTGAGATTTTCCATTATGCCAAATCACTTTGAGTGAATTTACTTGAGCTTCTCTTCCTAAACCAAAGTATAAACGGTAATGCCCTTGTGAAAAATGAGAACCTTCTGCGTTGCCGACTTCCTGCAACATTTTACCATTGGGGGTATCTAAAATAACTTTCGCTCCAATGGCCTCATGATTGCCGGCTAAACCCACCAGTTTTAGTTGTAGCCAATGATTGGCTGAGGTAGTATTTTTGGAAAAAGTTACTTTCCATTTTTTAGGTCTTTTAAACCATTGAGGAGTATCTGATTGGAAAAGATTCTGCCACGTTTTAATCCACCAAGGATGGTCATACCAAACTGCCATTAATAAATCCCTGGTTCCATCGTTGTTCTCATCAAACCAGGTACACCGAGCTTCGATAATTGATGAAGGGGACTCGTGTTCTAGTAAATGGGTGGTTTCAAAGGTATGATCTTGTCGTTGGCGATATAATCCACCAGGAACACTGTGTAAATCTGGCAACCCATCGTTATCAAAATCTACCCAATTGGCGGTTTTACTTTGAATAGGCAATCCAATTTTTTTGGGGTTGATGACAGTCAATTTTCCTTGATTATTCAAAATCAAGGTACTTTTCCATGGGGAGGCAGCGTAGATGTCTAGATCACCATCTAAATCATAGTCGTTAACAGCCAGTTTTTTGACACCAGGAAGTTTGTCGGTGATAGATTGGGGTCTAAAGCTACCGAGTTGATTGACATATAACAAAAGTCTCTGGTTTTGGGCTAACAATAAATCCACATCTTCATCATTATCTACATCTAACCAAAGAAAAGGTTCCCCAAATTGGTTTTCACTAATGTCAAGACCTAATTTAGAGGCAACATTAACAAAATTACCCTCACTATCCTGCTGGTAAAGCTGATTGGGATTACCCCGTTGACAGGAAATATACAGATCAAGCTTATTATCGTTATTAAAATCGACCCATGCTACTTGATATCCAGAACACCCATTCTTGACTAACCCCAATCCTGCTGTGCGATCTGAAAATTCAGGGCCAATGTTAACCAACAATTCGTCACTGAAAGTTTCGGGTAACTTGGACATTTGACCCATCAAACCACCTCGCGTGATGAACAGATCAAGCTTGTCATCTCCGTCATAGTCGGCCCAAGCCATTCCATGTCGGTCTCTTGTTAATAAAACAAATTCGTGAGAGGACGGCTGAACTTGTTTAGAACCGATATAGACAGAATCCAGAGGAATATTGTTGTTCAGATCAAAAGAAATTGGTAATGCTATGAGTTCAGGTTTGATAATCAAGTGAGCATCTTCTTTTACCGTAAACCTTAGAGACGTACGGGTTGCCCCTGATGGCAACTGATTGGCTGTGATGTCAAGGTCAAAGTTATGTTTTTCTTCAACACTCACCGGTGTAGACAACTCAATCTCTCCACTGACTTCACCCATGTTACCTATTTGATAACTTTGAATAATTAAAAATCGATCACGCCAATAAATGTATAATCCAGGAGCATCCAGTCGTGGGTTGTTTCCGGCTGTCTCTTCCTCTAAACCTGGAAAATCTCTAGACTGATCCAATTTTAGCTGCGACAGAACATCACTAAATTTTCCAGACTCTCCACCGATTAAAAGGCTTTGCAAGGCGGAGTGGTTAACACTAAACACATCGAAAATTTTGTCATTATTAATATCGACTACTCCTAAATCAAACAATTTATAATCGGCTACTTGAAATGATGACTTAGTAAACCCAGCACTCGCTTTGAATTCAGTTCTTATTGATGACTCGTGCCAAAAAATTACAGCAAATGCTACCACAAAAATGACAAAAATTACTGTCAGGAATTTGTAACCTAAGCTAGGTCGAAAGAAATGCTTAATATTATTCATAATTTTACTCATGTGTTAACTACTAAAAAATTTTTCCAATATATTTTTCAAGCCGAGAAACCGGCGACAATTTTCGAGTAACTTCCTGTTTTTTTCTCGATGATTCTTGTAACAAACGTTCTGTGTTTACTAGACTCATCATTTCATGGAGATATTTTGAGTTTGTCTCTAGTCCTAAATCTTTAAGTACCTCCTCAATATATTGAGATTCTGTGGAGAATCGTTCTACCTCAAGGGGATAAAATTTCATGTCTGGATGTTCACTATCCCACTGATCTCGAAGATGTTCACAGTGTTCAATAAAATCTTTAGTAAGTTCGTCAATTGTGGTTTCCATTAAATGTTTTTGTCTTAGTGAGACTGGTAGTTTTTTGATCTGTCTTTCTAACCATAAACTATCTTTCATATAAGGACGTGAAGCGAAAGATTTAATCACCTTATGCTTAGGCCGTACTGCATAAATCAAAGATCCTTGCTCAAATAATTCTGTAAATATATCTAAAATATTCAGAGGATAATAAGGTAGTTTAAACACAAAAAATGATTTATTGACTTCTATTTTTTCTAAATAGCTTGTCATAATCAAATAAAAATCTTCTTTATCAAAATTATATTCTTCAACAGAAAAGGGAGTTTGATCCAATTGTTCCCAGAAAAAATCTCTAATGATTGGATATTCCATTTGTTTGTTTAAAATATCCATAGGAACACTAATATCAGGATGACAAGACAGCATTTGAACTAAAAGACGGGTTGCTGAATGTCCTGGTCCGGTAATTAAAATACATTGACTATTCATTAATTTATCCTTGATTAGTAATATGGTTGAAAAGTTAGTTTTTTTAGTTGAATATTTTTTGATATTCATATTTTATTAGGTTTTTGTCTTTCTCTAAGAGCTAATTCTGTTAGCTTGTGTTCTTAAGCTCCTTATTTAGGTTCTTGGGTTTTTTATCGAGGAATTATCGCAGAACAAGTGTTCTACCAATTGTGATCATTTTCATAGCCTAGTTGAATCAATACATTCCCAAATTTATTAATAAAGAATTCTTTGTGTGCCTCTTCAAAATAATCTTTCCACTTACTTGTTTTTGGTGAAGATACATGACTCATTAGTTCAATCTCTTTAGCAGATTTTCTGCCTAAATCATGTTTTGAGGCAATATCTAAACCAATCTTTATTTCAGCTTGAGAAAATCCAAGATATTCAAATATAAGACGAAAATTGTTGTCATAATTAGTCATTAATTGCTCAAATTTAATCTCCAATATATTAGGGCAATTGTAATTCCAATTTTTCATATCCTCTATTATCCAAGAACCATAATTATTCATCTCGAAGAACAAACCATTTTTCTGAGACATAGATAACAGATTTTCCTGGTAAGACATACCTTTGAGAGATTTTAGATATTTTATTTTCCATTCTTCAGACTTATGCTGTTGACTATAGGGAACTCTTGGATGTGTTATGGGTACTTCTAGACTAAAGTTTTTATTGATGCACCATTTCTCTGAAGTTCGACGATGATAGAGATAGGCTGATACAATTATGTCTCTAGGATCTCTTATGATATGCACACCGACAAACGATGTTGTTATATCTGCTATATCCAGAACTGAATTTCCAAACAATATTACATCAAAATTCTGATTAAATTGTTCTTTCTGAGTAAAAACACACTGAAAATTCCAATCTTTTACGTTACTAATTTCGCGAAAAACTTTCCGAAGAAGCACGGTACCTGCTTTATGATGACAAAAGATACCAATGGCGACTGATCTACCTTGCTTTCTCCTGAATCTTTTATGGAAGAGTCGCATATTATTTTACCTGATTTATGTTATTTAATTAACGTTTTTGGGTATCCATATTTTATCAGTAAATGATCGGCAAAAGAAGCAGTAATTAATTTATCCGTGTTGGTAAATTTATTCTTCCATTGTCCAACTCCTTTATCTGTAATCTGAGATTGTTGTGAAACATCACGGGAACCGGCTTCCCAACTAGGAATATCATGTTTTTTTTGTCCATAATTCAAAACATCATCTGACCAGGTTTCATTTATAAAGGAGAGAATTTTTTCCAGAATGTAACGAGGTTCTTTAACTAAATCTTCGTAACGAATTTGACAGACATTTAATTCATATTCTTGTTGCCACTTTTCAAATTGTGTTATCCATAAACACCATCTTTGTAGCGCATTTAAACGAGAATTTCTTACTTTTTCTTGTTGGTTTGATAAATTTAAGTTTTTGCCCCAAGTCTTTTTTTCTTTGTGGGATGAGCAAGCAACATCTCGGCCATCTCTGACTATATGAATATATTTACTGTTAGGAAATAATTTGATCAGAAAGGGAATTTCTGTGATATGGTCAGGGGTTTTTTCTAACCATCTTTTTTTCCCTTTTGCTTGAGCATAAGAATTGAGAATTTTAGCAAAGGCTTCTCCTAAGATTAAAGCGACATCTTTTTCCGATAAACCACTAAAGTTAACAACAGGACCACGCTTATCTTCCACTAAAGAATAGTATAAATCTTTAAAGGAAGTTATATTGCCATAACTGCCAGCTATCCAGGGAGATTCTGGTCCCACAGCTAGATTAGGATGAGAATCTAGCATAACTCTCAGGAGTGTTGTACCAGAACGAGGCACACCAACGATAAAAATAGATTCTTGAGCTTTATTATAATTGTACATTAGTCGTAAAAACTTCGGAACTTTAATAGATGCTTCTTAAGCTAATCTTGATTTAGCTTCTCATCATTTTTGATAATTTCCTAGTTTAAAAGCAATCTAGATTATTGTCTATGATTACTATTAAAAGTATTTGCAAAACCATCACAGTGATTGAATTTTCTGATTTATTTAACTGTCCAGTCTCCTGCTATTTGTACAGGAGCATAACCATAATACTTTCCAATTACATTGAATTTATTAACATTATAAAGTTTAGCAAGATGTTCTCCATAATTGTCTGATGTTACCGCTATTGTTAACGCATAAATTCCTGGATTTAGGTTAATCTTGCCCAAATCAACTACAATCTGCATTCTTTCTCCTGTATTTTGAATGACAGTATCAGTGACCCTTGAATCACATTGAGCAACGTTTTGTAATTCCTGTCCCAAGATGAATACTTGCATACAAGACAAGCTAATGCTGGGGTCAATCGTAAGCTCAATATTGACAAAAAGTTCATCCAAATAATTAATCTCTTTAACGCCTTTTTTGCCGTTTGATTCTAGCTCCACCTCATGAATAACTGCTTTGCCACTTCCCATGACAAGACCCTCTTCTTCTCCCTGAAAGTAAGAATAAAATTTATCAATTCCTTTAGGAACATCTTCTCCTTGAAACACGGGCTGTCCATGATTCATCACCACAATGTTAGAACACACTCGGTTAATTTGGGGCATATTATGGGAAACCAAAACAACTGCAGCATTTTTCATCATCTTATAGATACTATTAAAACACTTGGCTCGGAATCCTACGTCTCCAACCGCTAAGACTTCATCTAATAACAATACGTCTGGCTCCATTTGAGCAGCAACGGCAAAACCGAGACGCACTTTCATCCCTGAACTATAGTTCACAACTGGTGTATCAATAAAGTCTTCTAGTTCAGAAAAATCAATAATCGCATCTAGTTTCTTATCAATTTCTGCTTTGGTAAATCCTAAAACGGCTCCTCGACTATAGATGTTTTCTCTCCCGGTTAAAATTGGGTTGAATCCTGCGCTCAACTCAATTAATGACGAGATCCTTCCTCTAAGCTCAATTCTTCCTTTGTCGGGTTTGATCAGTCCATTAAGGATTTTTAATAAGGTACTTTTTCCGGCTCCATTGGGGCCGATAAGTCCTAAACATTCCCCTCGACGCAACTCAAAGGAAATATCATTAACAGACCAAAACTCATCTTTCCTAAGCTGATGCTCATATTTTCGGGCTGTCACTTCTGACATGATATCTTGCACACCATACCACAGAGAACGCTTAAGATCACGACAAAATTTCTTTGAGACATGGTCAACTTTAATTAGAACATCATCAGCCATATAATATTAATCTCCTTATTAACAATTGTCGGATTCGGACAGGGGGTATCGTTTACGTGAAATTAGTTGTTTTACTAAATGGTAGTAAAATTGAGACCAAGGACTTTTTGAGTCTTGCTTAACAAAATATCACAAAGTTAGCAAAATGGTTGACTTCTCCCCGTGATCAATCAACGGGGATTCTAAGCGGATGCTGTGCAACGGGTTAAAACCGCGTTGCGAGAGCGTCTTTTTAGCTGACCAGAATCTTAACTTCTGGGGACGAGTCAAGACGCCCCTAGACACTCGACGTGACATTCTCCCACACCAAATCACAGATTATGGTGTGGGCTTCCCAACTCACGATTTAAAATCACAGGAAAAGGATACGAATGGTTAAAACCATTCGAGTCCCATTTCATCCATCGCTTAAAAAGACGATGGCTTTCATGCTCCCGCGTTATTTTCGGTAAATAATTGTTGGGCAAGGAAGTTCGTATACATTAGGTTAATTGTGCTGTTGACCAGCACAAGTAGGTGTGCTGATATGATAAAACATAGTTGTAGTAGAGGCAGGTTAGTCAATGGGAGAATTTTTGCAAAATGTCGCGCGTTATCCCCGTTATCTTATTAGCTTCACCTTAGGGGTATTTTTCGTCTTTTTTGAGTGGATTAAACCCTTGTTTAAAAATCCGGTCAGTGCGATCGCCGTTGGAGGTATGGGCATCGGAATCTTTTCGTTGCTTTATTTTACGTTAAAGGCCATGTTAGGATTATCGACGGTTTAGGGGTTAATGAGTCGTACTTATCAAACCACGGCGATCGTTTTGAAAGGAATGCCGTTTCAGGAGGCCGATCGCTTGGTGACCCTTTTATCTCCTGAGTATGGCTTGATTCGCGCTGTTGTCCCTGGTGCCAGAAAACAAAAATCACGGTTACGGGGACGGTGTGAGTTATTTGTCATCAATGAGTTATTGATTGCTAAAGGGCGATCGCTGGATAAAATAACTCAGGCCAATACTCTAGAATCTTATCCGAGGTTAAGCAAGGATTTAGGGAAGCTGGCGGCAGCCCAATATTTAGCAGAATTGGTGTTACATTTAGCTTTAGATGATCAACCTCAAGTGGAACTGTACGAACTCTTAAATGAGCATCTACGGCGGTTAGAAACGATGTCTTTGGCTGAGAGTTTGTATGGATATTTAGCCCAGGCGGTTTTTCATTTATTGGCGATCGCTGGTATTGGTCCGCAGGTTCATTGTTGTTGTCTAACACAAGAGGCGTTAACCCCTGATTTTAACGATCCTAACTGGTGTGTTGGCTTCAGTTTTGATGCAGGAGGACTGGTTGATTTAGGGATTAAAAATAGGGATCAAGATAGTCTTAATCCTGTTATTTTACCTGTTATTAATTATAAGCTAAAAGCCCCAGAATTAACTCTATTACAACATCTTAGTCAATCTTGTCTACCCCATCCTGGTAAAATTTTGCCTGAGAGTATTTTGGATAGTAACTTTACTGTTCCTTGGTTAGAAGTGGAACATCTCCTCAGAAACTATACTCAATATCATCTCGGTCGTTCTTTTCGTTCTGTTACTCTAATTGATAGTTTACCTGAAGCTGATTTTTAACTCCTATTAAAATAGTTAATTAAATCACTAGATTTCTAATCTTTTGATGATTTCTTTTGAGGAAGACTTTGAAAGATAAGTACATCTCTTAATCCAAAATAAACAAAGACTAAAGCTTGAAGTAACAGACAGAATTGTAAAACGGGATCAAGTCGCCATCCTTGATAAACGAAAATTAACCCCGTAAATCCCAACAATACAAAACTCCCAACCCCCTGAATCATTAAGAGACTTGCTGCTTTAGACCCGATTTTTTCTTCTTGAATAGAAGAAATTAAGATGTAAATAAACAATAGTACACCTGAGAGACAAATATCAATAAATCCTAATAACATGGCAAAGTCAAAATTTACATTAACTATAATTTTGTCTACTTAGTCATTATTTTAAACAAGACTTTATCCTTCCCAAAAACATAAGACAATAAAATAAATTGCAGAAAAAAAGCAAACTGCAAAATAGGATCTAAACGCCATCCGTGAAAAAATAGAATCAAACCTATTATTATTAATAAACTAGGTATAGCTAAGGATTGAACATTGTACAAAGTTGGGGTTAAAAATTGCCTAAACAGAGACTTCCATCCAGTACGTAAAGCAAGGGTATAGATAATCCCTAAAACAATATAGGTGAATCCTAGCATTGAAGACATATTGAGTAACCATATTCTCATTTGTTTAGGACATAAATTAAACCGACATTCATTATATCTATACTTTCTCCATTGATTTGATTTGAGGCAATAAATCTTAATCCTTGTAATATGATAATAAGGAGTAACCGATACAATAATTGTTAATTACCATTGTGACAGAACCTAAAAGCTACAAAGATACGGTAAACTTACCCAAAACTGAGTTTAGTATGCGGGCGAATGCGGTGAAGCGAGAACCCGAATTACAGAAATTTTGGGCTGATAATCAGATTTATGAGAAATTATCCCAAGAAAACCCCGAAGATGTATTTGTCCTTCACGATGGCCCACCCTACGCTAACGGTTCCCTCCATATGGGCCATGCTTTAAATAAAACCCTCAAGGATATTATCAATAAATATAAACTATTGCGGGGTTATAAGGTTCGCTATGTTCCAGGTTGGGACTGTCACGGACTGCCTATCGAACTCAAAGTATTACAAAGTATGAAGTCAAAAGAGAGGGAAGGGTTAACCCCTCTCAAATTACGCCGTAAAGCCCGTGATTTTGCCCTTAAAACCCAAGAAGAACAGGCAAAAGGTTTCAAACGGTTCGGGGTGTGGGGAGACTGGGAAAACCCCTATTTAACCCTAACTCCTGAATACGAAGCGGCGCAAATTGGAGTCTTTGGGGAAATGGCCCTCAAAGGGTACATTTATCGGGGACTCAAACCGGTTCATTGGAGTCCCAGTTCTCAAACCGCCTTAGCTGAGGCAGAATTAGAATATCCTGAAGGTCATACGTCAAGAAGTGTTTTTGCTGCTTTTCCTATCATTAAAGCGTCAAAAGATGCAGAAGAAACTTTAAAACCCTTTTTAAATAATTTGGGGGTTGCTATCTGGACGACCACCCCTTGGACGCTTCCGGGAAACTTAGCGGTTGCCCTTAATCCTGATCTCAATTATGCTGTGGTAGAACAGACTTCTGATGTTTGTAATTATCAATATTTAATTGTAGCAGCAGATTTAGTGGAACGGTTATCAGCTACTTTTGAAACCGGGTTGACAGTAAAAGCAACTGTCCCAGGAAAGGCTTTAGAACATACGATTTATCGTCATCCTTTATACGATAGAGAGAGTGAAATTCTCATCGGTGGTGACTATGTTACTACGGAGTCTGGTACTGGTTTAGTTCATACTGCGCCGGGTCATGGACAAGAAGACTATATGGTAGGACAACGGTATAATTTACAGATTTTGTCTCCTGTGGATGCTAAAGGAAACTTTACGGAAGAAGCGGGACAGTTTGCGGGTTTAAATGTTCTTAAAGATGCCAACGAAGTCATTATTAATTCCCTGCAAGAAAAGGGAGCATTATTAAAAGAAGAACCCTATCAACATAAATATCCTTATGATTGGCGAACCAAAAAACCTACTATTTTTCGGGCAACCGAACAATGGTTTGCTTCCGTTGAAGGGTTTCGAGATGCTGCCTTAACCGCCATTAAAACAGTTAATTGGATTCCCTCTAAAGGAGAAAATCGCATTACTTCTATGGTAGGCGATCGCTCAGATTGGTGTATCTCTCGTCAGAGAAGTTGGGGTTTACCCATTCCTGTTTTTTATAATGAAGAAAACAACGAACCCTTACTAACAGAAGAAACCATCAAACATATTCAAGCAATTTTTGCAGAAAAAGGTTCAGATGCGTGGTGGGAGATGTCTGTAGAAGAATTATTGCCTGATAAATATAAAGCAGATGCTCATAAATATCGTAAAGGAACTGATACGATGGATGTATGGTTTGATTCTGGATCTTCTTGGGCTTCAGTAGCAAAACAAAGGTCAGAATTAAAGTATCCTGCTGATATTTATTTAGAAGGTAGTGATCAACATCGGGGTTGGTTTCAGTCTAGTTTGTTAACCAGTGTTGCTGTCAATAATGTTGCACCTTATAAGACAGTATTAACTCATGGTTTCATCTTAGATGAAAAAGGATACAAGATGAGTAAATCCTTGGGAAATACTGTTGATCCTAACATTGTAATTAATGGAGGAAAGAATCATAAACAAGAACCGCCTTATGGGGCAGATGTGTTAAGATTGTGGGTGTCATCGGTAGATTATTCTTCAGATGTACCTTTGGGTAAAACCATCCTGAAACAGTTATCCGATATCTATCGCAAGATTCGCAATACAGCCAGATTTTTATTGGGTAATTTACACGATTTTGATCCTAAACAACATATGATTGACTACGAGGAGTTACCGGAATTAGATCGTTATATGTTGCATCGTATCACCGAAGTCTTTACAGAAGTAACTGATGCGTTTGAAACCTATCAATTCTTCCGTTTCTTCCAAACGGTACAAAATTTCTGTGTGGTAGATTTATCCAATTTTTATCTGGATATTGCCAAAGATAGACTTTATATTTCCCATCCTGAGTCCATTCGTCGTCGCAGTTGTCAAACGGTACTAGCTGTAGCCATTGAAAATTTAGCTAAAGCGATCGCTCCTGTATTATGCCACATGGCCGAAGATATTTGGCAATTCTTACCCTACGAAACCTCTCATAAATCGGTTTTTGAGGCAGGATGGGTAAAAACGTCAAAACAGTGGGAAAATCCAGAATTAGGGGCTTCCTGGACGAAAATCAGGGCAATGAGAAATGAAGTCAATAACGCCTTAGAATTAGCCAGAAAAGAAAAAGCGATCGGTTCATCTTTAGATGCCAAAGTGTTACTTTATGTCTCTGATCAAGACTTAAGACAACAGCTAGATAAATTTAATGTTGCTGATAGTTTAACTGGAAATCAAGTGGATGAATTACGCTATTTTGTCTTAACCTCTCAAGTGGAATTAGTTGATAGTTTAGAAAGCATTAAAAAAGCCGACTATCAAAGCGAATCAGACTTAGTTTCTGTGGGGGTTGTTAAAGCAGAAGGCGAGAAATGCGATCGCTGTTGGAACTATTCAACCAAGGTAGGAGAATTTAAAGATGATCCTACCATTTGTGAACGGTGTAATGCTGCTTTAGTTGGTGAATTTTAGCAAGTTAAAAGGTGCGTTAATAGCGCACCTTTTTCTATCAAGATTTTTTCCTAAGATATTAAGTAATGAAAAATCATGCAAATAACCTCATTAACGATTAAAAATTATAAAGCTTTTCAAAACATTACTATTAATAATCTACCTAAATTTTGTGTATTTGTGGGAGCAAATGGGACAGGAAAAAGTACACTTTTTGATATATTTGGATTTTTAAGAGATTCTCTCAAAAATAATATTCGCCAAAGTTTACAACGAAGAGGAGGATTTAAAGAAGTTATTACACGAGGACATGAAGAAGAAGAAATTTATTTTGAAATTAAATTTAGAATGAAAATTTTGAATAAAGTATGAAAATCACGAAGATATTTTTGATAAAATTCTTGAAAAAATGAAGCACAGAGTCCCTGGAGTTTCTAAAGTAGAAGCAAAAGAAACAGAAGACGGACGTTTAATATTAAAGTTTCAAGATGAATCTTTTCATGATCCTTTTGTTTCACGTTATGTTTCTGATGGAACAATCAAAATGTTTGCTTATCTCGTTTTACTCCATGATCCTAACCCACATCCTCTTTTATGTGTGGAAGAACCAGAAAACCAATTATATCCTTTATTATTACAAGAATTGGCTGAAGAATTTGAAGCTTATACTCGTTTAGAAGGACAGGTTTTTGTCAGCACCCATTCGCCAGATTTTCTTAATTCAAGGGATTAAAAAAAATATTATCATCTTAAATCCTACTATTAATGAATAATCTACACAATAATCTCTCCATTTTCTCCTAAAGATGGATACTTTTCTCCCTTTTGTTGATACCTTATTGCTAAGTTTGGATAACTCCATTCAAATAAAATTTTCTGGTACTTATCCGAGTCTAATCGACTTGTATCATACATTTTTTTTGCTAATCTTTGACGTTGTGCTTCAAATAAAATTACAGCAGCAGCCACAGAAACGTTTAAAGATTGTACCATTCCTAACATGGGAATAATAATATGTCCATCCACTAAGTTCGCTGCTTGTTTACTGACTCCCCATTTTTCAGCCCCTAATAAAATGGCTGTAGGTTGAGTATAATCAATGTCTCTATAGTCTAAAGATTTATCAGTAAAATGGGCTGCGTATATCTTAAATTTTTGACGTTTTAGATGGTTAATAGCTGTTTTAATATCGGGATGGGTGTGCAAAAATATCCACTTATCACTCCCCTGTGAAACTTGCGAAAATGTAGGAAATTCATCGGTTGTGTTAATACTATGAACGTCTAATATTCCCACTGCATCACAAGTGCGAATAATAGCGGATAAGTTATGCGGTTTATGAACATCTTCGGTTAAAACAGTTAAGTCTGGTTGTCTTTTTTCAAGAACTTGTTTGATACGATGATAACGTCTAGGAAGCAAATTCATTCAGTCAATAGTTAGAAGTTATAACCACTATTTTATCATGGTAGTTTGTTTTTAATTGGAAAATAATCTTAAAAAATAAATCTGAATTAATCGGCTATGGGTGATAAAATAGATAAGTAGTATAAAAGTATAAAAATATGAAAAAATTTGATTGGATTATTGTTGGTGCTGGTATTACTGGATCAGCATTAAGTTATGAGTTAACTAAAAAAGGTTTAAAGGTATTATTATTAGAAAAAGATCCTAATTATAGTAATGCAACTCGTTACAGTTATGGAGGGGTTGCTTATTGGTCGGGAACGGATAATAATTCTATCCAATTATGTCAAGAAAGTCGAGAAAATTATCATAATTTATCACAGGAATTAGGAGCAGATACGGAATTCAGAGAATTGGATTTAATGTTAACAATTCCAGTAGATAAAAGTCCTCAAGCTATTAGAGAAAATTACAACAAATTTTTCATCAAGCCTCAACTATTAACTCCTCAAGAAGCAG
>JAAUYB010088364.1_pt1 | contig 37755 bp, 34 predicted proteins | sample 7278071 | NCBI WGS metagenome assembly JAAUYB01 (sample SAMN14350121, study PRJNA611818) | marine sediment metagenome | isolation source: surface marine sediment (1.8m) | place: French Polynesia: Moorea | collected 2018-08 | reverse complement strand
GTTGAATGTCGTGACCCTGATTGGATCGGTCCTGTCGATCATCGGCGGCGGCACGGTGTTTTTCCGCTATGTCGAGGGCTGGTCCTGGCTCGATAGCTACTTCTTCACCGTCGTGACCCTGTCGACCGTGGGCTATGGCAACCTCGTGCCCGCAACGGCTGCCGGCAAGATCGGCACCACCGTGTTCATCCTCTTGGGGCTGGGGGTGTTTGCCGTTGCGATCCAGCAATTCGGCGTGTTTGCCATGCGCAAACGGCAAGAGCATACCGAGTGGCTAATTGCCCGGCTCGACGGACGCGCCGCCGCCAATGAGGATGAGCGGCCCGAGGGCGAGCCCCCCGCCGAAAGCCGCGACCAGGGTCCGCCGCGCTAGACGACTGGCGAGCGCGCAGAAATGCTGCTAGGCAGCTCGCGTTCAAGACGGACTTTTCGATGCAACCCCCGATCCACCGGGTGGAATTCATCGCGCTGATGGCGATGATGTTCTCCACCATCGCCTTTTCGATTGACGCCATGTTGCCGGCGCTGCCCGAGATCGGGGCGGCGCTGACACCGGAGGATGTGAACCAGGCGCAACTGGTGATCACCAGCTTTGTGCTGGGCATGGGGATCGGCACGCTTTTCACCGGGCCTTTGTCCGACCGGTTCGGGCGCCGGCCGGTGATCGTGGCCGGGGTTGGGCTTTATATCATCAGCGCTTTGGTCGCCGCGGTTGCGCAGACGCTGGAGCTCTTGCTGCTGGCACGGGTGTTTCAGGGGCTTGGCGCCGCGGGCCCGCGGGTGGTGGCGCTGGCGATCATCCGCGATCTTTATGCCGGGCGGATCATGGCGCAGATCATGTCGTTTGTGATGATCGTGTTTAGCCTGGTGCCGGCTTTGGCACCGTCACTGGGGGCGGTGATCATTGCACTCTCAGGCTGGCGCAGTGTCTTCATCGCCTTTGTCGTCTTTGGCAGCGTCAGCGTGATCTGGATGCTGGCCCGCCTGCCCGAGACCCTGCCAAAAGAGTCGCGGCGCCCGTTCCGCCTGGATGCGCTTTGGGCCGCGGTGGTCGAGATGGTGCGCCATCCGGTGGTGGGGCTTTCGATTGCGGTGCAATCGCTGTGCTTTGGCATGCTGTTTTCGATGCTGAGCTCAACCCAACAGATCTTTGACATCACCTTTGACCGGAGCGCGAGCTTTCCATTGTGGTTCGGCGGCATCGCGGTGGTTGCAGCCTCAGCGAGCTTTCTCAACGCGGCGCTTGTGGTTCGACTGGGCATGGCCCGGCTGGTCACCGCGATGCTGGCGGTTCAGGTGGCGCTGTCGGCCGGGATGGTGGCGATCCTGTTGGGCGGGGTTAGCGGCCTGCCGCTCTTTGCCGCCTTCGTTTTGTGGCAGACCTCGGTGTTCTTTCAGGCAGGGATGACCATCGGCAACCTCAACGCCATCGCTATGGAGCCGATGGGCCATATCGCCGGCACCGCGGCCTCGGTCATCGGGTCGATTGCCACGGTGATGGCGGTGGTCTTTGCTGTGCCGGTGGGCCTGATGTTCGACGGCACCCCGCTGCCGCTGGCCGTTGGTATCCTGGCTGAGGCCATCCTGGCGCTGCTCTTGATGCGCGTGATGGCAAAGGCAGCGGCGCGCATCGCCTAGGCGATGCGCTGGACCGTCGCGTCCGTTTCCCCCGCGCCATCAAGGCTGAAGGCCGCCATGTTGCGGTTGAGCTCCAGCGCCTCGTTGCGCAGACGCAGGCCAAGTGCGGCCATTTCTTCGCTGAGCGCAGCGGTTTCATGCGTTTCGGTATCCAGCTGCCCCAGAGTATCGGAAAGCCCGCGCATGTCGCGCACCTGTGATCGGCTGATCTTGCTGGTTTCGGTGATCATCTCGGTCACGGCGCTAATCTCGTCGACGATCCGTGCCAGCCGTTCCCCCGCCTCATTGACCAGGCGCGCGCCATTCGCGACCTGCTCTTCGCTGTCATAGACCAGCGTCTTGACCCCAGCGGCCGCCTCGGCGGTGCGCTGCGCCAAAAGCTGCACTTCGCTGGCGACCACGGCAAAGCCCTTGCCGGATTCACCCGCGCGCGCCGCCTCAACCCCGGCATTCAGCGCCAGAAGGTTGGTCTGGAACGAGATGTCGTCGATCAGGTCCATGATCTTGCCGACCTCGGCCGAGCTTTTCTCGATCAGTTGCATGGCCGAGATCGCCTCATCGGTGACATTGCGGCCCGATACCGCCTCGGAACGGGCCGATTCGGCGCGGTCCGACGCGCGGTCGGCGCGCTTGGCTGTCTCATCCAGATGGCCGGTCACCTCTTGCATGCCCTGCACCGCGGTCGACAACGCGCTTGCCTGACGTTCGCTGCGGTTCGATAGATCGCCTGTTGCGCCCTCAAGGGCCGTCGCCTCGCCTTCGAAATTGCGCGCCATGGTGCCCGCCCGCCCCATGGTCTCAGCGAGCTGGGACACCGCGGTGTTATAATCCTGCCGCAGCGCTTCGTAGTTTTCCGGCAGGGCGTCGACGATCTGGCTGTCGAGGCGCCGGTTGGCCAACCGACCGAGGTTTTCACGCAGCGTATCGACCACCTGGCCGGCTTCAGCCGCCAGCCGCTCGGCCTTTTCCTGCGCCTCGGCCGAACGCTGGCCTTCATCAGCAAGCTGTTCGGTCTGCGCGCTGATTTCGTGCGAAATCCGGTTGCGGGCGATGATCGACACGGTCAAAACGATCCCCTCGAGCACAACAATCGCGCCATGGATCGCCGTCCGCACCAGACCATCAATCAGGCTGACCGACGGATAGACCAGCGCCGGAAAGGCCAGCGTGAACACCAGATGGTGCACCGCAATCAGCCCGACGGCCCAGACAATGATCGACACCCGCAACAGCGTCGCCGACATCGCCAGCAGTGCAAAGAACAACATGTGCGAATCAAGCTGCCAGGGGTGGCCGGCCAGCGCCGCCGTCAGCGCGATCGCCTGCCCGATCAAGGCCGTGACCACAACGAAATCCACCAGCCGCGTCTGCAGATAGGTGGCCAGCCCTGCAATGGCAAAAAGGCCCAGAGAAACCGCAAGGGTCAGCAAAACCGAAGCGCCATCCATCCAAGCCGCAATGGCCGGAAGCGGCACCATCAGGCCGGATACCAAAACCATGGCGCGCAGCTCTTTGTGTCGGCTGGCGCCGGTATGTTCGATCGTCATGTTATGTCTACTCCACAGATGCGGGCGATAACCGCGCCGTCGCGCACGCCCCACGCGCCACCCAGGCGCATGTCTTCGACCGGCACAGCGCCGTCGAACAGTGCCAATGCTGCCAAGGGGGCCTGAACCGGGCCGATCAACTGACCGCCCGCCGCCGTTACAATGGCCGAGGCATCACCGCCCCAGGGCGGCGCGATCACCAGCACCGGGCGGCCGGGCATCGGCTCGGCCGGCCCCAGCAGCGTTGCAACGGACAAGCCAAACACCATCACCAGCATCAGGCTGATGGCGGTCAGGTCAAACAGGGGTCCCTTGGCGTGTTTCATGGCGCTGTGCCTAGCGGCCATGACTTACCAAAGCGTTAGTCGTCGAATTTTACACATCCACCCTGCGGCAAATCGGTATACAACGGCATACACCTCTTTTCATCCCCCCCATCAATCGGCTATGTCGCGCGTAAGAGATACCTTGCATGACCGCGAAAGGGCGACCTGATGGCAAACCCAGATATTGTCTACACCACCGTTGACGAAGCGCCGGAACTGGCCAGCGGATCGCTGCTGCCGATCGTGCGCTACTTTGCCGACGCCGCCGGAATCACTGTCGAGACCCGCGATATCTCGCTATCGGGGCGAATCATTGCCGCCTTTCCCGAGCTGCTGACCGACGCGCAGCGCCAGTCTGACGATCTGGCCTGGCTGGGCGACTGGGTAAAAACGCCCGAGGCCAATGTGATCAAGCTGCCCAACATCTCGGCCTCGGTGCCGCAGCTGGTGGCGGCGATCAAGGAATTGCAGGGCAAGGGGTACGACCTGCCCGACTACCCGGAAGAACCGTCGACGGACGAGGAAAAGGACGCCCGCGCGCGCTATGACGCGATCAAAGGCTCGGCGGTGAACCCGGTCCTGCGCGAAGGCAATTCAGACCGTCGTGCGGCCCGCGCCGTCAAAAACTACGCCAAGGCCAACCCGCACCGCATGGGCGCCTGGTCGGCGGACAGCAAGACCCATGTCGCCTCGATGCCCGGCAACGACTTTTACGCCAACGAGACCTCGGTCACCGTCACGGATGCCCAGGCCGGCCCGGCCAAGATCGTCTTCACCCGCAAGGGTGGGACTGAGACGGTGCTGAAAGAGGGGGTGCAGCTGGACGCGGGCACGGTCTGTGATGCGGCCTTCATGTCCGCCAGCGGGCTGCGCGCTTTCCTGGCGCAAGAGATCGCCAGCATGGAGCCTGGGGTTCTGTTTTCGCTGCATATGAAGGCCACGATGATGAAGGTGTCGGACCCGATCATCTTTGGCCACGCGGTGTCGGTTTATCTGCAGGATTTCTTTGTCAAACACGGCGCCGCTTTGGAGGCGTTGGGGGTCGATCCGAATTCCGGCATCGGCGATCTTGAGGCTCGCATCGCCGGCAACGCGACGCTGGAGGCGGATCTCAAGGCTGCGATGGATGCGCAGCCGCCGATGTATATGGTCAACTCCGACAAGGGCATCACCAACCTGCACGTGCCCTCGGACGTGATCATCGACGCCTCGATGCCCGCGGTGATCCGCGCGGGCGGCAAGGGCTGGGGCCCGGATGGCAATGAGGCCGACACAAAATGTGTGATCCCCGATCGCTGCTATTCCACCGTCTATGACGAGACGATCAAGTTCTTCAAGGAAAACGGGGCGTTGGACGTCACCACTGCGGGGGCCGTGCAAAACGTGGGCCTGATGGCGCAGAAGGCCGAGGAATATGGCTCCCACCCCACCACGTTCGAGATCCCCAATGACGGCACAATCCGCATGATCGCCGCCAATGGCGATGTGCTGCATGAACATGTGGTCGAGGCGGGGGACATCTGGCGCTCCTCCACCGCCAAGAAGCTGCCGATCGAAGACTGGGTGCAGCTGGCGATCGACCGTCAGGCCGCCACCGGTGCGCAGGCGATCTTTTGGCTCGATGCCAACCGCGCGCATGATGCGCAGTTGATCGCCAAGGTCGAACCGATCCTCGCCGCCAAGGGTATCGCCGACAAGTTCCAGATCATGGCCCCGCGTGAGGCAACGCGCCTGACGCTGGAGACGATCACCACAGGCGCCGACAGCATCGCCATCACCGGCAACGTGCTGCGCGACTACCTGACCGATCTTTTCCCGATCCTTGAGCTCGGCACTTCGGCCAAGATGCTGTCGATCGTCAAGCTGATGCAGGGCGGTGGGCTGTTTGAAACCGGCGCAGGTGGCTCGGCCCCGAAACACGTGCAGCAGCTGGAAGAGGAAAACCACCTGCGTTGGGACTCTTTGGGCGAATTCTGTGCATTGGGCGAAAGCTTTACCTTCCTCGCTGGCGTCAAAGGCAACGCCAAGGCCGCGGTGCTGGGCAAGGCGGTTGAAGCTGCAACACAAGGCATCCTCGACCATGACCGCAGCCCGGGCCGCAAGGTGGGCCAGCCCGACAACCGCGACAGCCACTACTGGTTCGCCCGCTACTGGGCCGAGGCTTTGGCCGCGCAGACCGAAGACGCCGATCTGGCAGCGCAGTTTGCTCCGGTCGCCCAGGCACTGGCCGACGGCGAGGCAGCCATCACTGCCGAGCTTGCCGCCGCGCAGGGCCAAGAGGCCGATACCGGCGGCTATTACAAACCCGCGCCCGACAAGCTGGGTGAGGTGATGCGCCCCAGCCCGACGTTGAACGCCATCTTCGGCTGACACAATCAAAGCCCGGGTGATTGTCGCCCGGACTTTTCTCTGCGTATCGTGGTGTCAGCCTCGCCGCAGAAAGGATCCCCCATGTCCCGGATCAAGGTCGCCAACCCGATTGTCGAAATGGACGGGGACGAGATGACCCGCATCATGTGGGATTTCATCAAGAAAAAACTGATCCTTCCCTATCTCGACATCGATTTGCTTTGTTACGATCTGGGCATCGAGGAACGTGATCGGACCGAAGATCAAATCACCATCGACGCCGCCGAAAAGACCAAAGAGGTCGGTGTGGCCGTCAAATGCGCGACGATCACCCCGGATGAGGCGCGGGTTGAGGAATTCGGCCTGAAACAGATGTGGCGCAGCCCCAATGGCACGATCCGCAACATCCTGGGCGGCGTCGTCTTTCGCGCGCCGATCCTCTGCCGCAACGTGCCACGCCTGGTGCCCGGCTGGACCAAACCCATCGTGATCGGCCGCCACGCCTATGGTGACCAATACCGCGCCACGGATATGAAATTCCCCGGCCCCGGCAAGCTCAGCATGAAATTCGTAGGTGAAGACGGCACCGTGATCGAGCATGAGGTCTTCGATGCGCCCTCCTCGGGCGTCTATATGGGGATGTATAACCTTGATGCGTCCATCGAGGATTTCGCCCGCGCGTCCTTCAACTATGGCCTGAACCTCGGCTGGCCGGTGTATCTCTCGACCAAGAATACCATTCTCAAACAGTATGACGGCCAGTTCATGGTGATCTTTCAGCGCATTTTCGACGCTGAATTCCGCACGAAGTTCGAGGCGAAAGGCATTGAATATCAACACAGATTGATCGACGACATGGTCGCCTCCGCTATGAAGTGGTCGGGCGGATTTGTCTGGGCTTGCAAGAATTACGACGGTGATGTGCAGTCCGACACGGTGGCGCAGGGGTTTGGGTCTTTGGGCCTAATGACCTCGATCCTGATGACCCCCGATGGTAGAATCGTCGAGGCTGAGGCCGCGCATGGCACCGTCACCCGCCACTACCGTCAGCACCAGGCGGGTGAGGCGACCTCGACCAACTCCATCGCGTCGATCTATGCCTGGACCGGCGGGCTCAAGCACCGCGCCAAGTTGGATGGCAACGACGCGCTTACGGTCTTCGCGGAGACATTGGAGCGGGTGATTGTCGAGACCGTGGAGTCGGGCTTTATGACCAAAGATCTGGCTCTGCTGGTGGGGCCGGACCAGGGATGGCTGACGACAATGGGTTTTCTGGAAAAGATCGACGAGAACCTGAACAAGGCTTTGGCGGGCTGACGCCCGACCCTGGCATTCGCTGACACTCTCTCCGACCGATTGCCGCAGCGCAGCAAATCGGGCTTGACCTTTGTCCATTAGGTCATAATTTCTGACCCATGTTGCTGCTCGACACCCCGCCCCCCGATCGTCATTCCCCATCCGAGGACGTATTGGGCATTCTGGTCGGCGCCACGCTGGTGGCGTTGTCGGTGCAGTTTCTGCGCGCGGCCGAGCTGGTGACCGGGCAAATCGCCGGTCTGACGCTGGTGGTCTCCTACCCCACAAGCTGGAGCTTTGGCGCGGTGTTCTTTGTGCTGAATCTGCCGTTTTATCTGCTCGCGATCCGCCAAATGGGCTGGCGCTTTACCCTGAAAAGCTTTGCCGCCGTCGCTTTGATGTCTCTCCTCGCCGACACCTTGCCCCTGGTCATCGACCTTGGCCCGGTCCATCCGGCGTTGGGGGCCACGCTTTTTGGTATTCTGGCCGGCATCGGGCTCTTGTCGCTCTTCCGGCATGGCGCGACCTTGGGCGGCGTGGGCATTGTGGCGCTCTGGCTGCAGGACACCCGTGGGATCAAGGCGGGCAACACGCAGCTGAGTTTTGATCTTCTGGTCTTTGCCCTCGCGCTGACACTGTTTGACTGGCCGATGGTTGCGTGGTCGCTGATGGGGGCGGTGATCCTGAATGTGATCATCACGCTCAACCATAGGCGCGACCGCTATATCGCCCGGTCGTAAAGGGCGCCCCCGCCGGGGCAGCAGGGACGCCCGGTGGCCGTCAGCCCTGATCTGACGCGGGGATCAGACCCGCCTCTTGCGCGGCAGCCACCTCTTCGACGCTCAAGAGACCATCGCCATCGGTGTCGGCCTCCATGAAGTTGTCGGTGGAGACCTCGGGATAGACCGCCATCACCTCTTCGACCGACAGCATGCCATCGCCATTGGTGTCGGCGGTGGAAGCCTCATCCATGGCAAAGGCCGGCAGGGCGGTGGCAAGGGTGGCAGCGGCGATCAGTACGTTTTTCATTGTCTTTGGTCCTCTCTGCAAAGCGTTCACGACGCGCGCCTTTTGCCGCGTCTGCTAGGTCTGAGGGTGCAGCGGCGCTTTGCGTCCCTCGGGGCCGGGCGACGCGCGCAGGTTCGCCGATCCGGGGGTCGGCATTGGGCGGGGCTTTGCGCAAAAAGCCCCTGTGGCCGCGATCGGCGGAAATGCCCGGTCTGGTTGAACACGGCTCGTGCCCCCAAGCTGGGACACATGGATCAACGGATACTGAAACAGCTCGTCCGCCGCGCCTGCCGCCTGGGGTTTTCCGTGGCCGAGGCCGAGGATCTGGCGCAGGAAGCGGTGCTGGCCTATCTGGAACAGTGCGCCAAGGGGCGTACGGTGGTGGCCCCCCTGCCCTATATGATGACCGCTTTGCGCCATACCGCGCTGTTGCGGCGGCGGCTTGCGGCGCGGCAACACCCCCTGAGCGCCGCGCCCGAAGCACAGACTGAAGACGCCAGTACCGCGCGGCTCTGTTCCGAGGTGCTCGGCGCCATCGAGAGCCTACCTGCGCGGGACCGGGTGCTGTTGCAGATGGTCGCCGCAGGCGAGACCAGCCCGCAAGACCTGTCACAACGCTTGCAGGTACCGCCCGGCACAATAATGTCGCGGCTGGCCCGTGCGCGGGCGCGGCTGCGGGCGGAACTTGGTGAAGACGCGTAACTCAGGTATCGCGGGGCCGCGACCGCCAACCGCCACGTCGGCGCGGCGCCGACATCTGCTCAAGCCCCTCGCGCAGCACCTTGGTCATCGGGTGATCCTCTACGCCATAGCGGTCGAGCAATTGCGGGATCAAAGCACGGGCATCCCCCCCCGCCGGGACCGACAAGGCCCAATCCAGAAAGATCGTCCGGCATTCGGCTTCGGTGATGCCCTCGATCCGATAGGCCTCAAAGATCAGCCCCTTGGGGTCCAGCGCGTCACCTTTCTTCATGCCCCCTCCTCCAGCTTTGGCAGGCTGGCCTCAATGATGTCGGCGGCGCGGGCCGACATCTCGTCCAGCCGCGACTCAAGCGCGGCCATATCCGGCAGGTCGGTCAACCGGGTCAGGAAGGCGCAGCCGCCCGCGCCCAGCGTGTCGGGGTTCAGTGCCTCTTCCTGGATCAGCCGCGCGCCGATCTGCAGGGTCCAGCACAGGCTGTAGGTGTCGCTGAGATGCTCGCGCTGGTCTGGCGCCAGCCAATCGGCCTGTTTCAGCGCCCGGCGCGCGCCGCGGGGGGCCGTCTGGCCGAGAAGCGCCGCAGCCTGTGCCAAAAGCTCGATATCCTGCAGCCGTCCGCGGCCCAGCTTGGCATCCCATGGCCCGCCCTCGCCCTTGGCCGAGGCGATGCGTGCGCGCATCTTGGCGACCTCGTGCAGGATCTCCTCCCGGTCGCGCGGCCGCGCCAGTACTTCGGCGCGGAACGCCTCCACATCCTGCGTCAACGCCTCTGGCCCGGCGATCACCCGGGCGCGGGTCAGGGCCAGATGTTCCCACACCCAGGCCTCTTCACGCTGGTAGCTTTGGAACGAAGCCCAAGACGTGGCGACCGGCCCCTGATTGCCCGAGGGGCGCAGGCGCATGTCGACCTCGTAGAGCCGGCCTTCGGCCATCGGCGCGGTCATGGCGGTGATCAGCGCCTGGGTGAGGCGGGCATAGTATGTGCGCGACGGCAAAGGCCGGCGACCCTCCGAGGCCTCCACGCCATCCGGGTCATAGATTACGATCACGTCGAGGTCCGAGCGCGCATGCAGCCGCCCGGTGCCCAGGCTGCCCATGCCCAGCACCACCGCGCCGCGACCCGGGGCGGGCCCGTGTTTGCGGGCGAACTCCGCTTGCACCACGGGCCAGAGCGCGCGCAGCGTCGCCTCGGCCAGATCGGCATAGGCGTGGCCGGCTTCTTCGCAACTCATGAGGCCCCTCAACAGGTGCACGCCAACGCGGAAATGCCATTCCTTGCCCCAGCGGCGGGTCGCGTCCAGCCGCGCCTCGTAATCCTGTTCTTGCGCCAGCCGGCTTTCCAACTCGGGCACCAGAGTGTCACGCCCTGGCCAGGGGCTGAAGAAATCGCCGCCGATCACCGCATCAAAGACCGAAGCGTTGCGCGCCAGATAGCGGGCGAGGTCCGGCGAGGTGGCGGTGATGTCGACCAGAAGATCGACGAGCTGCGGGTTCGCCTCGAAGAGCGAAAAGAGCTGCACCCCCGCCGGCAGACCCGACAGGAACCCGTCAAAGGCGGCCAGCGCCTCATCCGGTTTGGCGGCCTCGCCGAGGCGGCGCAGGATTTCCGGGCGAAGGCGGTGAAAGATCGTCATCGCCCGTTCCGAACGCAGCGCCGGATAGCTGGGCCAGCGATGCGGGAGATCGCTAAGGGCAATTGGGTCGGGCAGATCTTGCGTGGCGTCAGCGCCACCTTCGGGGGCAAAGAACCCTTCGGTCAGGCTGTGCACCTCCTCCAGCCGCCGGTGCAGATCGGCTTGCAGGCTGTCCACTTCAGTCGCCATCAGGCAGGCCAGCCGTTCAAAGCCCTCGCGCGCCTTTGGCAGATCATGGGTTTGCGCGTCATGGACCATCTGCACCCGGTGCTCGACCTCGCGATTCGCGCGGTAGTGCTCGCTCAGCTTTTCCGCCACGTCCCCCGGCACCCAGCCCTTTTCGGCCAGCCGCGCCAGGCCCGGCACGGTTTCGCGCACCCGCAAAGACGGATCGCGCCCGCCGGCGATGATCTGGCGGGTTTGGGTGAAAAACTCGATCTCGCGAATACCGCCGCGGCCCAGCTTCATGTTGTGCCCGGGAAGCGTGATGGGCCCGCCCAGGCCCTTATGTTCGCGGATCCGCAGACGCATGTCATGCGCGTCCTGGATGGCGGCGAAGTCAAGGTGCTTGCGCCAGACAAAGGGTGTCAGCGTTTGCAAAAACCGCTCGCCCGCCGCGATGTCACCGGCGCAGGGACGCGCCTTGATATAGGCCGCGCGCTCCCAGGTGCGACCCAGGCTTTCGTAATAGCGCTCTGCCGCCTCCATCGACATGCAGACCGGGGTCACCGACGGGTCTGGCCGCAACCTTAGATCGGTGCGGAACACATATCCTTCGCCGGTCAAGTCACTGAGCATGGACGACATTTTGCGCGTCGCCCGAACAAGGCTGGCGCGGGCGTCGTGGAAATCGTCGCGGGCATAGCGGGTTTCGTCAAAGAGGCAAATGAGGTCGATATCCGAGCTGTAATTGAGCTCCCCCGCCCCCATCTTGCCCATGGCCAGCACCACCATGCCGCCGGCTGTGGCGATGTCATCTTCGGTTTGGCCCGGCAGCTTGCCGCGGCGGATTTCCTGGGCGATGGCGGCCTGCAAGGCCCGCGTGACCGCGAGATCCGCATAATCCGTCAGATGCCCGGTGACCTCTTCCAAAGGCCAGACGCCGGCGAGGTCGGCAAGCGCCGTGAGCAAGGCCACCCGCCGCTTGCCCTGCCGCAAGACGGTGCCGAGGCTGGCATCCAAAGGCGCCTGCGACACGGCTTCGGCCACCAGTCGCAGGGCGCCCTCGGGGTCATCCAGCGCCGGGCCGAGCCAGTCCGCCTCTTTCTCGATCAGGCCTTTGAGATAAGGGCTGGAGCCGCCGACGCCGGCGATCAGATCCGCGATGTCACCGTCGGCCCAGTCCGCGGCTGCGCGCGCCTCGGCCCCGCGGTCGGGTTCATAGGCGCGTGGCAGGCGGGTCAGGCGGGTGGCAAAGCTCATGACGTCAGATGGCCACGGGCACGGCTCAGATGCAATCCACCGTTTGCAGCAAGCCCGGGTTAACCCCGGCTGTCGGGCAACGAAATATTGGCCACCTGTTCGGCAATCGGATCGGTCGAAAGCGGATGCGTGTCGGCATCATAGCTAGCGGGGTTCTGCAACGGCTCCCACTGACCGCGGCGATAGACCTCGAGCCCGGAGAACTGCGCCTTGTACCCCATCTTTTCGCTGCCCGGCACCCAATAGCCGAGATAGACATAAGGCAGGCCGTTTTCGCGGGCGACCTCAACATGGTCGAGGATCATCCAGGTGCCGAGGCTGCTGCGCGCGGCGTCGGGTTCGTAAAAGGAATAGACCATCGACAAGCCATCATCGAGCATGTCGGTCAGGCACACGGCAATCAGCTCGCCACTGTCACGATCAGTGTATTCCACCACGCGCGAGCGGATCGGCGTTTCCTCGATCATCGCCGCGAATTCAAAGACGTCCATATCCGCCATGCCGCCATCGGCGTGGCGGGTGTCGAGGTAGCGGCGGAAGAGGTCATATTGCTCTTCGGTGGCCCAGGGGCTGGAGGCGCGGCGCGTCAGGTGGCTGTTGCGCTTAATCGCGCGGCGCTGGCTTTTGCTGGGGCTGAATTTCGACACGTCGATGCGGGCCGAAAGGCACGCGGCGCAATCAGAACAGGACGGCCGGTAAAGCACGTTCTGCGACCGGCGAAAACCCTGCTTTGACAGGCTGTCATTGAGCTTTTGCGCCTGATCACCTTGCAGCGCAGTGAACAGCTTACGCTCCATCCGGCCCGGCAGATACGGGCAAGGCTGGGGGGCCGTCACATAAAACTGTGGCGCAAGAGGCAGAGAATGGCGCATTAGGATCCGGTTAAGCAGGTTTCAAATCAAACGGTAGCAATGAAAAGAAGGGAGGCCAAGCCCCCCGGAAATAGTGAGTTTACCTTTCGTCAGGAAAGCTATGCAGAAAGGGCGCCCGATCGGCGCCCTTTTGCCGTTTGACGGCTTTTGCGTGGCGTTACCGCTCAGGCCCGGCGGTTCAGCGCCGTGGTGCCCAGCACCATATCGGTCACACCCTGCCCGCGCTCCGAGGTGAACATCAGGATGATCGACACGATCTGCACCGGGACAATCGAAATGGAAACCGTGTAGCCCAGCGTGTGCAAAAGGGCCTGCTGGCTGTCGAGACGGCGGCCAAAGCTGTCGCGAAACTCGATCGCCATCATGCGCATGCCCCAGGTGGCCGATCCGCCTGCAATTGTGAACCAGCGGTAGAGAAATCCGACCACCAGGTAGAGAAATGGCAGAAACAACATGCCGATAAAGGCGGTCAGGATGACCACGGGCACCACCAGCACCATGATAATGACAAGGTCGATCACCCAGGCGATGCCGCGCTTGACAGGCACATCGGCGTAAAACCCGGGCTGGCGCACGGGATCGGGCAGGTGATCAATCGGATCGGAATACATTGGGGGTCCTTTGTGCAAATGAAAGGCGCATGGCCCCGGGATGGGGCCATGGCGAGGAGTATATCAGGCGTCTTCTGCGTCCGAGACCGCTTCTTTGGCCTTTTTCGCACGGTCGTCCATGAACTGGTCGAATTCCTGCTTGTCCTTGGCTTCGCGCAGACGCTCGAGGAACGCCTCAAACGCTTCCTGCTCTTCTTCCAAACGACGCAGGGTTTCGGACTTGTAGGCGTCGAAGGCAGCGTTGCCCGAGGGTTTCATGGCGGCCATCGCGTGATGGCGGGCGGCATAGCGGCTGCGGCCGCGGCAGGACGAGTTGAACATGCGTTTGCTCCAGATCATGTAGGCTAGAAGGGCGAGGCCGACGGGCCAGAAGAAGATAAAGCCGAGAACCATGGCGGCGATCCAGGCACCTTTGCCTTTCTGGTCGAGCCAGGCCTCTGACCGCGTGAGCCAACCGGCATTGGCCGGAAGCGGGGCAGTCTGCGTGGCGGTTGTCATCGTGATCTCCTGTGGTTGGTTGCGATGTAAATGCGTTTCACATTACAACAGATCGGGTGGCGGGTGGTTGGTTTCAAGCGCTGATGTGAAAGTTTTTTACATTTTCTTTTATTATCTATATTTTTCAGAGGGTTGTGATCCAGATGAGTGACCGTTCCGGTCACGCAGGGTTGGGTTTTGCGTTCAGGCCACGCAGGCCTTGGGGGCTCTGCCCCCAAACCCCCGAGGTATTTCTGAACCAGAGAAGTTCAGTATGTCAGGTGGTGAAATCGGCCAATGTGGCGCCTGTCAGGGTGGGTAGCACGTGGGGATCGAGCGCAAAGACGTGCCGCGGGGTGCCCGCTGCGGCCCAGACCTGATCGAAGTCCAAAAGCCGCGGGTCGAGCCAGGCGCGGATTGGAGTGAGGTGGCCCAAAGGCGCCACGCCGCCGATGGCAAAGCCAGTCTGGGCGCGGATCAGAGCGGCGTCCGCTTTGCAAAGCGCGCTGCCGGCAACCTTGGCCGCTTTTGCAGGGTTTACCTGGTTGCCGCCGGCGGTCAGGAACAGCACCGCCTCACCAGTGCTCTCCGCCCGGAAGATCATGCTTTTGGCGATCTGGTCGAGCTGGCAGCCGATGCTGTCGGCGGCCTCTTGCGCTGTGCGTGCCTGGCCCACCTCGAGGATGTCCACCGGCAGGCCCGCGGCCTTGAGCGCCTGCTGCACGCGTTTCAGGCTCTTGCTCATACCCTTCCCCTCACATCTCAAGATACAAAAAGGGCCGCCGGTGAGGGCGGCGCTTTCTGAGTATGTGTCCGATCAGTTCGGGATCAGGTCCGGCACAATTGTGACGATGCCCGGGAAGAACCACAGGATCCCCAGGCCGACCACCTGGATCAGCACAAACGGGATGACCCCGCGATAGATGTGCCGCGTGGTGACTTCCTTCGGGGCCACCCCGCGCAGGTAGAAGAGCGCAAAGCCAAAGGGCGGCGTCAGGAACGAGGTCTGCAGGTTGACCGCGATCATGATCGTCACCCATTTCGGATCGAAATGCGCGCCGTAGATCACCGGGCCCACGATGGGCACCACGATGTAGATGATCTCGAGGAAGTCGAGCACGAAGCCGAGGATGAAGAGGATCAGCATCACGATCAGGAAGGCCGTGCGCGGATCATCGAAACTGCGCAGGAAGTCCTGGATATAATGCTCCCCGCCAAACGAGATCACCACGAGGTTCAGAAGCTGCGAGGCGATCAGGATGGTGAAGACCATGCTGGTCACCTTGGCCGTCTCGCGCACCGCGGGGGTCAACACGCCCGAACGGAAGAGCACCCAGCAGCTGAACAAGAGGCCAAACAAGGCGTAGAGATAGGCGGCATAGGCAAAGAAGAACGCCGCCCAGCTTTCGGCTGTGACCTCTTCGGTGTTGATCCGCAGGTCGAAATTCACTCCGACCAGGATCATCACAATCACCGCAAGGGTCGACCAGATGATGATCTTGGGTGAGCGATCCTCATCTTTCAGCTTGCGATAGGCCGCCAGCATGATGGCGCCGGCCGCCCCCAGCGCCGCGGCGGGCGTCGGGTTGGTGATGCCACCGAGGATCGAGCCCAGCACCGCGACGATCAGCACGAGCGGCGGGAAGACCACGCGCAACAGCTCATTCTTGGCTAGGCGCTGCATGGCGAAGTAACAGCCGTAAAGCGCGATAGCCCAGGGTATGACCATCAGCGCGACCGTCACGCCAGATGAGCTGAGCGGGCCAATCGCGATTATATCGACCAGCAGACCCAGTACGAGACCCCCGGCACCAATCATCAGCGGCACAGGGTCGGCACTTGGCGACACGCCGCGGGCAACCGCCAGGATCAGGCCCAGGATCACCGTCAGGATCGCGATGCCGGTGCCGATCGGGGCCGCCGAGGCCACAAGCTCGGCGCGCAGGGCTTCGATCTCTTCCGGTGAGCGACGTTCGCTCTGACGGGATCCGCCGCTTTGCTCGATGGCGGCCTGTTCTTCGACGGCCGTGTCCCAGGCCTCTTGCCCGTGCAATTCGATCATCGAGGCCTGGCATTCTTCCGATACGTTGGTGCGCAGGCTTGCTGCCTCACCAATGTCGGAAAAGCTCGACACTGTCGTGGATTGCGTGCCCACCACATTGACCTGCGCCAGCAGCATCGTGCCGGCGATCAGCGCAATAGGTACCCCGAGGAACCAGGTGAAGGCCTCACCCCGAGTGACCGCTTCGTCACTGGCCGAGCCCATTTCCACCGCCGGCGCCTTGGCCGGGTTAAGCATGGCAAAGCCGAACGCATAGGCCGCGTAAAGCCCCGCCAGCATGATCCCCGGCAAGAGGGCCGCCTGGAAAAGCGTACCGACCGAGACCACCGCGGGTTCGCCGAGATAAGTCAGCGCGTCGGTACAGCCTTGGCGCACCGCGCGTTCCTCTTGCGCGGCGGAATAGAGATCGCCCGCCAGCGTGCCCAGCAGAACGATCACGATCGAGGGCGGGATGATCTGCCCCAGCGTGCCCGACGCCGCGATGACCCCGGTGGCAAGCTCCGGCGAGTAATTGTTGCGCAGCATGGTGGGCAGGGCGAGCAGGCCCATGGTCACCACGGTGGCACCGACGATGCCGGTCGAGGCGGCCAAGAAGGCGCCCACAACCACGATCGACACCGCCAAACCACCAGGCAGCGGGCCAAAGACCCGCGCCATGGTGGTCAGCAGATCGTTGGCGATCTTGGAGCGTTCCAGCACGATCCCCATCAGAACGAACATCAGAACCGCCAGCAGCGTCTCGATGCTCTGCCCCGCGATCACCCGTTCGTTGATCCGGTTGACGATAAACGACACGTTCCGGTCAAGCGCGGTTTCCCAGCCCTGCGGGAAGACCGGTGTTTCGATCCTGGGCAGGTCTGGATGGGTGAAGATGGATATGGTTTTCTCGTTGAACCCTTCGGCAATCACCGCCGCGAATTCCGCTGAATCCTTGTCCAGAGCCTGGTGGATCAGCAGACCCGCGCTGTCGAGCGCGGCGATGATCCCGAAGGAAATCACCCCGGCGCCGCCGATGGCAAAGGCCACCGGAAAGCCCGACAGGATTGCCGAAAAGAGCGTGAGAAAGACGATGATCAGGCCGATCTCGACGCCATCAAGTCCGAATAGCATTACTATGTCCCCTGCCCTTAGAATTCTGCGTGGTCGTAGGGTTCTTCACCCGCTTCGAGCACGTCTTTGTCGAGATATTTGTTGGCTGACTCTTCACCTTCCTTCCACTCGAGATACGAGCGGTAGAAGAAGGCCCAGGCATGGATAAAGATCATGCCGACCATCAGCACCATCAGCACCTTGAAGAGGAAGTAGCCGGAAAAGCCGTTCGGGCTGAAGCCGATGGTTTCGACGTTCCAGCGGAAGGCGCGTGCCTTCATCAGCAGGCGGTCAACCTGATCCGAGGCCGAGGGCTTGGGCACGATCAGGTGGCGCCACATGAAGAACCAGGTGTAGAGCCAGATCATCACCGCGACGGGGACCATAAAGAAGATCGAGCCGAACATGTCGATCATCTTTTTTGCGCGGTGCGACACGGCGGAATAGATCAGGTCGACGCGCACATGCCCGCCCTGCACAAAGGTGTAGGTCAGGCAAAGGGTCACCACCATGGCATTGTAAAGCTTCAGTTCTTCGGCAAACCACGAGATGTCGAATTGCAGCGGAATGCCAAAGCCGATCGAGATGTCGGGCCGGGTGAAAATCCGCTGCATGAAGACGATGATGACCTGTTGCAGCACCATCAAGAGGCCGGCCCAGGCGGCGAAACGGCCAACCGTGTTGGCCAGCCCCTCCATCACGCGGACAGCGCTCCAAAGAAAGTTGTGGCGCCAGACGCCGATCGCGAAGATCACAAGGAAGAAGGTCAGACAGACAAAGAAGAACTCAACCGATCCGCCGTAATAGACAAAGCGCATGATCGCCTGAGGATCACTCCAGTTCAGCCAAAGCTGGGGATGGGTGATCGCGTAACCGAAATTGTAGAACGCCATGACGATGTTCTGGAGCACCCAGATGATTCCGTCGCCGACGACGCCAATGGCCGAGCCTGCGCCCTCTTCTTCCATGATATCCCCCTCAGTCCGGCTTGACCCGGCATTGCATTGCTTGGGGCGTCCCCCGCCCAGCTGTGGAAAAGGCCCCTGCCACGCAGGGGCCTTTCCGTGTCTTTCCCGTCAGGCTTAGCCGCCCAGCACGCGGACGCGCTGTTCGACGTAGTAGCCATCGGACTTGCCGATCCAGCTTGCCGAGTTGGCCAGGCTTTCCTCGAACGAGCCGCGGATCTGGGCAAAGATCTCGTCGCCCATGTTTTCGTCCATGACCTTCTTCGAGGCGGCACCGAAGGCATCCCAGACATCGTCGGGGAACTGCAGCGTCTTAACGCCCTGGCTCTGCAGGCGGGTCAGCGCGGCACCGTTGTTGGCCAGCGTTTCCGACAGCTGGAAGTGGGTCACAGCCTGCGACGCCACGTTCAGGATCGCCTTGTGCTTGTCGCTAAGGTCGTTCCAGACGTCGAGGTTGACGTTGGCCGACAGGGCCGAGCCCGGCTCGTGGAAACCGGCGGTGTAGTAGATCTTGGCCACTTCCTGGAAGCCGGCGCGCTCGTCAGCCATCGGGCCAACCCACTCCAGACCGTCCAGAGCACCCGAGGACAGCGCCTGGTAAAGTTCGCCGCCGGGGATGTTCTGCACCGACGCACCCAGCTCGCCCAGCACCTTGCCGCCGAGACCCGGCATACGGAACTTCAGGCCGTTGAAATCATCCGCCGAGTTGATTTCCTTGCGGAACCAGCCACCGGACTGCGAGCCCGAGTTACCGGCCAGCAGGCCCTTGAGGTTGAAGATCTGGCCCAGCTCGTCATGCAGCTCTTGGCCGCCGCCGTGGTGGTACCAGTTGGTCACTTCTTGCGCGGTGCCGCCAAAGGGCACGGCGGTGAAGTAGGCGTAACCCGGGTGCTGACCGATGAAGTAGTAGTCAGCCGAGTGATACATGTCCGCCTGGCCCGAGGACACCGCGTCAAAGACTTCCAGCGCGCCCACAAGCTCGCCCGGGGCCTTCTTGTCGATGGTCAGCTCGCCATCGGACACCGACGACACGTAGTTTTCCAGGTATGTTGCGGCATCATCCAGCACGGCAAAGCCGCGCGGCCAGGATGTGACCATGGTCAGGGTCCGCTTGCCCTGTGCGTAGGCCGGTGCTGCCAGGGTCGACGCAGCAGCCGCAGCGCCGGCACCAACAGTCGATGCCTTCAGAAATGAACGACGATCCATTTTTTACCTCCCGTTTGATGGTTGCGCAGACGGATTCACCCCGCCCTGCGCGGATCGAATAGTGGCGCCACCCTATGAGCGGCCCTGCGTAGTGGAAATACCCATTGCTACGGAGTTGGACAGAAAAAGTGACCGATTGTTAAGATTTGACGGGGTTTGTTGGCGCTCACATCGTCACTTCCGCAGGTGTCGGGCGTGAATTTCAACTCAGGATTGTTGGATTTGCGAGGCGGTCCGCAAAACGTGCCGACTCACCCTGCCACACGCCGGGAAAGGCCGTTTTGCCATCTGACAAGCGCGACTTTCCGGCAATCATTCCGGCGGAAAGGGGTTTTCGCCACCCGCCGAACCTGCTTTTCTTTTGGACATGTCCGGTGTTTTTGCCCGCATACGCCTCAGCTACGGCCAAAAGCTGTTCCTTTTGGCCTCGGTCCCCTTGATCCTCGCGGTCTCGGCGATTGCGATTCTGGTGGCGGCGCAGTCGCGCGCGCTGGCGGAACGGGAAATCCGCAGCCTGGAAACCCAGCTGCTCGAGGCCAAGAAACGCGAGCTGCGCAATTACGTGACGCAGGCCCGCAACGGGTTTTACTTCATCTATGGCAGCGCGCCGCCCAATGACGATGCTGCCAAGGAACGGGTCATGCAGATTTTGGCGGCGATGATCTATGGCGAGGAAGGGTTCTTTTTTGTCTATGACTATGACGGCACCAACCTCGTGTCGCCGCGCCAGACCGAGCTGATCAACGGCAACTGGTTTGACCTCACCGACAGCGAAGGCACCAAGGTGGTGCAGGAATTCATCACCACCGCGCGGTCGGGCGCGGGCTATGTCGAACATCTCTGGCCCAAACCCTCGACCGGCGAAGAGGGCCGGATGATCACCTACGTCACATCGTTTCCCAGCTGGCAATGGGCGGTGGGCACAGGTGTGTTTATCGACGACGTGCTGGTCTCCGTCGCCGCGGCGCGGGCCGAGGTTGAGGCGCGGGTGCAGCGCACCTTTGTCTATATCAGCGGGATCACTTTGGCCGCCCTGCTCTTGGTGTTCGGCTCGGGGCTTGTGCTCAACATCCGCGAACGGCGACTGGCCGATGCCAAGCTGAAGGAACTCACCCAGAGGGTCTTTGACACGCAAGAAGAGGAACGCGGTCGCGTCGCGCGTGAGCTGCATGACAGCATCAGCCAGATCCTCGTCGGCGTGAAATACGCGCTCGATATCGCGCGGCGGCGCGTGGCGGCGGGCGACGACCGCGCCTCGGACACGTTGGCCAAGGGCATCGACAACCTGTCGGAGGCGATCCACGAGGTGCGCCGCATCAGCCGCGACCTACGCCCGGGTGTGCTCGACGATCTGGGCCTTGGCCCGGCGCTCAAGGCGCTGACCGATGATTTCCGCAACCGCACGGGCATCAACACGCAGTTCGAAACCGTGGTCTTCCGCAACCGTCTGGACCAAGACGCTAAGATCGCGCTCTACCGCATCGCGCAAGAGGCGCTGACCAATGTGGAACGGCATTCCGGCGCCACCGAGGTGCGCCTTGACGTGCGCGGCCACCGCACCGGCGCCACGCTGCGCATCGCCGACAATGGCAGCGGCATCGAACAACGACCGCCCGGCCCGAACCAGGGCATCGGGCTGCGCAACATGCAAGAGCGGATGGATCAGCTTGGCGGGACGTTGCGTGTGTTATCCTCTCGCACCGGCACGGTGATTGAGGCACAAGTGCCGCTGACTCACATGCTGCCGCCCGAAGACGGGCGCAGCCAGCAACCCAAGGCCCGCGCATGACGAAAAAGACCCGTGTAGTGATAGTGGACGACCATCCGATGGTCGCCGAAGGGATCGAAGCCCTGCTGGAAGGCTATGACGATATCGAGGTCGTGGCGACCCTGTCGGACGGCCGCCAGATCGTCGAGCAACTGCCCGAGTTGTTGCCAGACGTGATCCTGATGGATCTGAACATGCCGGGGCTGGGCGGGCTGTCGGCGACCGAACTGATCCTGGAACAGCGACCCGAAACGCGCATCCTGGTGCTGTCGATGCATGACACGCCGGAATATATCTCGACCGCGCTGTCACATGGCGCGCGGGGCTATGTGCTAAAGGATGTGCCGACCGAAGAGATCAAGCGCGCCATCGACACGATCATGTCGGGTGACCGCTATCTTTGCACCGGGGCCGAGGGGGCGTTGACCCCGCAGGATAACGGGCGCGAACAGCTGACCAACCGCGAACAGGACATCCTGCTGCAACTGGCGCAGGGCCGGTCAAACAAAGAGGTGGCGATCGCGCTCGATATCTCGGTCCGGACGGTGGAAACCCACCGCAAGAACATCAAGCGTAAGCTGGGAATCAGCACCACCGCAGGTTTGACGCGTTACGCGCTGGAACACGGGGTATTGCAGGGAACCGGCGCCAACGTGTAACGGCACCCGCCGGGGTCAGAGATCGACCGGCGCCTGTGCGTCCTTAGGACAATCGCCATCGATCCACACGGTCGCGCGGATAAGCACATAGCGCGGGCCGTCCTGTTCAGCGGCCACGGTCTGTTGTGCGGGGAAACTGGCGCTGAGCACCAGCGCCGCCACCATTGCCGCCGACAGGATGCCGGCCTTGAGCATGCTGAAATCGCGGTAAAACACGTTCTGTGCCATGGTGCCCTCCCCCGGGCTTGTTAACTTGAGCGCAACCTACGCCCGCGCGTCGCGCACATGCAATTCACGTCTGCGCGCGGAAATGTTGCAAGGCGGGTCACCGCGCGTTTGCCGATGCCACGTCAGAAACCAGCGGCACATTTTCAGCCCGCGACTCGATCGTACAGGCGGCAAGGATCAAGAGCCCGAGCACCCCGGCCCGGACCAGACTGAAATCGCGTTTGCGGGACATGCGGATCATCCCGACCTCCAAAAAACTAAACGGTATGGTTCAGTTTGACCTAGCGACGCGGGTAAGACAATTCACAAAACCGCGCGCAGAGGCCCACCACGCGGGCACTCCCGCCAAAACCGCCACCGAATTTCGCGATTATGACCAGAGCAACCGCCCATCACGCAACATTCGCAAAGATTTTTTCACTCCAAAGACAGATTTTTTGCGATCTGCCCCATTGACGCTGCCGAAACCCCGAAATAGTGTCTGCCGGCACGAAGAAAGGCACAAAATGCTGACCCTGGTACGGATTGTAGGAAAGTGGCGCATGGGCCGGTGACGGCACCCTGAACAGGAACCATGCGCCCCCGAAACCGATCGGGGGCTTTTTTTTGTGCAGATGAAAAGAGACATCGTAAACGGAGCACACACGATGACACGTCAGATGACCGGAGCGAAAATGGTGGTTCAGGCCCTCAAGGATCAGGGTGTGGACACGGTATTCGGCTATCCCGGTGGCGCGGTGCTACCGATTTATGACGAAATCTTTCAGCAAAACGATATCCGCCACATCCTGGTGCGGCACGAACAGGGCGCGGTCCACGCAGCCGAGGGCTATGCCCGCGCCACCGGCAAACCCGGCGTTGTTCTGGTGACCTCGGGGCCTGGGGCAACCAACGCCGTCACGGGGCTGACCGATGCGCTGATGGATTCGATCCCGATTGTCGTGCTGACCGGCCAGGTGCCGACCTTCATGATCGGCTCGGACGCCTTTCAGGAGGCTGACACCGTCGGCATCACCCGTCCCTGCACCAAGCATAACTGGCTGGTGAAGGAAACCGACCGTCTGTCGTCGATCATTCACGAAGCATTCCACGTGGCGCTTTCGGGCCGTCCCGGTCCGGTGCTGGTCGATATCCCCAAGGACGTGCAGTTTGCCAGCGCCGACTATCAGCCCAAGCCGAAATCATCGACCCGGCATTACCAGCCGCAGGTCAAGGGTGACATGGAGATGATCACCCAGCTGGTCGAGGCGATCGAAACCGCAGAGCGCCCGGTGTTCTACACCGGCGGCGGGGTGATCAACTCGGGTCCCGGCGCCAGCCAGCTCTTGCGTGAACTGGTCGAGGCCACCGGCTTCCCGATCACCTCGACCCTGATGGGGCTGGGGTGTTACCCGGCCTCGGGCAAGCACTGGCTGGGTATGCTGGGCATGCACGGGCTTTATGAGGCGAACCTGTCGATGCATGGCTGCGATCTGATGATCAATGTCGGCGCGCGTTTTGATGACCGGATCACCGGGCGTCTGGATGCGTTCAGCCCGAAATCGAAAAAGGCGCATATCGATATCGACCCCAGCTCGATCAACAAGGTGGTCAAGACCGATTTCCCGATCATCGGTGATGTCGGCCATGTGCTGGAGGACGTGCTCAAGCTCTGGAAATCGCGCGGCCGCAAGATCAACCGCGATGCGCTGACCCGCTGGTGGGCGCAGATCGAAGAGTGGCGCAAAGTGGACTGCCTGCATTTCGACCCGTCCGAACGCTCGATCAAACCGCAGCATGCGCTGGCGCGGCTTGAGGCGCTGACCAAGGGGCATGATCGCTATATCTGCACCGAGGTCGGCCAGCATCAGATGTGGGCGGCGCAGTATCTGGGCTTTGAGGATCCCAACCGCTGGATGACCTCCGGTGGCCTTGGCACCATGGGCTACGGCTTCCCGGCCTCGATCGGCGTGCAGATGGCGCATCCCGAGGCTTTGGTGATCAACGTCGCGGGTGAGGCGTCGTGGCTGATGAACATGCAGGAAATGGGCACCGCGGTGCAGTACCGCCTGCCGGTTAAGCAGTTCATCCTCAATAACGAACGCCTTGGCATGGTGCGGCAGTGGCAGGAACTTCTGCATGGCGAACGCTATTCGCATTCCTGGTCCGAAGCGCTGCCCGATTTCGTCAAGCTGGCTGAGGCATTCGGCGCCAAGGGTATCCTGTGCAAAGACCCGGCGGATCTGGATGACGCGATCATGGAGATGATCAACCATGACGGGCCGGTGATCTTCGATTGCCTGGTGGAAAAGCATGAAAACTGCTTCCCGATGATCCCGTCGGGCGAGCCGCATAACAAGATGCTGCTGGGCGAAGCCTCCACCCAGGACGCCATTGGCGCCAAGGGGGCGGTTCTTGTATAGCAATGAAAAAGGATGAAGCCCTCGCCGCAATTCAACAACTTATCCATCAATGGGCGGATGAAAATGGAATACGTTATGGGCAAAAGGATATGCCTTTGTTCTACGAATTTGTGAGGTGGGCGAAACAAAAGGGATACGGCCATTACTTCAATTTTCGTAGCGTAGAAGGTGCAATGGATGCGGCAGAACGTCTTTTTGATGAAGAACTTGGCCAGTCCTGGCGCAACTAATGAGCCAAGACACCGCCCTTTAGGAGGTTGTGCCTAGCCAACGAGCAATGACTTTGCTTGCCGAAGGACCACAAAACTTGACCCTCGCCACCACAAAACCTGACCTTTCAGCGGTCAAGGCCAAGCTGGCCAAAGGCGCGTTCAAGGAGGCTTGGGCGCTTCTTGAGGCGTTGCCGGCCTCGGCGCGGGTGGGGCAGACGGCCGCCATGACCGAGGCGGCGCTTGGCCGCCGGCTGGGTCATGGGGTGCAGGCGCAGCAGGTTCTGCGCAACCACTTCGCCGCCCATCCCGTCGGTCGCCGCACCGGCCCGCCGCCGGACAAACGGCCGACCGCACTGGTGATGCGCGGATTTGACCAGAGCTATGCCACGTTGGGCAAGAGCAAGGATGGCAGTTATAAGGTCAAGCTGCGCGGCGGACATTTCACGCTGAAATACCTGCTAGATGCCACAACTATCGGCAAACAGCGCTACACCATTGCCGGCGGCAGCGAGGTGGACGCAACCGCCCTGCCCGCCCATCACGTGATGCTGAACACGATCAGCGATGTCGATCTGGAGCGCCGCTCGCTGGAGGCGCTGGACCGTTATCTGCAAGCGCATCCCCAGACCAACGTCATCAACCACCCCGAGAAGGTGCTGCGCACGTCGCGTGATGGCAATTTCGACCGGCTGCAGGGAATCGAAGGCGTCGTTTTCCCACGCACGCGAAAGTTGCGGTTCTTCGGGGAGACGCCGGCAAAGGTGATGGCACAGCTAGAGGCAGCCGGCTTTGCCTTTCCGTTCATCCTGCGCCAGACCGGCACGCAGACCGGGCGCAGCACGGCGCTGATCGACAGTGCCGAGGCCTTGGCGTCTTATGTCGGCCCCTCCGGGCTGATGGGCCCCTATTACGCCATCGCCTATCGCGATATCCGCTGGAACGGCACGGATTTCTACCGCAAGCTGCGGCTCTTCTGTATCGACGGCGCCTTCTTTCCGGTGGTCTGCCATCTCGACAAGGTCTGGAACGTGCATGGCGGCAATCGCCGGACGATCATGGCGGTGGACCCCACGCTGACCGACGAAGAAAAGCGCTTTTTGCAGGACTGGCGCAGCTATTGCGGCCCGCGCGCTGTTGCCGGGCTGGAACAAGCCGCTGAAGACACCGGGCTTGAGTTCTTCGGCATCGACTTCACCATCGACGACGACGGCCGCGCCTTTATCTACGAGCTTAACGCCTCGATGCGGCACAGTTTCGACCATGCCCGCAACTTTCCCTACAAACTGCCCTATGACCAGGCGACCTCGGCCGCGTTCACCAAGATGGTCCTGCGCCGCGCCGCCTCGGCCCTCATTCCGCAAGAAAGGTAAGACAGATGTCTGCACTCAAGATCAAGAAAGGCTCGACCAAACATTCGGCCTATAACCTGCGCCCCACCTTCTCGGACGTTCAGGAAACCCACACGCTTGCGGTGCTGGTGGAAAACGAACCGGGGGTGCTAGCGCGTGTGATCGGGCTTTTCTCTGGCCGCGGTTACAACATCGACAGCCTGACCGTGGCCGAGGTCGATCACGAAGGGCATCTCAGCCGCATCACCGTGGTCACCACCGGCACACCCCAGGTGATCGAACAGATCAAGGCGCAGCTGGGCCGGATTGTGCCGGTGCATGAGGTGCATGACCTGACCGTCGAAGGTGGGTCGGTCGAGCGCGAGCTGGCGCTCCTCAAAGTGGCCGGCACCGGCGACAAGCGGGTCGAGGCGCTGCGCCTGGCGGATATCTTTCGCGCCCATGTGGTCGACAGCACGCTGGAAAGCTTTGTTTTCCAGCTGACCGGCACGCCGGAAAAGGTGGATGCTTTTGCCGATCTGATGCGCCCGTTGGGCCTGATCGAGATCGCCCGCACTGGTGTGGCGGCGCTGGCGCGCGGCTCCTGATCCTCTAATCAAACCGACAACGAAAAACCGCCGCGATCCTGTCGCGGCGGTTCTTTGTCCGGTGAGGGGAACCGGGTCAGGCCGGAATGCGGCGTGGCCGGGACACGTCGGGGAACGGGACGACGGTTCCGGTGTGAGTGGTGGTCTTGGAAGCGGTGGCGCCCAGCGATTGCGCCAACGACGGGGCATAGCCTGCATCGACCCGCTTGGGGTTTCGCGCCCGCCTTACGTCGCGGTCTTCGCGCAAGTCGAATTGGATCAGGTCACCGGCATCGAGTGAAATGCCGACATGCATGCCCTGCTCCTGCGCGGTGTAATACGCCAGGTTGCCGTGATCTTCGCACCAGATGACCGCTTTGCTGTCGCTGTCATCCGCCCATAGCACAACGCCATACATCTGTTCTTTCATGACGCCCTCTTTTTCCGACATAGATAGAATCCGCTATAAACGCGCGTGGGGACATGCTTTTTGCCGCGTCTGCCGCTTGATTTTTGTGTCGCAAGATTGCAGGGTTGTCGCGGTTGCGCATCAGTCGTGATGCGCATTGGCGTCATGTCATTCGGTAAAGGAAGACTTTCCTTATAATAGGTCGAGTTTTACCCAATAAAAACAACTAAAACACGAAGGCTACCCCCGCCGTCATGAAAACTACCAAGACCCGACACCCAAGTCCTACAGAACTTCGCAGCATGCTCGGTGCGAATCTGCGTCAGCTTGCGCGCAATGCCGCCTCGATTTCGGCGCTGTGCCGCGAATTGGGTATCAATCGCACGCAGTTCAATCGCTATCTTGCGGGCGAAAGTTTCCCGAGACCGGACGTTTTGCACAGGATTTGTGCATATTTCGACGTCGATGCCCGCATTTTGCTGGAACCGGTCGAACAAATCTCGGAACCCGCGCCAGGCCTGTTGCGCCACCCCGCCGTTGAACATTTTTTGGGCAATAGCGCCAGTCCGGTACCCGAGACGGACTTTCCCAGCGGATTCTATCGCTTTACCCGGCGCAGCTTTCTCAACACCAATCAGTTCCTCAAGGGGCTGGTGTTTGTGTTCCGGCAGGACGATCACACCTTTCTGCGCGGGTTCGAAGCGCGGGAGGCGATGATCCAGCAGGGCCTGCCGGTCGACCCTGCCACCCGCGAATTCCGTGGTGCTGTTCTGCGTCAGGAAGACGGTGTCGCCGCCCTGGTCAGCCGCAAGGGTGCGGCCACAGCTTCGTTCAACTATCTCGCCCGAATCCCCACCTTCGAGAACAATTTCTGGGTCGGCTATGTCGCCCGGACGGTGCGCGAAGGGGTGGCGGGCTCGCGAGTGGAACGGCAGGTCTATGAGTATCTCGGCAACGATAGGCGCAAGGTCCTGCCCGCCGCGCGCGACAGCGGGTTCTGTGCGCAAGAGGATCTGATCCCCTTCCACAACAAAGAGCTGAAGATCGGCATGCCTTTCGACTGATCGCACATCGGACCGCGGCATGATCCGCGATGTCGCTCTGCAGCGGCCCGTGTCGCGATCAGGCATGACCAAAGCGCGGCCTTTCCGCAGTCTCTGCCCTGAGTTTTGCAGGAGGTGGCCGATGTCCGGACCCATGACCGATCTGGCGCAGGTGCGCCGCCCCGTCGCGCAGGCCAACGGGCTGCCGAACGCGCATTACATCGACCCCGCGGTTTTTGACGAGGAAAAACACGCGCTGCTCTTCACCCAATGGGCCGGGCTGGCGGTGGCGGCGGACGTGCCCGAACCGGGCGACGCCAAGCCGATCACCTTCCTCGACATGCCGCTCTTGCTGGTGCGCGGACGTGACAACACCGTACGGGTGTTCCAGAACATCTGCCGCCATCGTGGCATGATCCTGGTCGACGCGCCGCGCAAGATTGAAGGCGCCATTCGCTGCCCCTATCACAGCTGGTGTTACGGCACTGACGGGCGGTTGGTATCGACGCCGCATGTGGGGGGCCCGGGTCACAACACCCACGATGCAATTGACCGCGCCACGCTGGGCCTCATCGAGGTGCGCAGCCACATCTGGCGCGACGTGGTCTGGATCAACGTGTCGGGCGACGCCGCACCTTTTGAGGACGCGATGGCCGACGTGCTGGCACGGTGGCGCGAATTCGAACAGCCGGTCTATCACGGCGGCGCCGACAGCCGGTTCGACCTGCCGGTGCAGACCAACTGGAAGCTTGCGGTCGAAAACTACTGCGAAAGCTACCACCTGCCCTGGGTGCATCCCGGCCTGAATTCATACTCTCGGCTGGAGGATCACTATCACATCGAGGCCCCCGGCGCCTATTCCGGGCAAGGCACCTGGGTCTACCGCCAGCTGCGCAACGACGCAGGCCAGACCTTCGCCGATTTCGCTGGGCTGTCAGAGACTTGGGACACGGCGGCCGAGTACATCGCGGTCTATCCTAACGTGCTGCTTGGGGTGCATCGCGACCATGCCTTTGCCATCGTGCTGGTGCCGGAAGGGCCTGAAAAGACAGTCGAGCATGTGCATCTCTATTATGCGCAGCCCGACACCGACGCCGACCTGCGGCAGCGCAACACCGAGCAGTGGAAGACGGTGTTCGAAGAAGACATCTTTGTCGTCGAAGGCATGCAGCGCGGCCGCCATGCCAGCGGCTTTGACGGCGGGCGGTTTTCGCCCGCGATGGACAGCCCAACCCATTGTTTTCACGACTGGGTGGCCGGCAAGGTGGACGCGTGGCGTGGGCAGGCCCAGGCCGCTGAATGACCGCCGATCTCGATGCGCGAATGCTGGCGGCGCATGCCGCCGGTGACCGCGACGCGTTGATCACGCTTTATACCGAGGCCGCCGACCACGCCGACACCCCCGACGCGGCGTATTTCTACCTGACCCACGCCTATGTCTTTGCTTTGGAAGCCGGCGATGAGCGCGCCGGACCGCTTCATGCAAGGCTCAAATCCGCGGGGCGCGAGGCCTAGCAACGCTCGCTGTCCCCTGCCCGCCCAGAGCTCAGTTCTGAATGGTCTCCAGATAATACGCCAGCGACAACACCCGGCCGCGGGTGTAAAGCACGTCGACATACAAATCCTGCGTACCCGCGCCTGCGGAAAACAGCGTGCCATAGACCGGCATCGGCCCGCCATGGGCGCGAAGCTCGGTCCGCCCGTCGATGATGTGAATCACCCGCAACATCGGAAACTCGCCGTCGTTGCGCGCCGCGAGTTGCCGAAGATCCGGGATCGATGTGGTCATCAGCGCCGCCATCGGGCCATCACCGGCGCCGGTCGCACCATGACAGGTCGCGCAGTATTGACTGAAAACCTCCTGCCCAAGATCGGCGTTTTGCGCCTGTGCGGAGACCGCGGTCAACGCCAGCACTGCAGCTTTAGCAAGTGTTCCGATGCGCATCTTTACCCTCCGCAGAACGTGGTCAGCCATACCAGCCAGCGCCGCAAAGCGCCTGAGGTATTCTCAGGCCGGCACCCCGTCTGGTGCGTCCGACCGGCCATAGGCCAGCATGTCGTATAGATGCCAGGTCGCGTGCCCCAACAGCGGCAAGGAAATGAACAGGCCAAAGAACCCCGGCAACATCGACAGGAAGGTGATGATGGCGATCATAATCCCCCAAACCAGCATCACGCCGAAATGGCCCTGCACATAGGTGAAACTGGTGATCATCGCGGTGACAAAGTCGATCTCACGATCCAGAAGCATCGGCAGCGACAGCACGGTGATCATGAAAAGCAGCGTCGCAAACGCCGCCCCGACAACCGAACCCACCGCCAGCATCGTCAACCCGTTGCCGGTTAGATAAACGGCATAGCTGGTCGAGACATTGGTCATCGTCGACAGCCCCATGAAAAGCGCAAAGATCATGTGGGCGAGGAAGAACCAGAACAAAAACACCACCAGGATGATCGCGCTGATCGAGGGCAATTGCCGTTTCGACTGGCGCAACACAACGCTGACGATCTGCATCCAGTCGAGCGGACGGCCCTGCACGATCCGCCGGCTGACATCGTAAAAGCCCACGGCCGCAAAGGGCGCGATCAGCGGAAAGCCGATGGCCGCAAAGACCAGCCAATAGGTGTGGCCCGTCGCCATGGTGATCCACACCATCAGCCAGCCGCCCAGCACGTAGACGCCGGCAAAGAGCAACGCAAACCCGGGGGCGCGCCGCAGGTCTTGCCAGCCGCGCCGCAACGCCTCTTTCAGCGTGGGGATGTCCACAGCCCCCAGATCGGGCACACCGGGCTTGGGTGTATCGGGCATGGCCTTTCCTCCTCAGGCTCTGTCCCGCGCATTTCCTGAGGTCAGTTAACCCCGCCGCGCCGCGCCGTGCAACCCTCACAAAGGGTCGGCAACGCTCTGAAAAGGCTTTATTCCGCCTGCGCGTCCGCGCGGCTTTTACCCGACACGTTCAGTGCCAGGGTCGCGGCCATGAATTGATCGAGATCGCCGTCCAGCACACCCTTGGTGTCGGAGGTTTCCACATTGGTGCGCAGATCCTTGACCATCTGGTAGGGCTGCAACACGTAAGATCGGATCTGGTTGCCCCAACCGGCATCGCCCTTGGCCTCATGCGCGGCATTGATCGCCTCGTTCCGGCGGTCGAGCTCTAGCTGGTAGAGCCGCGATTTCAGGGCCTTCATGGCGATGTCTCGGTTCTGGTGCTGGGATTTTTCCGAGCTGGTGACCACGATGCCGGTGGGCACGTGGGTGATCCGCACCGCCGAGTCGGTGGTGTTCACGTGCTGACCACCAGCGCCCGAGCTGCGATAGGTGTCGATGCGGATTTCCGACGGGTTCACATCGATCTCGATATTGTCGTCCACCACCGGGTAGACCCAGACAGAAGAAAAGGACGTGTGCCGCTTGGCCGCCGAATCGAAGGGCGAGATGCGGACCAGCCGGTGCACGCCCGACTCTGACTTCAGCCAGCCATAGGCGTTGGGGCCGCTGATCTTGTAGGCCGCCGATTTGATCCCGGCCTCGTCGCCGCCCTGTTCGGATTGCAGCTCGACATCATAGCCGTGTTGTTCCGCCCAGCGGACATACATCCGCGCCAGCATGCTGGCCCAGTCGCAACTTTCCGTGCCGCCAGCGCCGGCATTGATTTCAAGGAAGGTGTCGTTGCCATCGGCCTCGCCGTCCAGAAGCGCCTCAAGCTCTTTCTTGCCGGCCTTCTCAGCCAGGGCCTTGAGCGCCGCTTCGGCCTCATCGACGACCTCCTGATCGTCCTCCATCTCGCCCAGTTCGATCAGCTCGACATTGTCCGAAAGGTCCTGCTTGATCGACGTGTAGGTCTCCATCGCGTCGACCAGCATCTGCCGGTCACGCATCAGCTTTTGCGCCGCGGCCGGATCATCCCAGAGGTTTGGGTCCTCGACCCGGGCGTTGAACTCTTCCAACCGATGCTGCGCGGTGTCCCAATCCAGCCGCTGGCGCAGCAGGTCGAGCGATTTCTCGATCCGGTCAACGGTGTTCTGGGCTTCGGCGCGCATGAGGTCTTCCTGAGTGTGATCCCGAGACTTGCGTGATACCAAGGGGCCGCGCAGACAACAAGATGGGCGCGCGGGATGGAGCGATATCTGGCGGCGCTCATCATGTGGCGGGCGACGCTATTTGTGCTGGATGACAGCGGCGCAACTTCTGTCCGCCAGGGCCGCAGTCGCGCGTGTCAGTAAAGCCCACCCGAGCTCAGCGTCCCAAAGGTTGCCTTTGGCCCGACCACCGCGCGGCGCCCGGTTGAGGTGGTCACCTCACGTGCGCTACCGCCATCCGGGTTGATCCGCTCAAACGAGCCGGTCATCGCAAAGCCGCCGTCGAACTGGATGCCAAAGATCGGCTCTTCGCCCTCGCGGAAGCATTCCGACACCACGTTGGGCCCCGAGGCGCCATCGCCAAGACGGGCGCCGCTGAAGCGGTCGATCTTGATGAACTGGCAGGCCTCCGGCACCTTGAAGTCGCCGGCGCCGTATTTTGCCACCGCTTCACGCATGAACTGCGTGAAGACCGGCCCGCAGAAGCCGCCGCCCGAGGCGCCGCGGCCCAGGCTGCGCGGTTGGTCAAAGCCGATATAGCAGCCCGCCACGATGCTGCTGGTGAAGCCCACAAACCAGACATCCTTGGCGTCGTTGGTGGTGCCGGTCTTGCCCGCCGTCGGCACGTCCAGGGTGACCGTCCGGCGCGCGGTGCCGCGTTCCACCACGCCGCGCATCATCGAGGTCAGCTGATAGGCCGTCACCGCGTTCATCACGCGTTCGCGCTTGTTCTCGATCCGCGGGCTGCGGCCCGGCGGCAGGTTGGGATCGACGCAATCAACACAGACCCGTTGATTGCCCTCTTGCGCGTCGTGGCTGTAGACGGTGTTTCCATAGCGATCCTGCACCCGGTCGACCAGCGTCGGCTGCACCCGTTCACCGCCATTGGCAAACATCGCATAAGCCGCGACGATCTTGTAAAGCGTGGTCTCATCCGATCCCAGCGCATTGGCCAGCACCCGGCCCATATTGTCGTAAACGCCAAAGCGTTCGGCATAATTGGCCACCGTGCCCATGCCGACCTCTTGCGCCAAACGGATGGTCATCAGGTTGCGCGATTGTTCGATCCCGGTACGCAAAGGCGTGGGGCCGTAGAACTTGTTCGACGCGTTCTTGGGCCGCCAGACGCCTTGCGGCGTGTCGATCTCGATCGGCGCATCGACGACGATGGTTGCCGGGCTGTAACCGCTGTCGAGGGCGGCGGCATAGACAAATGGCTTGAAGCTCGATCCCGGCTGGCGCAGCGCTTGCGTCGCGCGGTTGAAGACCGAGTGCTGATAGCTGAAACCGCCCTGCATCGCCAACACGCGGCCGGTGTTGACGTCCATCGCCATAAAGCCGCCCTGCGCGTCGGGCACCTGGCGCAAGCTCCAGCGTACGAAATTGCCACCCTCGGTGTATTCGCGCACGTGGATCACGTCGCCCGCTTCGAAATTCTCAAAGAGATTGCCGGAGAACCAGCTGGTGTCGCCGCGCGGGACGGTTTGGCCGCGTGGATCGTCGGACGCGATGTTCTCGATGCCGATCAGCAGCTCTTGGTCACGCACCTCGCGCACCACCGCCACGTGCCACTTGGCCTCGAGGTCGATGTCACGCGCCACGCGCATCTCGGCCAGCGCCTCGCGCCAGGCCGTCTCATCGCTCAGCAAGGCGGCGTCGATGCTCTGATCGGTGCCGCGCCAGCGACCCAGGCTGCGGTCATAACGTTCCAGCGCCCGGCGCAGCGCATCGGCGGCCTCGACCTGCATCTCCGGGTCCAGCGTCGCGCGCACGCTATAGCCGCCGGCAAAGAACTGGTCTTCGCCAAAATCCTGGCTCAGCTGACGACGGATTTCATCGGTGAAGTAATCGCGCGGCGGAAGCGCGCGCTGGTAAGGCTCAAAGTCACCATTCTGCACCGAGCGCAGCGGCGCGGCGACCTCAGCCTCATAGGTCTCGCGGCTGATATAGCCGTTCTCATACATTTCCTCGAGCACGAAGTTGCGCCGCGCCAGCAGCCGCTCGCGCTGCCGCACCGGATGGTATTGCGACGGCGCCTTGGGCAGCGACGCGAGGAACGCCGCCTCATGCGGCTCAAGCTCGCTGAGGGTCTTGTTGAAATAGACCTGCGCCGCGGCGGTCACGCCGTAAGAGTTCTGACCCAGGAAAATCTCATTGAGATAAAGCTCAAGGATCTTTTCCTTGTTGAGCGCGGTCTCGACCCGGCTGGCCAGGATGATCTCCTTGATCTTACGCTCGGCCCGCCGGTCCCCGGACAGCAGGAAGTTCTTCATCACCTGCTGGGTGATGGTCGAGGCACCACGCACGTCGCGTCCGCGCGACTGCACCGCCTGGATCGCGGCGGCTGCGATGCCGCGTACGTCATAACCCTGGTGCTGGTAGAAGTTCTTGTCCTCGGCGCTGATAAAGGCCTGTTTCACCAGGTCGGGGATTTCATTGGCGGGCGTGAACAACCGCCGTTCCTGGGCAAATTCGTCGATCACCTGGCCTTCGGTCGAATAGATCCGGCTGATCGTCGGCGGGGTGTATTGCGCCAGGCTTTCATGGCTGGGCAGATCGCGGCCATACATCCAGAACACGGCGCCGATGGTCAGCGCGACCATCATCGCCCCCAGCGTTAACACGCTGAAGATGGCGCCGAAAAAGGACAGGATAAAGCGAGTCACGCACGACCCCCCAAAGATACGGTGTAGCGCCCAGTATACGTCATCGCGGCGCCGGTCAAAACACAAGGTGGCGAGAAACTGCCGGATGCCAAGCCTTTGTTTCCGCATGCAACATCGTGTGACGTTGCGGAAGGTTGCCGGGGTTGCATGGGCCTGCGCGCCCTATTGCCGGCGCAGGCGGGCCAGTGCGGCGTCCTCGATCGCCCAGGCGGAAATGCCATCGCGGATGCCCGCCGCCATGCCCGCCCGCCACACCGGATCCTGCAGGTTTTTGAGATCCGCTGAGGTCGACAGGAACCCCACTTCCACAAGCACCGAGGGGATATCGGCGGCCTTGAGCACCGAAAACCCCGCCTCGCGCAGGGGTCGTTTGTGGATATGACCCAAAGCGTTGTCGATGCCCTCGACAATATGCGCGGCCAGCGCCTTGCTGCGCGGGGTGTTGTCGAGCCGGGCCAGATCCATCAGCACCTGCGCCACGCGGTCATCCGCACCCGAAAGATCAATACCCGCCAAGAGATCGTCGCGATTGTGCCGCTCGGCCAGAGCAGCTGAAGCCGCATCGGAGGCCTCCTCCGCAAGGGTGTAGACCGTGGCCCCATATGCCAGGCCCTGCGCAATCGCATCTGCGTGCAGCGATACAAAAAGGCCGGCGCCGGCGTCTTGCGCAGCCGCCACGCGCGCCTCGAGCGACACAAACTGGTCAGCATCGCGGGTCATGGCGACATCGAACTCCCCGGTCCGGCGCAGCACTTCGCGCAGTTCCCGCGCAAAGGTCAGCATCAGCTTGGCCTCGTTGATCCCGTCGCGTTCGGCGCCGGGGTCGATGCCGCCATGGCCGGGGTCGAGCATGATCAACAGACGCCCATCGCCGGATCGCAGCGGCTTGACCGGTGCGGCGGGTGGCAAATCCCAGCGCGCATCGTACGGCGCGCCGGATAAGGCGGCGAATGTGTCGGCGTCGGTCCGCTCCAGCGTGATCTCGAGCATGGCCGACCCACTGTCTTGCGACAGGCTCAGACCCGCGGTTTCCACCGTCATCGGTTCGGTCAGTTCCGCCACCAGCCGCGACCAGCCGGGCCGGAACGCGCCCATACGCAGGGTGGCGATCCGGTCGCTTTGGTTCAGCGCTTTGGGATCGGCGCCGCTCCAGTCCACCTCGCGGAAATCCAGCACCAGACGCGCCGGTTCGGTCAGGGTGAAGACCCGCCAAGGCACGCCTTGCGACAGGGTCAGGGTCAGGTCTGTCTGGCCAAAGGCGCGGTCTTCGATGCGGCCATCGACGAAACGGGCCAGCCCCGACGCGTCCTGCGCCGCGGCAGGCAACACGCTCATCCAGAGCGCGGCCAGCGCGATTATGATTCTGCTCATTTTGCCTCTCACCCGGGCTGTTTTGCGCAAACTAACACGGGGGGCAGCGATCCCAAAGCCCTAGCCGCGTGTCGCCATGAACTTTGCCAGCCGCGCGAGGCCTTCTTCGATATCTGCTGTGCTGCGGGCATAGGAAAACCGCAAGGTGCCGGCGCCGCGCTCTGGGTCAAAATCCAGCCCTGGGGTGACTGCCACCCCCGCCTGATCGAGGATCTCCGCCGCAAAGGCCCGGCTGTCATCGGTCAGGTGGCTGACATCGGCATAGGCATAAAACGCCCCATCCGGCGGAGCGATGCGGTCAAACCCGGCCTTGGGCAGACCGTCGAGCATCAGCTGACGATTGCGGGTGTAGACGGCCATGTTCGCTTGCAGCTCATCCGTCGCGTCCATCGCGGCCAAGGCGGCCACCTGGGCGGCATGCGGCGCGCAGATGAACATGTTCTGCGCCAGCCGTTCCACCTGCCGCACCTGTGCCTCGGGCAGCACCAGCCAGCCGACGCGCCAGCCGGTCATCGAGAAATACTTGGAGAACGAGTTGATCACGCAGACATCGTCACTGATCTCCAGCGCCGAAACGGCGCGCTGCTCGTATTCGATGCCGTGATAGATCTCGTCCGACAGGAAGGCCGCCCCCTTGGCCTGCGCGGCGTCGATCAAAGCGCCCAAAGCATCGCGGTCCAGCATCGTACCGGTGGGATTCGCGGGGCTCGCCACCATCAGACCCTGGTAATCGACACCTTCGAGGTCTGCCGGCACCGGTTGCAGGCGGTTTTTTGCCTGCGCCGCAACCTCGACCGGCACCAGGTCCAGCGCCTTGAGGATTTGCCGATACGACGGGTAACCCGGCGCGCCCAAAGCCACACGGTCGCCGGCATCGAAAAGCGCGGTGAAGGCCAGGATAAAGCCGCCCGAACTGCCCGGGGTGACGACGACCCGCGCGGGATCAAGATCAACGTTATACCACTCCCCATAAAGCTGCGCGATCCGTGCCCGCAGCGCCGGCAGTCCCAAAGCCACGGTATATCCCAGCGCATCATCCTGCATCGCGCGAGCCAACGCCTCACGCGCGGCCGCAGGCGCCGGGGTGCCGGGCTGACCGACCTCCATATGGATGATGTGGCGCCCGGCCGACTCGGCACGGCGCGCGGCCTCCATCACATCCATCACAATGAAGGGATCGACATTCCCGCGGGTTGAGTTTCTCATCCTGCCCTCACTAGACTGCGCCTGATCCGGCTTATGAGGCAAAAGGGCCCCGCGTCAATGTACCTACCCCGTTTCCTGACCCTGGCCTTGGTGGTCTGCCTGACCGTGGCGACCCCGGCGCGAGCGGGCATCTCGCTCTTGCGCGATGCCGATATCGAATACGCGCTGCGCCAGCTCGCCGCCCCAGTGCTGCGCGCCGCCGGTCTCAGCCCATCGCAGGTGCGGATCGTGGTGGTGAATGACGGCTCGCTCAATGCCTTCGTCGCGGACACGCAGTACATCTTTTTGCATTCCGGCCTGATCATGAAGCTGGAGACAGCTGCCGCGCTGCAGGCGGTGATTGCACATGAGGCCGCCCATATCACCAATGGCCATATTACCCGGCGGCTGGGCAATATGCGGTCGGCGCGTACGGCGGCACGGCTGGGCCTGATCCTGGCAGCCGCCGCGGGTGCCGCCTCGGGCCGGGCCGATGCGGCGGCGGCCGTGGCCATCGGCTCCCAAAGCTCGGCGCTCAGGCGGTTTTTCAGCCATACGCGGGCCGAGGAAAGTGCAGCCGATATCTCGTCCGTGCGCTACCTGATGCGGGCCGGG